>ERZ1292632.2981-Hain-H43-01um-R2-2981-length-13489-cov-8_pt1 | contig 13489 bp, 17 predicted proteins | sample MGYA00564407_ERZ1292632 | MGnify/ENA primary metagenome ERZ1292632 (study PRJEB36523, sample SAMEA6512637) | groundwater metagenome | collected 2019-01-08 | study: AquaDiva: Metagenomics assemblies of 32 groundwater samples
TGAATTTTTTAACTTTTTTGTCATTTTTAGCGTGAATTTATTCACCTTAGTATATATTTAAATTTTATCAAATATTTTCTTAATATCAAAGCGAGGCTTCTCTGGGAGTATCAACGCGAGGTTTGCGCGCTCAGGAGTAAAATATTGATTTGCGAGATTTAAAATTTCTTCACTTTTTACGCTTTTTATCTTTTTTACAATTTCTTTTGGAGAAAGCATTTGTTTCTCAATAACACAAGAAAAACCCCAAAAAAATGCGAGGGAATCCGATGTTTCGGAGCTCATTAGTAAATAATTTTCAAGAACTGCTTGCGATTTTTCCAATTCGTCTTTTCCGACTTTTTCTGTTTTTAATTTTTTAATTTCTCTTGTTATTAAATTTAAAACTTTTTCAAGTCTTGGCAAATCCGAGCCAGTTTGAATTTGCAGATATCCACGGTCGGTAAAAAGATTTAACCCGACATTCAAATAATAAGTAACGCCCAACTCATCTCTTAAAAGTTTAAACATTCTTGAACTAAATCCATAGCCCAAAACACTTGTCAAAACTCCAAATGGAAATCTCGTATTTTTTAATTTTTCAATTCCATCAGCCTGAAACGCCAAAACCAAATGCCCCTGCTTGACATCTTTTTTTAAGATAGCATAATTGAAATCTTTAACTTTTGTTTTAGCTGGAATCTTTTTGACAACTGCTGACCTTGTAAATTTTGAAAAATTCTTTTCAATGCTTGTAATGGCTTTTTTACTACTAAAATTTCCAGCTATAACAATTGTTGTATTTTTTGATGAATAATGATTATTATAAAAATTTAATATCTTAGCTTTTGATAAAGATTTTATTGTTTCTCTTGTTCCCAAAATATCTCTTCCAGCAGGTTGATTGCCGTATAAAGTTTCCTGTATAAGATGATGAACAAATTTTGTCGGGGTGTCTTGATAATATTTTATTTCCTCTAAAACAACTTTTCTTTCTTTTTCAATTTCTTCTTCTGGAAATAGCGGACTTATAACAATATCAGAAATAATTTCAATTGCTTTTGTTAGATATTCTGGAAAAGTTTTTATGTAATAACCGGTATATTCGTAAGAAGTGAATGCGTTATAATCCGCGCCGATTTTATCAAGTTCAATCGCAAGCTTACTTGGAGTTGGAAAATTTTTTGAACCCTTAAAAACAAGGTGTTCTATAAAATGCGAGACCCCGTTAGTTTGCGTATTTTCATAATCAGCTCCATTTTTCACTAACGCCAAAACAGTCACCGTCGTTAACTGCTCAGACGAATACAAAATCACTTTCAGCCCAGACGGTAATTTTATAATTTTCGGAGTTTTCATAATATTGACAATTTAATATATATCTATTTTACCACATATTGCCAATATAATCAAATACTGAGATTGCGTTATTTTTTCTTTTTATTAGGACTTACAGCTATATTGACAGCTCTTTTTTTACCCTTTAAAACCCCTTTTTTTATAAGTAGATTCCAAGCTGTGTCGCTTAATTTTGCTCCGTGTGAAATATAGAAATTAATTTTTTCAGAATTAAAATCACCTTTTTTTAATCTTGGATTCCACCAGCCCAAATTAGCAATAGCTTTTCCATCTAACTTATTTTGCTTTTCTTGTAAAACCAATCTAAAAATTTTCTGATGCTTTTTTCCAACAGATTGTAATCGTAATATTAACATTGCTTTTCGTCTTTATTCCACAAATTCTATTGTGCTTAATTCAGCCGAATCCTTTATTCTTTTTAACGGCAATTTTGTAATTCTTGTAAACCCGCCTTTTCTATCTTTATATTTTGCCGCAAATTCATAATAAAGCTTAAACGCGGATTTTTTTGGCAATCTTGCTAATAAAATCCTCAACGATGAAACATTTTGTTTTTTTGCCAAAGTAATTAATTTTTCAACAGACCCTCTTATATATTTCGCTTTTGGCGTTGTTGTTTTAATTTTTCCATGAATAATTAAAGAATTCATCATATTTCTTGTCAATGATTTTGTATTATTCTTTCTGCTAAATGTTTTTGACTTCTTTAAATGTTTCATCTTTCAACTCTTATACCCTTGCAACAGATTCGTCTATAATTTGAAAATGTTTAATTAAAATTTCTGTTGCTTGTTTTAGCGCTTCTTCTGGTTTCATAGTTCCATCAGTTTCAATTGATAATCTCAATAAATTAAAATCGGTTCTGTCTTGGACTCTCATATTTTCAACTTCAAACGATATATTTTTTACCGGCGAAAACATCGCGTCTAAAACAATGCTTCCCGGCTCAACCCTGTCTTTTTCTCTCATTTCAGCAGGAATATATCCGACCCCTCTCTCGGCAATTAAATTAATTTTTAATTTTGCCTTATCTTCTGTAATTGTAGCGATGAGTTGTTCGGGATTTGCGATAACTAAACCACCTGGACCCTTTATATCTTTTGCGCGTATTTCACCTTTCCCTGTTTTTTCAATTGTTAAATCAACGGAATCTTCTCCGGGAAAATCTAACCTTACTTGTTTTAAATTTAAAATAATATCAAGTGTGTCTTCTAAAATTCCGGGTAAAGTTGAAAATTCATGAAGCCCTGTATCAAAATGAGCTTTTGTAATAGCGCAACCTCCAACAGATGAAAGTAAAACTCTTCTAAGCGCGTTGCCTATTGTGATTCCATATCCAGGATAAAGAGACGGAATTTCAAAAACAGCTGAATTCTCTCCAGACGACACTAATTTTGGCGTTGTTGGTAACGAAACTTCTTTAAACATTTGACTTAATCTTTTAATTAATGACGACTGTAAAAATCAATAACTAAATTAAAATTAATTGGCAAATTTAATTCTTCTGTTTCTGGAAATCTTATAACCTCGCTTTTTAATGTTTTTGGATCCATTTTCAACCATGCGGGAGGAGTATATCTTTCCAGCCTCACTATTACATCTTTAAATATTTGCATATTTTTGCTTTGTTCTCTTATTTCAATAACATCTTTTGGCTTAACAACATATGAATGACTTTTTACTTTTTTGCCATTCACTAAAAAGTGTCCATGCGCAATTGATTGTCTCGCGCCAGTTTTTGACGAAGTATAACCCATCAACCACACAACATTACTAAACTTGCGCTCTAAAAGTTTAGCGAGCGCGCTTGGAGCTGGCTCTTTTGATTTTAAGGCTTTTCTCGCCAAACTCGCCAATTGTTTTTCTTTCAAAATATACGAATATCTTAATTTCTGTTTTTCCAGAAGTTCTTTTCCGTATTGAGACATAACTTTTCTTCTTTTACTTTTTGTATGCATTCCCGGTTTAGTTCTTCTTCTATCCAAAGCGCACTTACCCGAAGCGCATCTTTCATTCAATAGCATCTTTTGTCCTACTTTTCTACAAACTTTACATTTTTTTTCAATAATCATCTTTTAAGCTTAAACTCTCCTCGCTTTTTTAAGCGTTGGTCCTCCAAATGGAATTGGGGTTCTGTCCTCCATCGACACAATATTAACATTTGCGTTAAACAAAGCTCTTATTGATGGTTCCCTTCCTGGTCCAATTCCTTTTACAATTAATCTCACTTCTTTAATATCAAAACCTTTTAACTTATAAACTAAAAATTCCATTGCTTTTGCTCCAGCATATGGAGTTCCCTTTTTTGTATTTTTAAATCCAGAAGCGCCAGCAGATGTTTGAAAAAATACATTTCCTAAATTATCCGTAAAAGAAATAATTGTATTATTCTGCGCGGCATAAATATAAATCTTTGCTGAATTTACAGAAATTTTTTTCTTTACAGCTTTTACTTGGGCATCAGTTTGTTCGGTTGGTTCTGTTGGCAAAACAGCCTTAGTTTCTTTTACAACTTTAACAGCGCCAACTTTTTCTTTACCCTCAATTACCGCTGTTTTTGTTTTTCCCATTTGATTTTTCTTCCCCGAAAATAACGCCAAAAATAATAAATCATTCTCGGCGTTATTTTCGGGATTATTTTTTCGTTAATTTCTTTTTACCAGAACCTGCTGTCTTTTTCTTTCCTTTCTTTGTTCTCGCGTTTGTTTTTGTCCTTTGACCCCTAGCAGGTAATTTGTTTTTATGCCTTGAACCTCTATAACAACCAATTTCAATAAGTCTTTTAATGTTTGATTGAATTTTTCTGCGAAGGTCTCCTTCAACTTCATATCTTCCTTCCAAATATTTTTCTATTCTACTCGCTTCTTCTTGTGTTAATTCATCGGCTTTTTTTGTTGGTTCAAGATTTATTTCTTTACAAATCTTTTTTGCTAATGAAAAACCAACTCCATATATATATGGAAGCGCGTACACTAATTGTTTGTTTGGTAAACTTACACCTGCAATTCTGGCCATTTTTATAAATTTCCAATTTCCAATTTATAAATACATTTTGAAAATTGAAAATTAAACATTGGAAATTTTTATGTTATCCCTGTCTTTGTTTGTGTTTGGGATTTTTACTACAAATTATAAAAACTCGACCCTCTCTCTTTATCACCTTACAATTAGTGCACCTTCTTTTTACCGACGCTGTAACTTTCATTTATTTTCGGTATTATTTTCAATAATAAATCCTACTGGGGCTAACCTCAGTTGTCTATATTTTAACACATACAGCATAGAATTCAAAATCCCTATACCCTGCTATACCCTATCTCCTTCTTGTTATTCTACCCCGTGTTTTGTCATATGAAGACATTTCAACAAGCACCTCATCGCCCGGAATAACCTTGATATAATGAACCCTCATTTTTCCAGCCAAATATGCCAAAATTTCACTGCCATCTTTTAATTGAACCCTAAAAGTCATACCAGGCAACGCTTCAATAATAGTTCCCTCCGTAGACTCTTTTATTTCTTTTTTATTATCCATTCGGTTATCTTGAAATTTTTTTCCAAACTCCATTAAAAATTTTAAATCCAATAATCCACAAAATAACTACTAAGAGTATAAGTTTTCCTATAAAGTCTATTATTTTTAATAAAATATCCATATGGTGTTTTTAAACAACTTCAACGGTTTTTTTCCAGTTTTTAGCTCCGCTGAAATTAGGCTTTCTTCTTGTGCTAAATTTAACAACCCCGTCTTTTGTCGCATAAAGAGTATCATCAGCTCCAATTTTCACATTATTACCGGCTATAAATTTTGCGCCTCTTTGTCTAATAATAATATTTCCAGCAAACACCTTCTCGCTTCCAAATTTCTTAACACCAAGCCTTCGTCCTACTGAATCTCTATTTCCTTTTACCGCGCCTCCTGTTTTCTTATGTGCCATTATTTTAAACTTTTATATCCTGAAACTATTGAAACCCTTATACTTTTAAACTTTTGTATAATACTATTATACAATACTTTTAAAAATGTCAAAGATTAAAAATTTTATTACGCGCAATCGCAGAAAAATCCTCTTATTTTTAGTAATATTTCTATCGTTTTTATTTGTTTTTAGTCTTGGCTACATTTTAGGCGCCAAAATCTTTGAACCCTGCCAAATCATTATACAGAAACAATAAAAAAAGCCCTCGCCCCAAAGGCATCAGGCTTGTGCTCTGCTAAGAGTGATGATTTCTTCCACGATTGGCGCGCTATCGCCGAGGAGGATGACAACTTCACCAGTCAATTCTGCCCTGTGCTTTCTGCAGGCATCGACGACTCCCTGCATACACTCTATTGCCAATTCGCTAGAGTCAAATGGACCTCCGTCAATCAGGGGACGATGATGGTCTTCTTCTCCAAAAGTAATCCAACCCCAGTATTTTCCTTTGTGAGGACCTTTTGTTATTGGTCCACCAAAAGTGACGACAATGTCGTCTCTCGTCGCAAGAATTACTCCTGTTAAATAAGAGATTCCCATACAACACCTCGTTTCGTAATACTATTATTATAACGCATTTTTAAAAATTCACCTAACCCAAAAATGTACGCCCGTCGGGCGTACATTTTTGGGTTTAATTTATAATTTTAATAACATAAAACAATGGAACCGCTTGCTTTTAAAATTAGACCGCGCGACTTAAAAGGCTTTTTTGGTCAAGAACATTTAGTTGGCGAAGAAAAACCTATTAATGTAGCCATCAAAAATAAACATCTTTTTTCGTTTATTCTTTGGGGACCACCCGGATGTGGTAAAACAACTTTGGCTAAGATATATGCAAATGCCCTTGATGCGCAAGTTCACGAACTTTCCGCAGTTTCCGCAAAAAAAGAAGATGTCAAGCGAGTTATTACAGAAAATTCATTTAACAAATTAAAAATTTTATTTTTAGACGAAATTCATCGCTTTAATAAAGCGCAACAAGATTATCTTTTGCCATTTGTAGAAAATGGCCAAATTACTTTAATCGGAGCTACAACAGAAAATCCAAGTTTTGAAATTATTTCCCCGCTTCTTTCCCGTTGCCGTGTTTTTGTTATGAATCCTTTATCTGAGGAAGAACTGAATAAAATCATAGAACGCGCGGGCTGGACAATATCAAAAGAAACAATTGACTGGTTAGTTCAGATGGCAAATGGAGACGCAAGGCAAATGATTACTACTATTGAAAGCACGCAAAATCTTTACGGCGAAATTACAATTAAAACATTAAACAACACTTTACAATCAAAATTTTTGAGATATGACAAAAAAGGAGAAAATCATTACAACATAATAAGCGCGTTTATAAAAAGCATGCGCGCAAGCCAACCAGACGCGGCTTTATATTATTTAGCGCGAATGATTGACACAGGAGAAGACCCAAAATTTATAGCGCGGCGAATGGTTATTTTTGCCAGTGAAGATATTGGAATGGCTCAATCAACCGCGCTTGTGGTTGCTAATGATGTTTTTAGAGCTGTAGAAACAATTGGACTGCCAGAAGCAGCTATAAATTTAGCGCATGGCGTTGTCTTTCTTTCAAAATGTAAAAAAGATCGGAACTCATATGAAGCATTTCAAATGGCAATGACAGATGTCAAAACATTTGGCAATTTAGCGGTTCCGCTCAATCTACAAAATCCTGAAACCAAACTAATGAAAGAACTTGGCTATGGTAAAGAATATGAAAAATATTCTCAGGAATCATTTTTGCCTGATAATTTAAAAAATAAAAAATATTTAAAATCTGACGACTAAAAAATAAGAATAATTATTTTTCAATTATTTTCTGCGATCTTTATTATTTTACTAATTGTGGATAAGAATTGTTGACTTTCGGTTTTGTTTCGGTTATTTTAATTATAAGTTCGTATTTTAAAAAGTCAACTCGTTGATGCTAACAAAACGTCAAAAACAAATTTTGGATTATATAAAAAAATTTATTAATGAAAATGAATTTGCTCCATCCCTTGAAGAGATACGGAAACATTTTAAATTGTCTTCTATCGCGACTGTGCATCAACATATAGAAACATTACGCGCAAAAGGCGAACTAAAAAAAATAGAGAATCAACCTCGCTCCATTGAAATACCAAAAAATAAATTTGATTCAAATTTAACAAACATTTTTATTCTTGGAACAATCGCCGCTGGAAAACCCATTGAGGCAATTGAGGACATAGAAATAATTCAAGTCCCAAAGTCTCAACTTCCAAAAACAGGCGAATACGATGCTTTGAGAGTTAGCGGCGACAGTATGATTGACGAAGGAATTTTCGACAAAGATATTGTAATAATTAAAAAACAACCAACCGCTGAAAATGGAGAAACTGTTGCAGCTATTTTAAATGGCGATGAAATAACATTAAAAAAATTTTACAAAGAAAAAAATAGATTTAGGCTACAACCAGCAAATCCAAATTTAAAACCTATATTTGTAAAAAAATTAGAAATCCACGGAAAAGTAATTAGTGTAATAAGAAATTTTGAAAATACAAAGCCGAAAAGTGCTGTAGCACTTTTCGGCGATAAAAACGACAAGTCGTTTTTATCATTTAGCCTAAAACCAAAAGCGCTTTTTGAAATGCCGTCAAAAACATTTAAGGATAAAAAAGAATTATTTTTAAAAAAAATTAAAAGCGTTAATCCTAATAGTCAAAATAAATATAAAAGAGTTGCTTTATCAACTATAAGATACGCAGGAGGAAAAAGCTTAGCAGTGGGTCATGTTATTGAATTATTACCCGACAATACTAAAAAAGTTGTTTCTCCATTTTTCGGCGGCGGTTCAATTGAAATAGCTATGAGCAAAGAATTAGATTTAGAAGTTATCGGTTATGATATTTTTGATATCCTCTGCAATTATTGGAAATTTCAAATAGAAAATCCCGAGCTTCTTTATAAAAAATTAAAAGAACTCAAACCTGATAAAAAAACTTTTGAAAAAATAAGAATGATTTTAAATGACGTGTGGAAAAAAAAGATAAAATTAGATACGCTTACATTAGCTGTTTATTATGTCTATAATTTTAATTTGTCATATGGACCCGGATTTATGGGTTGGGCTTCTGATATCTATTTAAATGAAACAAGATATAAAAGAATGATAGAAAGAATTAAAAATTTTGCTCCTAAAAATTTAAAAGTAAAGTGCACAGACTTTCAAAGAGTAATTAAAAATCATTCAAACGATTTTCTTTACTGCGACCCTCCTTATTATATTGGGGAAGATTCAAAAATGTTTAAAGGGATTTATCCAATGAGAAATATCCCCGTTCATCATAATGGATTTCCGCACGAAACCTTAAGGGATTTATTAAAAGATCATATGGGAGGATTTATATTATCTTATAATAATTGCTCAACAATAAGAAAATATTATAAAGAATTTCAGCAATCATTTCCTATTTGGCAATATACAATGGGGCAAGGAGAAACTAGGATAGGAAAAAACAGAATAGAAAATGGAGATAATCATATAAAACAATCACACGAAATAATAATCTTTTGTCCGCCGAGAAAATAATTCGCTATTTTTTACCCAGCCTCTTTTGATGATATAAATTATGCTTTTTTGCTAATTCAGATGGATAGGGTTGATGATTTTCTTGAAAATTCCAATCAGGATAGCTGCCTTCTCTCGAATAATAATCTGATTTACATAAATCTTCCATTTCCTTAAAACTTGCGATTTCTACTTTTTTATAGCCAAACAAACCGCTAACTTTAGCTAATGTTCTCGGAGAAGTTATCATAAATAATTCTATCTTTGACCTTTTTATTAGAGCTTTTTCAATAAGTAAATGAATTATAAACCTAGGCACCCCGGGACTTCCCGTCATGGCAGAAATATAAAAATTCATGGTTGCCTTGATGCCACCTTTTGAAGTAGAGCCGCCAATTTTTTTAATAATTCCATTTTGTGTTATAAGATAAATTCTTGCCGAATTATCTGTAAGAATTTTTTTATCTAAACTAGGCGAATATTTTATATCAATCTTGTTTTTATGATTTTTTTTCAAAACAAAATCACCAATTTTTATTGATGTTTTTACATCTTTTATATTCATATGTTTATCTGATTAAATTATTAGGATCCGCGCTTGAAATTGTAATTGACACACATGGCTGTTTTGACTTTTTCTAATGTTTCCGCAACAACTATGCGAGCTCTTTTGTTACCTTCGCTGAGAATGTCGTTGATAAAAGATTTATCTTGTATGAGTTTGTTTCTTTTTTCTCTGATTGGCTCCAACATATTATTAAGCGCAACAAATAGTTTTTCTTTTACTTCAACATCGCCTATTTTTCCTTTGCGATATCTGTCTTCCATATCTTTAACTTCATTAGTGTTTGGATTAAATAATTTGTGATATATAAAAATAGGGTTTTTGTCTGGATTTCCCAGATCAGTCGGGTGAATTCTATTCGGATCAGTGTACATACTCATTACTTTTTTCTTTAACTCTTTTTCAGAATTTTTTAAAAAAATTGCATTATTCAAACTTTTACTCATTTTATTTTTTCCATCAGTTCCTATTAGCGATGGGCATTCGCTTAGTAATGGTTCCGGTAATTGAAAAACTTCTTTATTAAATGTATTATTAAATCTTCGCGCAATTTCTCGAGTAAGTTCTAAATGCGGTAATTGATCTTTGCCGACAGGAACTAACTGCGGCCTAAATCCCAAAATATCAGCGGCTTGAGATATAGGATACCCAACAAAACCAAAACTCATATTTTTAACACCATAAACTTTTGCTTCTTGTTTTACAGTTGGATTGCCAATCACATTAGACATTCCGACAAGATATGAAAAATAAACAGTTAGCTCTGCTAATTCAGGAACACACGATTGAACAAAAAAACAATTTGACGGCTTTAACCCAAGAGCCATATAATCCGCCATAAGTTCATAAATATTATTTTGAATTTCTGCGTATTTTTCAATGTGGTCAGTAAATACTTGTAAGTCCGCAATAATAAAAAAACTTTCGTATTCGTCTTGCAATTCAATTCTTTTTTTTATACTTCCTATATAATGCCCTATGTGAAGAGGTCCAGTTGGTCTGTCGCCTGTCAGTATTCTTTTTTTTAATTTTGTAGCGTTTATAGAATCTTTCATAAAAATAATATTTTATGTATTCGTTTTAGATTTTTCTGGTTCTACTATAATTCTAAGGATTCCGATATTTTCGTATCCTAAATGAATTTTTATCGAGGTTTCACAAATTTCACGAATTGGATGTTCTAATTCAATGTGGTCTTTTTCAATTTTAATTCCCTCTTTCGCCAAAAAACTTTTTACATCGTTTTTTGTTATAGAGCTATAAATTTCACCGTGCTCACCAACTTTAATTCCAGCTCTAAATACCAATCCGTCAACTTTTAATTTTAACGCTTCTGATAACGCCTTGCCTTTATTTGCTCTTTTTAGCGACATCAATTTCAAATCTTCGAGCTGATGCATATTCTTTTTTGTAATAGCTGTCACTTTTTTAGCTTTTGATAAAAAAGTATAATATCCGGGCTTAACGGTTTTTAATTCTCCTCTTTGTCCCAATTTAGAAATATCATCCAACAAAACAACATTCATTCCTTTATTTTTTATTGGTTTTTTTCCGCTTTTCTTTCTTTTTGTCTTAGCCATTTCACTTATTAATGCTTTTTAATATACTGAATCGTCTGATTTAACACATCATCAACACCGTCATCCGGAGTTTTATCTTCCAATTTTATATCTGGTTCAATTCCCTTTCCTTCCAATTTCAAGCCTTTTGGAGTGAACCAATACCCAACTGTAAGTTTCAATAAATTATCGTCAATTTGAAACATTTGCTGGATACTTCCTTTTCCATATGATTTTTCACCCAAAATTTTTGTTCCTAAATTATCCCGTAATGCTCCTGCAAAAATTTCAGAAGCTGACGCGCTTCCTTTATTTACAAGCACAACCATTCTCAATTTTTTTAAATTTCCCGGACCTTTAGATATTTCTGTTTTATCGCTATTTACAGCGCCACCCCATTTTTCCTTAACAACAACCTGTCCCTTTTTCAAGAAAAATTCGCTCAAGCTTACTGCTGTTTCCAAATATCCACCCGGATTATTTCTTAAATCCAATATAAATTTTCGAGCTCCGCTTTTTTTAAGTTTATTATACGCGCTCGTAAATTCTGAAACAGTTTTCGGATTGAATGTATTTATATTTATATAACCTATGTTTGGTTTATAAAATTCTGATTTCACTGCTGGAACTTCTATATTGCCTCTTATAACTGTAAAATCTTTTGTGTCCTTCCAACCTTCACGCATCAATGTCAAAACTACTTTTGTTCCAACTTTGCCTCTAATTTTTTGAACAGCTTCTTCAACAGTTATATTAGTCGCATCCTCTCCGTCTATTTTCATAATAATATCTCCAGCTTTTATTCCAGCTTTATCAGCAGGAGTTCCTTCTAACGGCGCAACAACTGTTACAAGTCCTTTTTTTTCGCTAATCTCCATTCCAACGCCGCCAAATTCACCCTGCAAATCATCTTCAAAAACTTTGGCTTTCTTTTTTTCATATAAATCAGAATATGGGTCATCCAATGAACGCACCAAACCTCTTGCGGCTTCAAACGCGGCTTTGTCATTATTTATTTTTTCTTTATCAACATAATCGCTTTTTATTCTATCCCATGTATCCCAAAATACCTTAAAATGTTTAGAAGTAAAATCGCCTGTTGATAAAAATGGTTCTTGCGCTTCCGCTTGTTCATAACCTTGTTCAAAGGCAAAAAACGACAGAACTAAAATTATAGCTGTGAACAAAATTATTTTTACAAATTTTCTAAAATTTAATTTTTTCATTTAATAATGCTCTACTTAAAAGACGAAGGGATAATTATAACAAAAAAACCTTATAAAGAAAAAGATTCTATTGTTATTATTTTAACAAAAAAATATGGAAAAGTAAGAGCTCTGGCAACTGGGCTTCGAAAACAAGAAAGTAGGCTTTTGGGGCTTTCAGAACCGGGAACAATTGCTAAATTTTATTTTGCCGTGAGTTCTGGAAAATCAATTGTATCCTCAAATATCATCAGGCTTCTATCAATTTTAGGCTGGAAATTTCCAGGAAAAGGATTTAAAGAAAACCCTTATCTTTTTTTATGGGCATTAAGATTTTTAGGAACAGCTAATATTTTGGAAATTTCCGATGAATTATGGGATATAATTTTGAATCTTGACAGAGCTATTTTAAAAGACCCGAGAGGATTTCAAGTTTGGTTCGTGTTGAAAGTTTTAGAAGAATTAGGCGAAGTCCCAAATTTTGAATTTTGCGCAAAATGTGGCGTAGCGCTTTGCGATAAAATTCCTCTCGGGAACCGCTCAAAAAATTTTATCGCAAAGCCTAATGATATTTTTTTTTACAACGCAAATCTTTATTGTTCAAAATGCAGAAAGCCAAGTTATGAATCAATTTCTCAGAAAGATTTATTTTTAATTAAAAGACTTATTGAGAGCCAAGAACCCATATTCCCCTACCCCAAACAATTACATAAAATTCTCACCAAGCAATTATTACGCCACGGGGTGGCGTAATAGCATTCATTAAGTATTATTGGGTGTATAGGTCTATCCCCAAAAATTATTAGCAAAATACAAATCATTATAATATACTAATATCAGGTCGTAATTATATTCATAATATCTTTTTAACAAATGAAAAATATATATACTTATGTTTTCGGAATTATTTTTGCGTCAATAATTATTTTAGCTCCAGCTTTTGCGCAGCAACAAGCTCCAATTTGCCTAAATTCATCCGGGCATTTGATCTGGGAAGCTCCTCAAACAAGCAATTACATCCCGTATCTTAGATCTACAGATTCTGTCTCTAATTCTCCGTTTAAAGTTAGCGGACAATATATCAGAGTTCCAGAAGGTATGGAGATTGTAAGGCGCGATACAATTGGCGGATATGCGCAAGGAATTTTCTTTTTAGATAAAAACGCAACAACAAGAGAGTCGGGTGTTGGATTTTATGGAAGTGGAAACAATGTGCCTGATACTATTTTTTTGGGATTTGGGACAAGCCCATGGAGTTCTACTAACGGATTATTTATAAAAAATACCGGCAATGTCGG
>ERZ1292632.2984-Hain-H43-01um-R2-2984-length-13487-cov-4_pt1 | contig 13487 bp, 14 predicted proteins | sample MGYA00564407_ERZ1292632 | MGnify/ENA primary metagenome ERZ1292632 (study PRJEB36523, sample SAMEA6512637) | groundwater metagenome | collected 2019-01-08 | study: AquaDiva: Metagenomics assemblies of 32 groundwater samples
GGATATAATATTTTCGAGAACTACAATGTTCTCATCTACTAAACCTATTGCTGTATTACAATTACTACAAAGAAGCTGTCTAATTTGATTAGTTGTATGATTGTGATCTACATCCAACCTACGATTTGAGAAGTTATGGCAAATAGCGCATTTACCCTCTTGCTCATCAAACATCCTCGAATAATCTTCGTAGGATATTCCGTAGTTACGTTTCAAGCTTGCTTTAAACTTAGTGAGACTGTCTCGTTCTGAATTATCAGCTTGCCATTTACGTACTTTAGCTATAGACTTCTCTCTATTGTTGTAATAGTATTTTAATGCACGAGCACGATTTACTTCTGGATTTTTCTTAGACCATTCTGTAGTAGCTTTATTTTGACATTTTTTACATCTACCCATTTTAGGATAAAATTCATTAACGTCTTTTACAGCTCTACATTTGGAGCAAGTTTTTGTAGTGGACATAATTTTATACATCCACTACAATTAACTCAGTGGATCTTATGCTACGCTTAGGACTCCCAAACGCGACTTATTATTAGTAATTGTTTGAAGAGCACTATAAAGGAGAAAATAAAAAGCGTTTTGGCCCTGTACCTCATTGGTATTGCCCTTATCCCTGAAATACTGCTTAGAAACTACTAGATTATAGCTCTTAGGATTTAGGAAATATAGGCTTGTTCCGCCTTCCTGGCTGAACGTATAACGAGCAGTCTTAAAAGCTAGGACCTTAAACCCACCATCTGCTTCTGAGGTGTCGTTAAATCTCTGGAGAGACTGTAGACCCGACTCGTATAGAGCGTGGGGTGTTGCACCTGATAGGATGAACTTGGTACCTAGAGTTGAGCCTGAACCCTTCATAGTCTCATTATACAAAGTCGTCATTGCGGCTTCGATATCTGAGCCATCTGTATAAGTTTCAGTCTGATTACGCCAGAAAGTTTCTGCAGCTGCATCGATTCCGCCGACTGTACCCTGACCTGAGGTTGGAATTAGATCGTCAAGACCGTTGACTTCTGTTCCACCCGCTGAAGATCCTGTAAAGATCATCTGCTCAATTAGATCGTCATGAGAGTTAATTGCATTCTCAAGTAGACCCTTTACGAACGAGATCTTTTCATTCTCTGTGGGAGTTTTAGCATCATCACCCTTTGTCCAGGTTACTGGAACGTTCATCTGGGCGATGTCAAAAACTGCTGAGGTGAAGACTTCCGTCTTAATTAGTGAAGCTGTATCCTGATCCGCAGCAAGAACTGCTGTGTCAGGGTTTGAGCGGTAGTCTAGGGGAACTTCAATGTTCTCGCCAAGATTTACTCGCTGAACAGCTCCCTGTCGTTCTATTTCTCGTAGGGCTGAGTTTTCAACCCACTGATTCTGGCCCTTTCGCATTTCAGCAAGGACTGCTGGATATGCTACTGAAGCAATCTGACTTATTAATGCCATATATGATTTACCTGTGGACAACCCATTAGGTCGTCTAAATGTTAGAAAGGAAAGTTATTTATTCGGAGTGGACTACGGCTTGCGCCGAACTTATAACGCGCCTTTTTAATCTAGGCTGCGGTGGGACCGAAATGGACTGAACTGACTGATGCTGCTCATCTACACTGAGCGGGGCTGGAGCATTTTCAGTTACATATCCCGGAAGGAAAATCATCACACCTTGTAGAGTTTGGAATGCTTCAAAGACTTCTTTCCGTTTCTGGAACCACTCTCCAAAGATTCTAAATCTATTCAGGTTTTCGTGAAGATTTCCTTCTAGCTGTTTACCTCCCGGAGCTACAGCTATGATTTTATGTGGACTAGGACTCGCGGTGTTAAATGTCCTTACACGTTGTTCAAGATTATTGGTATGACCTATTTTATATCTATTGCCTGCTGTTAATAAATAAACTAGATCTTCTCTGTTCATTTGAAATTGTTTAACAACTTCAAGTATTGAAATTTGTTCTCTTTCTTTTTTCACTGCTTCTCTTCTTTGGGTTCCAGCTCGTTTTCCTCGTTCTCGGTCAATACAAGCTTTACACCAGATTTTATCATGAAGATCAGGATGAAATGCGGAAAGTTCTTTTAAAAGTTTACATCTGTGACATTTGTGCATACTAGCCTCTTTACCTGTGAGGAGAAAGGAACAAAATACGAAATGGTTGGGTTTCCGCTTGATTTAACCCAGGGCCTTAATTTGTTAACTAGTCATTCTATAGGAAGGAGACATAGAAACTAGTTAAGCGGAGTTTGGAGGGATCTATATTGAATAACTATATAAACTATACCATAAGTAGTATATTAATGCAAATCCCATACCTTTTGTGGGGCTATTACCTTAAATTGGTCTCTATTGATTCTCTGATAATGTCCTCTAGACTTCTCCTACCTCCAGGAGTAGGAACTGACCGAACTGCTCTGGAAGGAGCAGCAGTAGATCTTGGGGCTGACTTGATTTCTCTAAGTAAGTCTTCCCTCATTTTAGTACGATCTGCTGTAATCTTAGGAAATACTACCTTTCGATAAGCACCTTCTAGACTTAGGCGACGGTCCTGCTGGAGAGCCTGGGTAACTTCAGCCTCATTTTCATTAAATAAGGGCCAAGTCCTAGCTTCCTGAATCTGGGCATGAACTTTAGGGGCCAGTTCCTGGAATGCTTGATGAGCTTGAAATGACTGTTCAAGTGGCTCGAACCTCTTAAACCTCTCGTCAACCTCAGCTAGAACTTCTCGTCTAGCCTGCTCACGATTCCAAGTATTTAGCTGCTTAAGCCCTTCCATAGAATAGACTTTGGAACCATCACTTAACTCGTAATCAGGTTGAGGCATACCATCGTCTTGAGGAGTATAAACCTGCTCCTGCTGCACCTGAGGCTGAAAGACTGGCCTAAGTAATTCTTGGAATTGGGGTAATTGATTAAGCAGTTGAAGGAACTTAGTGGAATCATTAACCATCAAGTTCTCAAATTCAGCTACCTTTTGGAGTCTACCTTCATAATCAGCTACTTTTGCTTCAAATTCCTGGATTTTAGGGGTGTAAGTGGCTTCAGTGTCTTTAACTGCCTTTGAAACCATCTGTTTAACTCGGGAATGAGGGAGACGATTCTCTCTACCACTAGGACCCATTGCCGGGACACCGTATTTCTTCTCAAACTCATCCGGTTCTGGCTTGGCCTGCCGGGTTGCTGGAGAACCTACCTCGATGGAGGGGGACTCTACCCCTTCCTCACCCTCTGGAGAGGCTTCTAGGGCCGTTTCTGTGCCTTCTGAGACATCTTCTGAGGAAGTCTCAACAACATCTGATACTTCTGAGGTTTCTGTTGGTAGCTCTGAGTCACTTACAGCGTCGGTTATAACTTGTTCTAGGTCGATCTGTGACATTCTGATCCTTTCAATTTGACGGATTGTTCCGTCGGCTTAACGTGACCGTTTACGAATTTTCTAGGTGATAGATTGGGGTGATAGCTGAGTGATAGCTAGGTTTTGGTCGTGACTGTAACTCCTTTCTTTTCAATAACTTCTAGGTGATAGCTAAAAACCTGATTTTATGGGCCTTCTCTCAGGGTTAAATACTAGAGTAATAAGGACTTAGGTGGGGTGATAGCTAAAAAATCTCCCTAGTAAATAGGTATTTAGCTATCAGGACATTGAACTACGGGAAGGAACAGAGACCTTTAGGTCTCTCTGTTCCTGTTCCCTGCGTAATGGTTCAGGCTAAGGATCTCTCACTATCACTCATCTACATTATCGACCTGTTAGACATTTCCTGAAGAGTTAGCTTCCAAAATTCCTTCTGAGCTTGGGTCTGATCTACTACTATCCGTTCAGTTCTTTTAATTGAGACAATATGGGCTCTAGTTAAGGTCATAGTCTCAGCTGGATATAAGAAGTTTCCGTCTGGAGAAGGCTTGGTTACAACATTTACTATAATAGTTTCTAGAGGACCATCTAATTCCATGGAATCCCCAGCTTCTTTATCAATAGTAAAGTTAATTATATGTGAATTCACGAATGTCATCTCAAAATCGTGGACAGTTCGTGTTTTTGGATCCGGCTCTTTTATAATCATGGGGTTTCCTTAGACTTTCTTGTATAGTTTCTCTTAGGACTTCGTAACATTTCTCTTAATTCTTTAGATGGCCAGAAATAAGCTGGGTAACCATAATGATATTTGTTCAATTTATGGACTCCAAAGATTCCTAATCCAGGAATTATTACTTCTTCTCCATTTTTCATGGAATCTTTTATGGTATCAAACATGATCCGAACAATTTCTAAACATTTAATAAGAGGAATTCCAGTTAATTGGTTAACTTCAAGAGCTAGAGTATTTCTACGTACCCATTTTCTACCTAAATTATAACCTCGTTCTAGAGAAAGATCCAAATAAGCTTTGACGTAGTGTTTATTACAGAAGTTTCCAGCTCGTATTTGATTTCTACAGTCTGCTGCCATGCACTTTCCTCTATAAACTTTGGGTTTTTTTAAATGCTCACCTCTAGGCATATTATATGAAATTCCTACCCTTAGATTCTGCTTCCTTCCACTTACGATCAGCTACATGTGAAGGCATCTTAGGAGTTTCTCCTCCAATTGTATACCCAGCATCAGCTGCTGCTTTTCGAATATCCGACTTATAATAGAATTTTCTTGGAGTTCCGTCTGGCCAACAAATTGCGTGTTTAACTTCTAGACCTCCTGGAATTTCGTCCCCATTTACTAGAGTTTTTACTCCATCCCAGTAGGTTTCAGTTGCTTCATTACAGACTGGACAGAGGAAAGTATCCTCTGTCACAACCTGATCTAATGATATATGCTCGTTCTTACAAATGAAATCTAATCTACGTTTCATTATTGATCCTCAGAACCAGGGGCACCTACTGCACGTTTATATGATTCTATATATTCAGCCATTCTTCTCATTCTATCGGGATTTTCATTAAGGAGTCCGACTGAAACATTACATGCATGACAAAGTAACTTTCGGATACATTTCCCACATGAAAACGGACCATTACAACAAGTATGATCGTGATCCACAGTCATATTGTTAACTTTGCCATTACTAGCTACTCTAGTCTCCGGTTTTAAACAGATAGTACAGACACCACCTTGACTTATCAACATTTCATTATACTGACTTAAACTTAAATTATATGTTTTGGTTAGTCTATAATTTCGTTCTTTGTCTATATAATCTGGTTTACTTCTAAAAGTAAGCTTAGCTGCCTTTACTTTATCTGGATTTTTTCTTCTCCATTCACGATTTTCTTTAGTACGAGGGATTGTTTTAAAGAAGTTTGGATCTTCTTGTTTTCTTAGTTTTCTATAACAACTACTACACATACCTATCCAGTATCTTTTAGTCTCTTTTTCACAAGAAGGACAAATTAACATTTAATTACTCATCCTGACTATCAGATCTTTTATTAATCTTGTCCATGATCTGCCATCTTGGATTGGCTTCACCCACTTCAGGTACAGACGGATCAGGTGGAGCTTCTGGTTGAGCCATTTGGCTTGGAGCTAGGGTGATTTCCATACCTTTAAGTTTCGGACCTTCATCCTTAGTTTCAGGAGTAGCTACTACATCAGTTGAACCATCTGGATTGGTCTTTATGGTGGGTGGAGCAGGTGGGGCAGATGGAGTTACTACCATTGAAATAAGTTGCTTAGCTTGTTCAATCAAGGTAGCATCTGGAGCCTGACCAGATTTTAACAAGAAAGCTAGAGTTAATGGGTTAGTTAGGTCCTCTGATCCTGTCAAACGTAGGCTAATGTTGGGTTCTACTGGAGGTTTGGGTTGTGGAGCAGTAATAACTGTATTTGGATCTAGACCAGATAAACTAGCATACTCCTTAAGAACTGGATCTAAATTAAGCCAACCAGTCTTAGCTACGAAGTTAATGAATCTTTCTAATCTTTCTGTCCTCTGTTGAGAATCTAGAAGGACCGTAGAATCAGCTAAGATTGAATAGCATAGGGTTTTACTAATAGCGGGGTCAAATCCTTCACCTAAAGAGGCAGGATCTTCATATAAACAGAGTAATCCTCCTATAACCTCAGCAATTGAACAGAAGAACTTAGCTACTTTAGCTCTTTCTCTGCCTAGTCTTGTTTGGAAGTTAGATTGGATTGTATCTCCCTCACCCTTTGTCTCAACTCCAACACCAGATCCTAACTGATTTGGACCAAGACTCCAAATTTCTGAGAGATCTCCTTTAATAATCTGATCGAATGTGAAGTTTTCCTGAGGAATTGAGGATTTAGCTACCTCTCCAAGGATATTATTACCATTTCCTTGAACTGGAATGATATTACCCCATGTTCCACGCATCAAACCATGCATGACAGTGGGATCAAGTCTATTAATATCTCCCCAACGGACTGGGATATTTCTATCCCTTTGCATAATAATCTGAGTACGAGACTTATTAATCTCATTAGCCTGAGGACGACCCATTGCTGTATCAGATGGAGGAATAGCCTCATCTGAGATGTAAGCTAGAGTAAGTAATCTAATAGGATATTTCATAGCCCCAATAAGATCACCGCCTTCCACTTCTCTCTGACCTTCCAAAGGACCATCAATTACTGGCTCTTTCTTACCAGTAATAAAAACTAAATGATGAATAGTAGAGAAAGACTTAGCTTCTGGGTCGTATTGGAACTCTTTATAGAAAATCTCATCAAAGCTGACCATTTCATCAGCTGTAGGTTTATCTTTCTCGTTATCGTTATTTAAACGATCTAATGTAGTTCTATCGTCGCCAAGAACTTTATTCTTCTCGTCATCCTTCAAGCTAAATCTCTGTTGAGCCTGAGGCCAGGTAACTCTACCTGATCTACCTATCCAAGAGGCATTATCGAAGTCTGAACCACTAAACTCAATTGGTAGGAGTAAGTCTGTTGGCGAAATTCTAGATGTTGTGTACCTTTTAGCTACTACCTCCGGAACTGTTTCCATGGGAACTGGAGATCCATCAGGCATCATTCCAGACTGCATAATCTGCATGGCCATCTGAGGATCTAATGTTCCCATATCTATAGCTGGAACCTCTTTTGGTTCTGTAATAGATTCATAAGCTACAAGAACTGCTCCTATACCAGAAGCATTAATTACATCTGGTAGGACCTCATCCATAGCTGATTCAATACCTGCTTGTATTAAGGTGTCATTTAGACGTTTTTCGAAGGTTTGGATCCAAGCAGCTTCAGGTGATAAGGTATCAGGTGGATGGTTAATCCTACCTTGCGGGACTTGACTAAATAAACTGGCTTGCTTAGCCTTAGTCATGTACCAATCTACAGGTACATTAATCCTATCTTCATCTGTCTGAGAAGCAAAAGCCTTACCTCGTCGCTGATCAATGTTGGCTGTCCAGTTACCGGCTAACTTACGTCTATAACTCTTCCAATGTTCAATTCTAGACTTGAATTCCTCCCAAACCTTCTTTCTAGCTTTAGAGGGCTCCTTTAGATCTGCTGGCATGGGATTATTTTGTTCTGCTACAACCTCTTGTGAGGTAGTCGTCATTACTGAGGATGGATCTTCTGGGTTGGCTTGGCCTGTAATCATAATTTTATCTCGTTAAAAGTCTTTCTAACACTTTCATTACCTAAAATCCACCTGTCAATTTTGGGTTTCAACCACTTTTTAACCTTTTCTGGTGTAAACATCTCTTTATGTTCCATACTTCCTGAAGAGATTAAGAAGTAAGCTAAGGCTACTGTAGCATGATCATGGTGGTGATCAGCAAGACGAAGTGGGTGTTTTGGGTCATATCTCATTTGTGGGAGAGTTTTTGCTAAATAGGGCGCACCTTCTCTACCGTTTACGTAAACCTGCAATCTAGGAACCCCGGGTTCTGCTTCTTCTGCTAAGGCCGAATGAATCATGCTAGCAAAATGTTCTCGATTATTAATGGAACATTCCATAGCAATTCCATTTTCTTCAAACATGTCTTTAATAGTTCTAACATCCGCTACAGTTTTAATATCAATAGTGGGATCACAATTAGAGGTTACATAACCATATGCAATAAAGTCTCCACTCTCTGTTGTTAAACACCCTACATCTTGCATTCCACAAGACTCAATAGAAACTACTTCGTCTCGTTCTTTGTACTTCGAAATTAGTAAGTAGCGTTCAGATGATTTAGAGAATCGTACTGATGGAATCCAATTAGCAAATTTAAGTGCGGCCTCAAAACCTCCATTAAATCTAATACCACTCTCATATTTTTTATCATTTGTTGGATGGAGTTTATAAACAGGCTTTGCATCAAACCCAAGAGACAGTAAATAATTATTTATCTGTTCATAAACTTCTGGATTATGGTCTCGACTTTGAGCAATATAATTTCGACATCCCTCACCATCATAAATACCACCAAGCCAAGCTGCCTTAGCCTGATCTGGACAAGAACCAGGATCGTCTACTACATGTACCAGTGTAGACCCTACTTTAGGGATAATATAATGTTGATTATCTTGTTTATAAGCTATACCACTTAACCATTGATGATCAGGAGTACAGTAGAGTATTCTGCCTGATTTCATAGTTATCTTTAAAACTTCCTGTCTAGTCCTGTGGATAGCAGTTACTTTTACTTTACGTAGATGGTCTTCAAACTTATTCTTTCTACGTCCCTTTCCTTTTCTTGTGCCTTCTCTTTCAATCTCTGGACGATATTTATTGCAGGTTCCTATCACCTCGTCCCCAACTTGCACTTCAGATAATGGTTTGAAGGAATAGTCCCCCATCCATACTGGTGCATCTAGTGGTAAACAGAAAGTAATGGCTACCTTTTTAATCCCTAATTTCTCGTCTTCTTGTTTAATCTGTTCGGCTATGTCAGTTACTACTGTTTTATACCAAATTTTTTCATGAAATACTATGAATCTATGTCCTAAATGAGCAATCCAAGCACAATAACTAGGATCGGGATACCAACCAGCATCATAAACTCTATAAATTTGAGCATTTTTGATAATACCTTGTAAGTCTAAATAATCAGTTACATGATAAGCTTTACCATCTTTACGTGGAATGAAGTCAAATAAGGCGTTTTCAAGACCAAATTCTCCATCAATCCATGCTTTTCTAACGTGTCCTGCAAGGGAACCTAGTTGTACTTTATATTGTTCAGCATCTAGATGGGGATTATCCTTTAAATCTGTCCTAATAGCTTTCCAATGGGTAGGGTTATAGGTGGGTTCTTCGTCTGTGGTTATGTCTTTTAATACCCAATGACGATTAATTTCGTCGGCTGAGACCCCTAGAGGGTTAGTAGCAGCCCTGACTGAGGCTACTAATCCGGAGTTAGCAGGAACACGACAGCTACTAGATAACTTAGTAAACATGTCCCACTCGAAAGTGGAAACTTCATCAAAGAAGATTAAATAGAACTGGGCTGAGAGGAGGTTTAAAACGTGGTCATCTGTCGAACAATGGCTGAAGAAACCTGTAGAACCATTAGGATAATAAGCAATATGCTGGGTTTTATGGAAATAACCCCCAAGCTTATGCATTTCAGCAGGAACATCAAGTAAGTGGGTTTTTTCTAATTCTGGGAAATTCCTACGAAGGATGCAATATTTGTAACCTGGGTAGGCTAAAGCCCGCATATGTGCATCGAATCTAGCACAATAACTCTTTCCTCCACCTCGATTACCCCACATAAGGACTTTAGGCTCATTAGCCTCATGATACTCCTGTTGGAGAGGGGTAGGGGTATATAGAACTTCTCCATTAACTACAAGGGAATTATTCATTATCTGGAGTTTCTACTGGAATATCAATAACTGAAACAGACGGTAAGAGTTCTTTGGGTTTATTCATACCACCTAATTGAATACCAATCTGGATCTGTGGTCCCTTAGGACTTAGATCTACTGGATTAGCACTATCAATAGATCTTGTTAGTACAGTAACTCCTTCATGTACAGGGGAATGGAGCAATAAGAAATTAATACATTCATCTGCAGCTTCATAGTCCCTCGCCTCTAATGCTTCTTTAGCTATTCTCAATTTTAACTGGATTAACTCCTCTGCCTGAGCTGATAGGAGCTCTCTAGCTTCGCGTATCCTTGGAAAGTGTTTAAGAGGTTTTTGTTCTGACAATGAAACCAATCTGCCTATAAAGAGGCTTTTTATCGTGAGTATAAAGAATAATCTTAGGAGACCCTACTTCTACTGACTCTAGAGGATTAATTACTGGATTATCTTCTTCACAGTTAATTATAACAGGTCTATTTTCTACAATCGACATAAAAACCTTTTAATTAGTACAGTGCATGACTGTGCTAAGAATTTCTAGTAAATTAATGGTAATAACTGGTATGAAGGATAGCTTTTAATTCAGTCCAGAAGTGATTAAACCCGAAACTAGGCTCACAAAACCATTCTTTTCCACAAATTTCACAAGTAATAATTAACATAAATTAGTTATTATGGTTTTCTACCTGGTTTAAAGATGGTTTTTTTGGTCCAGGTGCATGAGAAATGGGTTTTGTTTGTATGCGAGATAGGATTATTTGGAAAATATAAAGGGGGGAAGTCATAAAACCTAAGTTTGGGGAATTAGAATGTATCTAAGATGGGATTTTTAATGATCGGATCTGGAGTTGAGCCAGTCGCAGATTGGGCAGGTTAGGAAGGTGAGGATACCCATCACAATTATAATTAATTCTGGGAGACTGTAGCTCATATATAATTTACTAACTATACTCGATATGGGACCCTTTTGCAATGACTAAGTTTGAGCCGAGACTGGAACTCCTTTGTTTGCTATAGTTTAGAGACATGCTAAACAAGCGTGTGTGACTCCCCCACCGGACTCTAACGTACTCCATGGTACTCGAACGGATACGAGCCGACTTAGGCGCACAGTCTGCGACGCCAACGTACTGTACTAGACAGTAGATGACTTGGACGGACTCGACATGACAGGATAGGACAGACTGTTCTACATTGGCCTAAGTCTAATGGATAGAACAGGTTACAAGGTATTTACTAGGTAGGTGCAATTAGGTATTGCAATCGGATCTACTTCGTGCTAGGCCGGTAGATGTATAAGTATGCAGAGGTATGTATAGACCTAGCAGAGGACGACTGGATCGGCATGTATAAGTATGCAGACCTGTAACCTACTGAGCCATAAGGGTTTAACAGGTTAGATCAATCTCATGATAGGATCGTGGCCTATCGTCGGCTGCTCATTCAAAACTGAATACTTCGGAGTGACGCCCATGCACTACTGCCACGGTCTAACCGTGAACTGCGCGCGAGCGTAGGACGTAGCTAGCAGGCCGGTATATCTGGAGAACACGCGACTATCCTAAGCCTCATCAGATAGGCTCTAGCGCGTGCAATTTGAGTAGCTAGTAGGTAGGCAGATGAAAGGTCAATTCCATGATTTCATGCACTGAGCTTACAGGACATCTCTCAGCAATCGAGATCCAAGCGAAGAATATTAGACGCTACTGCGATCGCATCATCCGAGCGACACACAAAATGTCTATAGGTGACATCAAACCAGACCAGCGGGCCCATCTCCAAAATCAATTAAACGCGATCTCCAATGTCTTGCATGTGCTCCACGCACGGACACAATTCAATGATTCCGACTATCTCGACTAAACTTTCCAACAGTTCTGCCTACGTCTTAGCTACTCAAATCAAGATAAGCATCTACTAGGACGGTCTAGGGAAAGCGATTAGACCCATGCCACAACGTAACTACTCGTTATTCCGCAAGATCGGCAAACGATACGAGCAAGTATCTCCCCACGCCTACAGTAAACAAACGGCTATCAGAGTTTTCCAAGATCGTTTGCTCTCAGATTTCAGTCTCTCACTTCGGCCCGTCAAGCAACATCAATCCACTACTCCCGCGAACCACGTTCTGTGTTCCGAGTGCCAGCAGCACTTTCATATGGAATGCAAACGTGGGGACTGTGCATGCGGCTGTAGGATGTTTGAGAAACAAGACTGCGAAACGTTGGACGCACTAGCACGTCAACGCAACTAAACCCATCAATCAACTAGACCGTCGTATTAGGTGCTTACCAGAGAATTAGGGATCGAATAGATCGGTCTAGGTCGGAAGGATCTAGACATGAACCTGTATCCATCAATTCGCATTACACTCAAACTCATACGCGATATGGGACTGCGAGCAAGTTACGTCCCTGAGTTCCATGAATTTCGGATCACTATTCCCAATCAACCTACCTCAGCGTATTTCACTCAATCCCGCCATGATGCATTGTTCTCCGCTCGCGCAATGCGAACGGCGGCAAACGTCACCGAAAGGCATTTACTCTCAGATCGCATGGCCGACGATTTCAGCAAACTAGCATCAATATAAACAATCAAACGGATCTAGACCGATGTATTAGGTTCCTAATTCTCAAATGAAAATCAGTCTAGTTAGTGGTATCGGCAGAACGGATTTAGATCAATGACCGAAACAAAACAATCTACCTACAATCCCGAAACCCTACAGAGCGGGTGGACGTGGAACATACTGCGTTCAAACTCACAAACGATCCGAAGTAGTTAAACCTTTTCCCCGTCGATACCACTTATTAGGCTGATTTTCTAGTTAGTTGAAGTGTCAAAAAACGAAAGGAAAAACGTGTATGGACTATCGAACGGCTAACAATCTACTGCGGAACCACCTAGTATCGGTTGGGTTCGGATCTGAAAACACGTTTGACATGCGCCACGGCAATACAAGGCGTTCCGACTTGAGGCGCGCATTGTTGCAGTGTGGGATCAAAACGGATCGACGCGCTACACTCTGGCAGCTTCAACGCGAGTTTGACCGCGTTTGCGGAAAATCCTGCTAGGGTCGAAAAATCCCGTTGACACGTTCCGGCGGTTTCGTGTTACGCTCCGAATTGCTGACCGTGCAATCGGTCGCTACGTCGCATAATGCGGCGGGATTTTCGAGAGGTGACACAATGGCAAACGAGAAACCGCAGGCAGGCAGGTCGGAACCCGCAGGCACCGTGCCTGCAAGCGGATCGCATCCGGTCAATCGCTTCGCGTCGATGTTCACGGCGGCAACCTTTACGCCGAGCACCAACACGGAAGTCTACGTCAACCGTCGCGGCAAGTCACGGCAGATGGCCCATGTCACCCTGCCGATCCGGGGCGTCGAGGGTGCATCCGTTCCCGGCACGATTTACGCCCGTGTCGGCGGGAACGGTGGGGAACCTGTAGCCGACTTCGTTTGCAGCAGGGGCGGGATCGAGGTTGACAAAACGAACGCGAAAGCCATGAGCGAATGGATCGAGTTCGCCTCGATGGTGGCGTCCGACTTCTACCGCTGGTATGAGGGTGCCGGTGGTTCGGCCGCCGTAGTCGCAACCAAGGTCAACGGACCTACGATCAAGGGTCTGACGCTGTAGATCGTCTGTAAACCCTGCTAGGGTTAGAGGCTAGGGATCGAAAGGTTCCTAGCCTTTTTTCTGGCCTGTATGTTTCGCTTT
>ERZ1292632.1978-Hain-H43-01um-R2-1978-length-18257-cov-5_pt2 | contig 13486 bp, 20 predicted proteins | sample MGYA00564407_ERZ1292632 | MGnify/ENA primary metagenome ERZ1292632 (study PRJEB36523, sample SAMEA6512637) | groundwater metagenome | collected 2019-01-08 | study: AquaDiva: Metagenomics assemblies of 32 groundwater samples
CCTTTGCCCGATTACAGCGAGGGCACCTCACGGGAGGGGGACTGCTTTGTCGTGCCGGACCCCACGGCACCGCCCTCGTTTCCCCTGACCGCCCCAAGCATGCTTTTATTCAATTCACTTTGCCCCCCGACGCACTGCTGCAATCTGCGCATACGCAGAGGCAGGATCCGATATATCCGTCTTGCTGCTGTAGCCCGCCTCCCTCACAACCTCATCTGGCTGCATCCCGAAATCCTCATGGCAGGCGCGGAACAAGTCATTGACACTGCGTATTTGGGACCGATCTGGAACAGGTGCTTCGGCTGTTTGACCTTTCTCCCCCTGTCCCTCATTCTGCCGCAGCATCGAGCTTAGTTCAGCAATGGCACTATCAAGGCTCTTTCCGGATGCCAGCCAACTCTTCAGCGAACTTACCCCCAGCATCTCCCTAGCTTGATCAGAGGTCAGCCCGAGTCTAGCCACATCTCCCCAGAAGCGCTGCCAGCTGGCTCCTTCAGCATCTCTTGATTCTCCCTTTTTCGCCTCATGAAAGAGTTCCCTAAGTGCCGACGCCACACCAGGCAGGCTTTCTGCGGCATCGACCTCGGCCCGCTTGGAATTGTGAGAGTGGATCCCGTTTGCCAAGAGGAAGATGCCGTCTGGATGATCTATTTCTATGTCATAGACCACAGCACGTTTGGGCTCTCTCTTGAGCCCAATGACCTTTTCTAGAGTATCGCGCTTATAATTGGTTTCATGCTGTTTGACCCACCCATGGAATACGCTACATGTCTTGCCAAAGCCCGTCCAAGAACGCCGTTTGAGTGAGATTCTAAGGCCCAGAATATCACAAAGCGTTCTCAAGTCCTCCGCCAACTCGCGGTTCCGCCCCGTGAAAGCAATTGACCACTTTTGTCTATGCCCCTTGCGCTTGCAGAGGTAGGAGTCGCCCCGCAAGTAGCCCTCAAGAAGGTCCCGCAGAAATTCACGTGGCTGATTCCAGACGAATCTGGAGAAATGTTTTGTGTAGCAATCGCTGCCTTCCACAAACTGCTTCATGAGTCCCGATGCGGCCTGTCCGAAGACATTTACGGCAATCGCATTCTCACCTGACCGTTCGGATATGCTTACGCGGCAACCCAAAGGGGAAACTATGTCAGCAATCCGAGCAGCATATTCCCTTTCCTTTTTGTTGAGTGTGAACCGAATGCTGGCACCATGGTCACCGTAGGATCCATCGGCAATGAACAGGCCGATCAGCCAGCCGTATTTGGCGTCTGTCAGTCCTGTGCCTTGTGGGAGGATATCTGAGCGAAGCAAGACATCACCCACTTCAATTTCAGAGACTGTTTTCACGCATTGCGCAGTGGGGAGCCTGTGCTCCGCTGTGGCCCGTATGACTGAGTTATCACCCAGCTTTATGCGCAACACAGGGGCATGTTTCCGCACCATGGCAGTTACCCGAACCCAGCACCCGTTGGGGGTTGGGAGCCAAACGGGTCCTTTCTGCAAATGCTGAAACATCTTGGAGACATTTGAACGGATTATCGATTTGCTGCCTCTGAACAAGACAGTTACTGTAGAACCCAAGCAAGCCATCTTCATGAGGGTGTTGAGAAGTTCGCCGGCTTCTGGATTTGGTATTCTGTATTCTACCTTTCCCCTATCTTTCCGAACCTTGAGCAGGGCGAGTCCCTCATCATTATAACCCCACTCTTGGGGAACTTCCACCCATCTGTACTTGTGTTTCGTCTCAAAGGTTGAAGCCGCACCAATGCCGGTCCCGATCTCCTGACCCGAGTACGAAATAATGGGTACCTCGATGCAGACAGAGATCCTATCCTCTCCCTCATGCAGGTGAATGATGCGCCTGTGTCCGGGGTAGGCATGAAAGTGGTTAATAATTAAGGATGCGCCTGGGTCCCACAGCGAATCTTGGGGGATCCCCGGCGTCCTCCCGTAGTCCCGCCCCCTCACCATGACCTCATGCACCATCTCCTGTAGCAGCCTGATCTGCGCCTTCGTCTCCGCGATGGTCATAGGTGTCACCTTAGCGACAGCCTGTGGCCGAGCCTTCACCAAAGCTGTGCCTTGCTCTTCCCCATCCATGCTGTCCCACCTCCCATTTTCGAAGCTGGTTTCCATGTCTCGCCCCTTTCATGTTCTCTTTCTGTGGTCATCTCCGGCATTCAGCACCATCTGCGCAATGTCGCGCTCGCAGAACCGGGAGTGCAACCGCGGCGGCAGCTGCGTCGGATTGAGATTCGTGGTCACCATCGTTGCCCTCAAATTCCTGTACCTCGAGTCAAGTATCTCCTCAAGGCGGCTCATTGCCCAGTCCGTTTGCAGTTCTGCCCCAAAGTCGTCCAAGACCAGCATCTCGAAGGCCTTCACCTCAGCCACAAAAGCCTCTAGCGTGCCCTCACTCACCTCCCGGTCAACCGCCATCCTGCGGCGCATCTCACTAAGCAGGTCGGGGACGGAAAACAGCCGGCAATCAATGCCGCACGAGCAGGCCCTACGCACCACCGCATTGGCCAAGTGCGTCTTCCCGCTCCCGATGGCACCGTAGAGGAGGAGCCAAATGAAATCCCCCTCCAAGTTGGAGAAACTCTTGCACGCCTCAAGGGCCTCCTCCGTTCCCTTTAGCGCAATAAAGTTCTCAAAGCACTGCCCCTTTGCTGAGGACATCCCAGACCGTGCAGCCGTCCACCGCTCCAAGTAGCACCCAAGGGCATCGCATGGCACGGCCTCCGCTTTCATGTGCCCACTGCCATCGGTGCGCCTTCGCGTAAGCCATCCCACGCCCTTGCATCTGGGACAGTCGGGCTTTATAAACTCCTCAACGTCACTCTGCTTTTGAGGTTCCATGTCCTCTTGCCTCCGCTGGGGTGATGTACCTGTCGGGAATCGGAGGCCTTCTATCACCTCCCCTATGTGTTGCATCTTTCCCCCCAAGTGCTTTTGTTATGAAATCCAAGGGGTTGCCTAGGGGCCGCCGTGCTGCGGACTCCCACACCGCCCCAATCACTTGACCAAGCCCGTGGTCCCTAACAAGCATCGCGAGCCTTGACACATGGCTCTTTGTCTCCTTCCCCCAATCATGGCTGGGAAAAAGCGAAGTCAGCATCTTTAATAGTTCACCTTGCTTATTCCTTGCGTTTGAAACCCTTCCCACCCACCCATCGAAGCTGACAGGCGTAGCCTGTTCAGCCAAATACGAAGTATTTGGTATAAGATCCTCTTCCTCTTCCTCTTCCTCTGTTCTAGGCGATTCATTTTCCTTTTCCTGTGAAACACTTTCCTTTTCCGTTTCATTGTGCGTTTCACCGCCTGTTTCTTCTGTTACTTTGGCCTGCTTTTGCCTCCACGCCTTGAGCCGCTCATACTCGCCTTGGTAGCGCTCCCAGTTTGTGATGCAGAGGACGCTCCCGTTGTAGTGGATGCGTTCTGTCTTTATGAGCTTGGAGCGGGCCGAATCCAAGAGGGAAAGGGGGACACTCAGAAGTTGGTCGGTAAAAGCGATCCCTTCAGCTATGCACACTTTGCCGGCTATTGGTGAGTCACCTGCTAGTGCCAAGAGTGCCGCCCACACCCACCTCTCGCCCGGCTCGCATTCCTTGGCTAAGGTCCCGTACAGGACCTCCTGCACCCACCACTTTATCCAGCGTCTTCTGTATCTCGGTTGAGGCACTTTCCCTCCTTAGACGGTGACAATGGCATTTTGGAGGATGGCTTGGGCTGTCCTTACCCACTGCTCGCTGAAGTAGCGGACTCCCGTTGTGTCCACGAATGTGGGAGGGGGCAGAATTGCCCTTTCGATCCGAGCATCCAACTGGAAGCGGCTCAGCCCCAACCGCCTGCGGACTTGGGGTGCCGTAAGGTACTGGAATGTCAGTTGCAGCTTGCGATTGGGCATAACAGCACAAGCCTAGCACAAACCTAACAGTTTGTCAAGGAGAAAGTGCCTAATCCGGTTCTTCCATGATTACATATTGATAGCCACAAGTCGGTTTGGGGCATTCATATTTTACCCAGATACTACCCGGCATCCAACGCTCTTTCTTGAGTTTTGAGGCACACAATGGGCACCGCTTCCACCACCAGAAACCTTTTGGTTTGGGAATGACTAGACTCAAATCCTCAATTTTATACCACTCCTCTACCTTATGTTGTCTCTCTTTTAGTCGAATATCCAATTCCTTTTGCTTTTTTTCTAGGAACTTACTCATGAGATCACCTCCATATCATTGTCCCCTTTTGCGGAGCACTGCCCAGATGAGGAGCAGCGAGTGTCTGAGATGCAGCCAAGCCTCGCGGCGCACGAAGCGCCACCAGTCAGCATCTTGGGGTAGGTTGAGGGCACGCCGCAACCTAGCGCTCGACTCATGCAGGAGTCCAACCGTCCGCCTCATTTTATCTAAACCATTCTGTCAAAATGACTTCTTCGTTATCTTGCACAAACGCAACAAAGGGATAATGGCGAATTGTTTCTGCTACGTCTATGCTAACGATCTTATGCCCCAGCTTAGGCACCCGGGCATAGGTGTTAGCGAAATCAATCATCTCCCGCTTTCGCTGCTCTGTATAATAAGCCGTGGTCGCCGGATGCGGCGTCATCTGGATTGCCTCACCCACCTCTTTCATCATCTGATACTGCTCCTCTTTGGGCATACAATCTTCACAGATGCCACCATGTTTAGCCTTGAGTCCATCGAGTCCAAGCAGGCTCTTTTTGGCTGTGGTTATTGCCTTTCCACAGCGTTTACAGGTTACTGTTATGAGTCGTCCTTTAGCCATCTGAGTATACCTTCCTTTTAAGATGTTGAATTCTGGCCTCCCCAGGGCTGGGGGAAAACAAGGGGGTACAAACCCCAGCCCTAGGGGAGTCGCTTAGCCTTCCTCGTAAATTCCGGGCCGAACCTCGAGGCCCAATTCTTGGCACGCCTTCTCTATTTCCTTCTGGACTTCATCCGCCTTGTCTCTTGTGGGTCTGTTTTGGTCCTCGGAATTCTTGCCCCACGCATCACCGCAGTATCTCTGGAAGCGGACTAGATCCTGCCCCACCTTGCAGCTGGCGATCACAGACAAGTGCCAGATATTCGGAGACAGCGAAGAGGGCATATAGTGGTTGGTCAGCCTCACTATGCCCCGTTCGATCATCCCCCTGTCTCTTTCCAGTTCCTCGATGAACTCCTTTGCATCCGTAAACCTGACTGTTGTCATCCTAACCCCCCTCTTTGACATATCGGTAGGTTCCCTCTGGGTATTGGCCCTCTTGCCTCAAGTGCCTAATCACTTCAAGTAGGGCAGGGGCCTCCCGGTTCTTGGCCCCGTTGGCTCCATGAAAGCGCCCTCCGCACCAGCATCGGCATCTCGGCTTTTTGGCCTCATGGCATCTCCTGTCGCACCTTCTCACCTTGCTCATATTGCTCCTTTCTTTAGTGGCCCTAGTCACCCCTTCTGCACCTGATCCTGAACCGGTCTGAGACTGTCAGGGTTGGCTCTGATCACGCCTTCTGCCTTGCATTTCCTGCACTTGACCCTGAACCAGTCCTTCCATGGAGACAGGCACTGGACCCAGACAAGTTCATCGTTTCCGCAGTCGCACTGTATGTTCCCCGACTCTATGATGCGCATCGCACCCTCCTTATTTTTGTCTCCTTCCGCTCGGGCGCCAGCTCCACGACGGCGAATGCCTTCGACAGCTTATCACTCCAGAAGCGAGGCAGCCCGTTTCTAAGGAAGCCGACCCTACCCGTGTGGTAGTCCACAACGAAACTCCACGCACGCTTGTCGCCCCTTGCCTTGGCAAAGCGCTCGTAAGCCATCTCCAGTTCGGGGCGGAGCTCTGGCCTCGCAAACCTGAGGTGGAGCAGGGAAGGCCTCTTCATGACCACAAGGTCTGCATCCGCCACCAAGCCGACATCCAACTGCCTAGCGTGCTGGCCAACGAAGAGGAGAAGGTGGCCCTTGTGGCGTGAGATGGCCACCAGCCGCGTCCACTCCACGTTGGCCTCGCTCTGTGCCCTGCGCGCATGCACCTTGAAGGCGGCCTCATCGGCCACGACCAGGCACGGCTTGAGCTTGGCCACCTCCTGGTGGGTCTCGACGTGCCTGACCCATTTGGGCAGGGCCGTCTTGGCTTGATCACTGAGGGCAAAGGCGGCTACCTGCCTCCCTTGCTTGTGCGCCTCGTCCGCGAGCCACCAAGCTAGGGCACTCTTACCCTCTCCCCGGTGCCCGAATACGAGCACCACCCCGGTCTTGGGGAGGCAAGACCAGGATGCTATCCGCTTGGGCTTTGGCTGATGGTTAGGCATAGTGTTACCTCCTAACCTTCGACCCACAGGAATCGGATACGGTAGAAGTAATAAGATGAGGGGTCCTTGAAACGATAGCCTGCGCGCTTCAAGGCTTTGCCTAGCTGATCCACAGTGTCAAACCCGCCGAAACGGGCGTCATCTGCGGTGATGTCACTCCAGAGGATGGGTTCAATGGCAAGGATGGTTATCTGCCCGATTCGTTCCTGTCCGGTGTCCTCGAGGACGACTCCTGCGGTGTCCCCGACTTTCCAGCCCATCCGTATTGGGGTGCTGAAAACATTCCTGATTGTCTGATGCACTGACCTCACACGCAGGCGCTTGGATGCGAGGGAACCGAGCACCCTTGTTGTGAACGTCAATATCTTATCGCTAACTTCCATTGTGTCCTCCGTGTTATAATAATGGGGTGGGCAGGGTGGGAGTCGAACCCACGGGTTTTTCCCTTGAGCAGATCCAAGGGTTTTGCAGCCGCTTCCCTTGTCTGCTTGGACACCTGCCCCATTTTCTATCTATCGTGCCCTCCGGCACACCGGGCACACGTGGGCGTGCCTCTCCTCACTCCCGAAGTGCGCCGCGGCCCTTTGCGCCCTCACGATCGCCCTCGGGTCCTCGAGCACGTGGGTACTGGCCCAAGTCACGAGGTTGAGAAGGTCGTATGCCGTTTGGGGCGGGTGCGCCAGCGCCTCGGTGCGAACCGCACTGGCCTGCTCACCCCTGATTCCCGCACTCTGCAGCAGCCCCTCCACGGCGTAGGGCCTCTCCTCCGCGCGTATGCGCTCCCGAATCATCTGCTTCCACTGCTCCACGATCTGACCCAGCGAGCCGTAGGCCTCGCGGAGGCTGTCCCGGAGCCACTCCCAGAGACCCCCGCTGCCCCCATTGCTCCCGTTACCGCCAAAGGTGAACTCATGCCCAACATTGAGCGAAGTGGCGCCGTTGGTGCACACCAGCCTCAGGGCATAGCTTTGCACCATGGGCAGGGTCACCCCGATTGGGGAGAACCTCACCAGAGCCCCAGCCCTCACAAGGTCGCCTTTCCTCACGGGCCTCTCCTGCACACCCACAGTCTCAATCTGCACTGTGTGGCTGGGGAGCGTAAGCACCCTGTGGAAGTCGACCTGTGGCATGGCCCTCTCGATAGTCGTCAGCACCCTCTCTGGTTCAACCTGCCTCCCCTGGTTGGGCTGGGTGAAGTCAACAACCTGCCCTTCCCTGATCATGAGGGAGTGTTGCCCCCGGAGGGCCTCTGTTGCTACTAGGGCGAATGTCTGCGGGCTTAGCCTCTTGGCTAGGGTCTCTGGAATCACTGCACGCTGCAGGAGTGCCGTCATCCCGTGGGGGGCGCACTCCAGAAGCTGCGCGTGCTGGGCGGGCCTCACAAAGACCCTTTCAGCCTCAAGGCGCACCGTGGGGTTCTCCGCTTGCCTCACCTGGATGCCCGTTAGGGGACGGATCACCTCTAGCACCTGTTCCCTATTCATTTTTCACCTCCTTTCCAGCTGTGATTGTCACTTGTCCCTATATTCTTGGCTCATTCTGCCCATTTCCCCTTACTCCTTCGAGCCTAGATTTATCACCATAATATCGGGCTTGAAGGCATTTGTGGTCGGGCCTGTGGTGCTGTACTTCTGTCGCCACCCTTCGCCGGTGATCTTGACATCACAAGCCCGCTCCACCAAGGGCAAGATTTGATCTGAGATGTCTTTATAGGGGGTTAGACTTTCTAGGCGAGAAGCCTTATCCTGCCAGTCCTCTGCGTTTCGCCCATATAACTCGCCCCCGTGCTCTCTCGCTTCCCGTGCCAGCTTGCGATAGTGCTCTATCGCTTTTTGGGGGTCGTAGCACAGGTCTTTGATAAGGTCGGCGTGGTCAATGGGGCTTAGATCATCTTGCTTGGCGTAGTCGCCCACAACGGCGATGCGATCCCCGGCCCAGCGTCCTACCCACTTGGTATCCTCTGGTTTGTCGCCGTCCCAAAGGTCTCCCCCGCCCTGACTGTTCAGTTGCTCCCATAGCTTCAGGCCATCCCCCAGTTTGTGGGGATGAAGGAACTCGTGCTTGTCAAGGTTCACGGTCAAATGGTATTGGCCCATGTCGCTCCTTTCCTTTTGCCGCCTGCGCAGGCGGCGTCCTCTGTTTGCCAAAGATTGTCCACTGCTCAGGCGGCGTCCTCTGTTTGCCAAAGGTTGTCCACCAAGCCTCTAAAGAGAGGCAGTCGGTGAGAAGGTGAATGTCCCCGCAGTCCACCGTGACGGCAGGAAAACCGCTCTTGTGTTCTTTGATGCTAACCTCTTTCCCCTGCCTGTAGAGCGCATCCACCGCCTCATAGTGTTTGTACTGCTCCTCATCGCTTGCCAGAATTATGTCTACTCGCCTCACTCTTGGCACCTTTTGACCTCCTTTTGATTCCCGTTTTGCCCTTCATTACCTAGGCAACATCCCCCGCTTTACATAATCAAGCCCAATTTTCTTGATACCATGCGTCTAACTCAGCTTTGGCAGCCCGTGGTATGCGGTGACCCTGCATCAACGCCATTCCCGCTAGTTTCGCAATCTGCGGTGGTAGGCTTTTTAGTGCTATCCTAGCTAGTGCCCATTCTTCAACCCGGCTAAAACACGACGGTGAGGGAAGCGCATCGGCAAGCGTAATCGTGTTACCGTCGGAGTCCTCGACAATTGTGTCGAGGCTGACGGGGCTTTGTCGATCCCGCTTATGCTGGTCATGAACCCAATGCCGAAAAGCGTAGTCCACGACTTGGCTTGCCGTGGCGCTGACGTTCTCCAGCGTGAGGGCCACGCCTTGAGCCTTGAGTTCTAGGCATCGGCAAATTACCTCTTGGGAAACGTCTTCCTGATAGGGCCTTGGAACGCGCCGGGATGCAATCTTTGCTGCCTTCTCGATAGATTCGAACTTCATTGTTTTTTCCCCCTTCTGTTTTTTTGAATCTACAAATACAATAGCAGCTTTGAACCATCAAGTCAATAGCCATTGATTATAGAATATAGCTATATTTTATCAAAAAGTGAAGGTGATTTGCCATCGGCATTTGCCATCAATCTAGCCATAAAGCGCGCGCCAGGGGTTATGCCAAGCCTCGGTTTCGGCTTGGCCCTTGGGGGTGAGACGCAATAGGCGGCGGATTCCACCATGCGTCACCCTAAGCTCACCAGCGGTCAGGTCAATGAAGGCTAGGGCAGCAGGGTCGCCCCTAGGGAACTGCATCGGCTCCTCCCCCGCCGGCTCTAGGAGTTCGAGCTTGGTGAGGATTCTGCAGTAGGTGTGGATGCTGTGGTAGGTGGGCTTGGTTAGGAGTTGCCGATCGCCATGCTGTTGGCGCCGGGTGTTCTCCTCCCTTATGGAGTCGGAGTAGGCTTGGTGGATCTCAGCCGCCGAGGCCGTCCTGTGCTCCTCGATGTAGTGTTTGATGAAGTCGCCAGTCCGCTTGAATCGTTGCGTCCAAGGTCTGGGCATCAGAAACCCTCCAGATCGGTCATAATGTCCGCTCTCCGCTGTTAGTGCTTCTGCGTCTGAGCGTCATAGGGTCGTCCACCCCTTCTCCTCTAACTCTTTGGCCACATCTTGAATCGGTTTCATAACCACCTCCGATTCCCAAGTGAGGGGTTCATTACCAGAAGCTGTTCTCATCTTCTTTAGTGGCCTCCGCATCGCCCACACCTCCTCCGGGGTGAATAGTGGCTGGGTCGGGTGAAGGAGCCTCACGCAGTCGCTGCGGTTCATGTGGCGGTACTGGCCCGGGGTGCTGTCCCTCACTAAGGTGCCCCCAGTTTGGCCGCAGACGGAGCAGGCCACTGGTGTCTCGGTTGCATACCTCTTCAGGTTTGGACTCACCTTGTTTCCTCCTTTATTGCTCCCTTGTTGGCCCAGGGTGGCGGTGTGCCCCTGTCGCGGAGCTCCTCGGGGGCGAATGGGGCGTAGATGTTGATTGTCGTGTTGACGTTCACGTGACCCAGTTGGTCCTTGATGACATCTATAGGGACGCCTTTCATTCTCATCTCCGCCGCCCTAGCGTGCCGCAGGTTGTGGAACAGCGAGTAGCGCGGGAACTTCACGTTGGCCCTCTTGGCCAAGGCTATGAGCCACTTGCGTAATGCGTCATAGGAATAGGGGAAGGCTGGCCCTGACTTTATGCCCCGCCATTCCATGTATTCCTTGAGTATGCCCATGGTCTCCGGATAGGGGGCGACCGGCTCTCTGCGCCGGCGCCTTCCCTTTCTGATGATGTACACCACCCCTGCATCCCAATCCACATCTTGCTTCGCGTCCAACCGCAAGATCTCGCTGATTCGGCACGCCGTGTCATAGATTAGCGCCACGAGTGCCCTCTCAAGGGGGGTCCGTGCTGCCCCCATTAGGGCCATTACCTCCCTCTCCTTCACAACATCTGATGGGAGGATGGTGCGCACCTCGATCCCGGGGGGCTCAACTCCATCAATGGCATCCAACTTGGCCCAGCCACAATACTTTCTCAGTGCCCAAATGGTGCGTGAGATGTGGCTCGCTGACCTTCCCCTCTTTTCGAGGAGGCGAATGTATGTATGCGCCTTTTCTTGGGTCGGCTCACCCCCACCCGTCTCCGCTTCAAAACGTGCTAGGTCCCCGGCATAATCTTTCTTGGTGCGCTCACTCAAGCGGTGCTGGTCGTCAAGAAACTCCTGTATTCTCATGACTCCCTCCTGCTTTGTATGCCTTCAATTCCATGCCCATCGATGCTCCTAGCCTTACTCTATCTCTCAGCCTATTGGCTGCCATGTTTGTCCCCTTCCCCCAATAGGTATGATTCCGCAGCAATCTCATAGATGGTCCTGCCGTCTCTGGTGACCACGTAGGGCAGGAATATCTGCTCTAAGCGGACCATCTCTGTCTCGAGTATCGCCATTTGGGCTGCCACCCACTCCCGGATAATGCGCCAAGCCACCCTGACAGCTTGGGGACGGTTGATATACCTGTGGGGGATTTTTCCAGCGTTGTACTGCCTAGTGAGCACCCTCAAGGTGGCCTCCGGATCTATCGGCAACTTTATGGCGATTTCTCCCTGCGGACCCATTGCCTTAAAGGCAAGGGACTGGATGCTGCCGTCGTCGCCATAGTTGACCAGTACCGCCCTCGCGCCATGAGCCACTAGGATGCGCTGAATCTGTTCAACTGTCTTCGCTGCCTCAACCTTCGTGGTGTAATTCAGCAGGGTCATTAGACTCCTCCATCGCCTCTATTCGCTTCACTCCGAGATTACCCCATTGTTCAGCCATAGCCTCAGCTATTCCTTGGTATGTTCGACTTCTATTTTTCCATCTATCAGAGTTTGGAGGTTCATGATGGACTCTTCCGAATCTACCTTTAACGATATCGGTTGGTTTCAATAAAGGGACATTTTTCAGCCACAAACAGGTAGCTTTTGTTTCACCATGTCCGAATTGCCAAGGTTGAATTATCTGGTCAGGTTTGCGAATGTGAGTTGAAATTATCCCTATAGGATTCTCAAGAGCAATTCTTGGTATAGGCGCATTAAGAAGTGCACGGATAAAGTTAAGTGCAGCTTCCTGCTCTTTCTGTCTGACCTTGAACCACCGTGCCCCGCTAACCGCCAGATAAGTGCATGGTGGAAAGGCTACCATTAAATCCCAGCCGTTTCTAAGGTATTTTAATACATTATCTTGGATATGATTACCTTCTCGTTCACTGGGCAACAAATCACAACTCCAAGCATCATGACCATGCTTTACAAAGGCATCACGGACTATACTTGAAAACTCACATGCAATTAGGACTCTCATAAGATTCCAGCCTTTTCACTCCTAGATGATGAAAGTTACCTTTTCTCCATCGCCTCTATTCGCTTGACTCTAAGATGATGCACCGCAACTCTGACAGCGTCGGTGGCATGGTCATTGCCTGTTACGCTCTTCTTGACTGTCCCTAGCGAGTATTCCGCTAGCGGCAGTTTCATGGACTTCGCCCCGCTTCGCCCTACCGGGCGTTGCCTTTGCCTAGCGCTACTACACGCAGCTTTGCCTTTGCCGTGCCTCACAGGGCGTTGCCTTTGCATCGCATCACTTGGCCATGCCCTCGCTCTGCTGCCCTTTGCCTAGCGCTGCCTTCGCTATGCCCAGCCTTGCATCGCCTTCGCCCCGCTTCGCCCTACCGCGCTTTGCCTTTGCGGCGCCCTGCCATCCAGTACCCTGCTAGCACCTTGCTATGCCTTCGCTTCGCATCACTAGGCATACCCTCACCTTTGCCATGCTATACACAGGGCCGCGGTGCGTTCGCTTTGCCCGGCCGAGCGATGCCATGCCTTTGCAGTGCCTCACAACGCAACACCCTTGCCATGCCTTTGCAGTGCCTCGCTCCGCCTTGCCCTTTCATCGCTAGACTGTGCATTGCCTAGTTTGGTTTTTCCTCTACGAGAGAAATCACCTTGAAGCATCCATGGCCTGCGTTGCGCCACTGGAGCATACCGTACTTCTCCCCATACTTCAGGGCGGTCTTTAGCATGTCTATTGTTATCGGGCACCTCTTCAGCACCTCGACGCAAAAGGCCGCTCTGGTTCCGGCTGCTACATAGTCGCTCTCAACCGGGGTCACCCTAGGGCCGCGCGGCCCCACAGCTGTCAGGATGCGGGGCAGTTGGCCGTCGGGTTGGGCCTTGCCGAAGCTGATGTGCCGTGGCGATACGAACAGCCATTTGTCGATGCGTCCCTTGATGACACGGGATGATGCCCACTCGGACTTCCTGCCGCTGATCCCCAGTAGCCAAGGCAGCTCGGCGAAGGCGTCCTTCAGCCACCCCTTGACTTGGTAGTCCATCAAGCACAGGAAACCGTCATGCGTGTAGAAAGTCGTCTTGGGCCTTGATTGCACCTCCTCGCCTTCGTAGATCGCCTCATCCTCACGCACCTCTAGGAACTCCCTAGCACCGCCTTGGGGTTGCGTCCCCAGCAGTTCAGTGATGTACTCGATCTCCACTCTGTAGTTTTGCCACATTGTCGTTGCCTCTCTTTCTATAGGTTGTCCTTCTTTACAGAAGGTCAATACTGCCTCCAATCAATCTGTATTGGTTTGCCTATTCGCCAAACGGAGGTACTTCCGTATGGCCCACCTCGAGCCATGGGGTATCTCCCGCTCGAGTATACGCCCTGAGGCCGGCGGATGCTCAAGGCCACCA
>ERZ1292632.2985-Hain-H43-01um-R2-2985-length-13486-cov-29_pt1 | contig 13486 bp, 14 predicted proteins | sample MGYA00564407_ERZ1292632 | MGnify/ENA primary metagenome ERZ1292632 (study PRJEB36523, sample SAMEA6512637) | groundwater metagenome | collected 2019-01-08 | study: AquaDiva: Metagenomics assemblies of 32 groundwater samples
GTTCTTTTCGAATGCAAAACGCTACACAAACAAGACCTCGCTATCCATGCCTCCGAGATAAAACCGTTCATGATTAATCTCGCCGCGGAGAAGGTTGCTAAAATTCAAAAGCAGGATACTCGTGCGCGAAGGGAGTATGAATAATCTTAACAAACTCGCCGGCGAGCCAGACCACCGACCGCCTCGAGCGCGAACTTGACATCAAACAAACACCGTGCGTATAATCACCGAGCCGCAAAGGAGAGAAATGAAAAGCCCCAGACGCGACGGAATCCTGCTGATCCTCTGGACTCTCCCGTCACGGTCCATAGCGGCTGTGAAAAAATTCATCGAAGAAATACGTAAGCCCATGTTTGCGTCACGGCACGAATACGACGTGTGGCTCACAGAGCACTTGAAAGAATGTACCTACTACGACTGCCCGCACTAGGAGATTATCTTGCACGAGAACACGATGTGCAGAAATTAGAGTAAACGGACGCAGATTGTATCTGGGGATATTTATTTCCAGAGATGATGCAGCTGCGGCCTACGCCGCCGCCAACCGCCAGCACTTCGGAGAGTTTGGTGGACTATTGACGTAGCTTATCAGCCATGCTACGCTTTGGCTCAGAAACAGTCATAAAAGAGCGAAATGGCAAACCCACATCCCGGAAAAGGAAAACCGTTTGTAAAGGGTGATCCACGCCGTGCGAAGACAGGAAGGCCAAAGAAGACCGCAAGCTGGAAGGCCGCCGAGAACGAGCTGCGCGGGGCGATCCCGCGCGTGCTGATGATGGAGAAGAACGCTCTTGCCGCGCTCCTGCGCGACAATCCGACCGGGGCGGAGATGGTCGCAGCAAAATTGATTCACGAGCACGTGCCGGAGGCTGTCAACCGCTTCCTCGGCAAGACCACCGACAAGATCAGCGCGGACATCACCGTTGACCGCGGCTTCGTAACGGCCTTCATCTCGATGGTGGGCAGCGTGATGCGCCGAGAAATCCCGCGCTACTGCCCGAGCTGCCAGGCCGATCTCAAGAACCTTCCCGAGCGGATCAGCATGAAGCTCATCGAGGCGTCATCGAACTTGTCGGACGCGGGCCCTGCGCCAGTTACGGCGGGCTTGCCGCCAGCACCCATTCAGGGGGCCGTGAGCCGCCGGGACGGGCCGGACGAGGTGGGGCCCGTATGAGCAAGTCTAGGCTTTGCGGTGCCTGCGGGTAAGCCTTGACGTCTTCCCGCGCGGGCGCCGCCCCGGGGTCCGTCGGCGGTGACATGGACTATGCCGCCATCATGCGGTCGGAATTTGCCGCGGACATTCGCAGTGGTCTCAGCGAGGTCGCTCGCGTCATCACCTCGCCGCACATGCGGCTGCGGGATTTCTTCAACCCGGCGTGGGCCATCGTCAACCCCGGCGTGCAGTACATCGCGAACTGGCACAACGACCTCATCGCCGAGCACCTCGAGGCCGTCCACCTCGGGCAGATAAAATTGCTCGACATAGAAATTCCTCCTCGCATGGGGAAATCCTTTCACGTCACGGTCGCCTTCCCCGCGTGGGAGTGGACGGAGAGTGCCGGCGAGCGCTTCCTCTTCTCGTCGTACAACCAGAAGCTCTGCAACCGCCACAGCCTCGACCGCCGCGCCATCATTTCGAGCGCGTGGTACCAGGAGAAATGGGGCAACTTCGTGACCTTAGCGCCCGATCAGAATCTTAAGACCGAGTTTCAGAACACCGCGCGCGGACACATGATCACGGCCGCCTTCGGCTCGAGCGGCACCGGGTCAGGCGGAACCCGCGTCATCATCGATGACCCGCTCAACCCCAAGCAGGCGAACTCCAAGGTGCAGCGCGAGGCCGCGCACGATTTTTTCTCTGGGACTCTGTCCACGCGCCTCGACGACGATAAGCGCGGCGCGATTATCCTCGTAGCACAACGCACCGACATCGACGATTTGCAGGGCAAGTTCGTCAGTGAGAAGGACGGTTGGACCGTGCTGAAGATACCGATCCAGGCTAAGAGTCGCACGACCTATATTTTCCCGATCTCCAAGACGAAGAAGATTTACAAGGCCGGCGAGCTCTTGTGTCCCGCTCGGAAATCGCAGAAGGGCGTCGATGCCCTGCGCAAGGCACTCCTCTGGCGCGCCGCCGCCCAGCTCGACCAGGAACCGGAGGCCGCCAGCGGCAACCTCTTTCCTCGGAACTGCTGGAAGCAGCTGACGGAAACGCCGACGCCAATCTTCACGCTCAACGTCTGGGACACGGCTGTCAAAGAGCGCCAGAAGAACGACCCGAGCGCCGGCCTCTGCATCGTCCTCCACGCGGGCGGCTTCCACTTCTGCAAGGGCGTCACCCACGGGCGCTTCCGCTTCTCGGAGCTCAAGACCGCCGTGCGCAACAAGTTCGAGCTCGACCGCCCCGACGCCGTCTTCATCGAGGACAAATCGAGCGGCCAGCAAGTCATCCAGGAGTTTCAGGACGACCGCAGCATCAACCTGCCGCTCGTCGTTTTCCGGGCCGACGCCGAGGGCGAGGAGGCTGACGCTTGGCGCGCGTGGTTCAAGATGGACAAATACGCGCGCGCACAGTTGGTCGAACCCTTGTGGCAGGCGGGGCGCGTATCGTATGATCCGACCATGGAAGGCGCCGCCGCAATGATCGAGGAGTTCGCCGCTTTTCCCAAGGGCCTCAAGGACCGCGTGGACGCCGGTGTCCATGGCGTGCGTTACTTATCCCGGCTACACTTTAACGTGCCGGACGAAGAGATGGAGCAGGCCGAAGGCGACATCACGGACGGACTGTAACGAGGCAAATCGACAATGGCCCCCAAAAAAAAGACGCCTGCCGTCCCGGCTGCGGACGCGGACTTGGAGCCGATCGAGGAGTATTCGCAACAATTTTTGACCATGCACGACGAACTGGCCACGCAGCCCTGGGCGGCGGCGTTTCCCACAGAGGACGGCTTCGAGGAGGGCGCCCCGCGCCGGACGCTCGTGGAGACGCTCCCGGGCGGTGGGGTGAAGGTTACGGAGGCCGGCGGGAGGACGCGCGTGATTCGGCCCGGCGCAGCCAGCCAGGGAGTCCGGGAGGCCGAGGCCGGCGACACCTTCAACCGCACGCTCTACTCCGAGGGCGGCCAAACGGAAGGCTACCTGAACAACTACGCGCGCGTGCTCGCCATGCGCCAGTCGCTCGTCATGCACCGCGACGATCCCATGTACCGCGCGATCATCGACGGCTTCACCTTCTTCGTCATCGGCAAGGGATTGAAGTTTAAGGCGCGCGACGAGAATCCGGCCGTGCAGGCGCACCTCGAAGCGTTCTGGAAAGAAAACAAGATGGACGGACGGGATTCCGACATCGTCCGCCGCTTCTTCAAGTACGGCGAGGTGCTTATTCGCTACTTCACCGCCGGCGCGGCCGGCGGCCTGGCCAAGACCCCACGCGTGCGTCTCGTTCCGTTCTGGCGCCTCGACGAGGTCAAGGTCGACGCGCAGGACCCGGAGACTGTCACCGCGTTCAAGCTGACTAACTACAACCCCGACGGCTTCAGCAGCGGCGCGCCCGAGGAAGTCCCGGCCCAAGACGTCCAGTACCTCGTCCACTCCGAGAACGACGGCGGCCGCGGCGAACCGCCCTTCCTCGTGGCCATGCGCGCCTGCAAGTGGTACGCCGATTTCGTGCTCAACCGCGTCACGCTCAACCGCTTCCGCACCGCCTTCGTGCTCTTCAAAAAAATCCTGTCCGGCGGGCCCGGCCGTGTCAGCACGGTCGATAGCGCGGCCGCCAGCGCCACGAAGACGGGCAAGAACGGCCGGGCCGAGAAGCGCCTGCCAAAGCCCGGCACCGTCGTCGTCCACAACAGCGGCATCGAGTACGACTGGAAGTCGCCGCAGACGGGCGCCATCGACGGCCAAGCCGACGGGCAGTTGATCCGCTCCTACATCGCCGCCGGCGCCATGGTCCCCGAGTTCCTGCTCGGCGACGCCTCCCAGGCCAACCAGGACAACAGTCTCGTCGCCGACAACCCATTCGTGCGCAAGGTCGAGTTCTACCAGGACTACTTCGAGGACGTGTTCGGCGAGATGTTCCGGCGCGTCATCGAGCAAGGCATCGCCTCGGGGAAGATCCCGAAGATGAGCACGGAGACGAGCATCGCGGAGAGCGGCTGGGTTATGCGCCGCATGCGCCGTATCCTACGCGCGCTCCAAGTGCAGGAGGCGACGGCCGACGGCGACATCGCCAGGACGAAAGCCGTGCCGACTAGCACAGAGGTCGACATCACCTGGCCGACGCTGATCCAGAAGAATGCGCTCGACGAAGCCCAGACTATGCAAATCGACGCCGGTCTCGGGCTCGTGTCAGTGGAGACGATGCGCGGCAAGCGCGGCTACGACGACGCCGTGGAAGAAAAGCGCATGGAGCGCGACCGCGCGCAAGCCGAGGATTCCATGGCGGCGCAGCGCGACGAAGAAATCGACGCGCAAGACGACGAGCCCCAATCAACCCCCCCGAAGCCAGGAGACACCCCATGACCACGCTCACCGAAATGATCAAGCACGAAGGCATGAAATTCGTCCTCTACACGAAGGACGGCTCTAAGATCCTCGGCAAGTTCGACTCGAAGGAAGACGCCGTGAAGCGCGAGAAGGAGATCATGGCGGCCATGGCGGCGAAGGCCAAGATGGGCGAAGGCTACGCTCTGGACGCGGCCTCCGGGCACCTGGTCCTGGCCGAAGGCGGGCGCCTCGGGTTGAACGAGGAAGCCGTCGACATGAATGCCATGTCCGACGACGACCTGCGCGCGGCGCGAAAGACTTTCGCGGGGCTCTACGCAGAGAAGACCGCCGAGCACGCGGGCATGGGCGAAGCCAGGTACAACACTCCGGAAGGCATTCTCGCCATGAGCGATGCCTATTATTATTCCTGCATCATGCGCAGCATCGAGTATCACCTACAGTCTCGGATGCTGACGCTCGAATAAACATGGCCGACCGCCTGCCGCAAGAATATGTCCAGGTCCTCATCGCCCATGCGTGCCCAGTCTGTCTCGAGGACATCTCGGGGCCGACGACGCGCGCGGCGGCCGAAGCGGGGCTTAAGTTCGAGGAAATATTCTACCAGGCGGACTCCGTCGTGAGTCGTGCCTATGGTGGGCCTGTATTTAATTTCGTGCATCGGTGCCACCTCAACTAGCTCATGATGACCCGCGAGAATGCCCTACGCAAGATTGTCGGGCTCTTGAAGCTTGCATCGCCTAGAAGCGGAGCTACGCTGGCTGAGGCGCAAACGGCCAAAGCGCTGGCGCTTCATCTCATGAAGATCCACGAGATCACGCCGGAAGATCTCCGCGCGCCGAGCCAAACAAGAATCTTGCTGAAATCAACCTACGCTGGGAATGGGCCCAGTGTTCATTTTTCTTTCACCAATTTCAACGATAGCACCGATACCTCGTCAAGTCTTTGGTTCTAGGAGTGTTTATGACCAGCAAGAAAGAACCAGTTCCGGATTACGCGACGAAGACCATACGCCCGTGGGGTCATTTCCGGCGTCTTGACCAAGGCCCAGGCTTCGCGGTCAAGGCCCTCCTCGTCAAAGGCGAGCAGCGCCTGAGCCTGCAGCGCCACGAGCACCGCGCGGAGCGCTGGACCGTCGCCATGGGCCTCGCGGTGGCGACCGTCAACGGGGTGAAGTACGCGCTCAACGCCGGCGAGACCATCTTCGTGCCGCGGGGCGCGCCCCACCGCCTCGCCAACCCCGCGAAGGAGCCGCTCGTCGTCATCGAGGTTTGGATCGGGGATGTCCTCGATGAGGCCGATATAGAGCGTCTCGCCGACGATTACAGCCGCATTGATTCTAAAACCTCCGATATCGTCGAATTGAAGGAGCCACTCGTTTGAGCGAGATCGAGGCCGCGACTCGTTTCCGCTACGCCCACGGCCTTGTCTGGGATATCGAACTCGACCAGGCCGTGCAGCGCGACGACCAGGCGCACATCGCCGGCACGCGCGTCGCAGCCCTCAGCGCTTGGACGCCGCTGCCGCGCATCCTCCACATCTACCTCCTGCCCGACCAGAAGCACGCCTGGCAGTGGGAGCCTAAGCCGCCGAAGGGGCGATATGCCCGCTGAATTACCCGAGGATGCCGTCCGCATCCGCAACCTCTACCCGATCATGCACTGCGACAAGAGCGTGTGGAAGAAGATCATCGCCCTCACGCGAGCCGGCGGTGCGGCGAACGTGGCGGCCGCCGAGGAACTGGCTTACGCCTGCACGCGCAAGACGCCGAGGACCCGGGCCCTCCATGCGGGCACACTGCGCAAGCGCGTCCTGCGCCGGGCTTTCCTGCGCGCCCAGAAGCGCGGCGAGGAGCCGATCAAGGCGGCCCTCAGCACCCTGGCCGATCGTGCGGCGACGATCATCAACCGGGAGGCCCGCGACGGCGTCGTGCCGCCAAGCCGCTACCAAGCGGTCATCGCGGCGCTGGACGACAAGAACCGGGAGGCTTACAAGGCGATCGCGCGGCTCTTCCAGGCCCAGCTTCGTGCCGCAGTGACCATGGGCCTCAAGCACTCCATGCTCAACGCCGAGGCCGTCGTCGCGCGGGCGCGGGCGACGCGCGAGGGCGGGCCCGGGACCGAACCCGAGGCCGAGAACTTGCTCCGTCTCGACGAGGCTGACCCGACCAAACAGATGCTGACCTACTCGCCGAGCAGTAGCGTGTTCAAGAAATTGTTCAAGGGCGCCCTGCGCAACACCATGGCCGCCGGCCTCTTCGGCGATCAGAAGGTCAGCACGCGCGTCTGGGACCTGCGCGGCCAGAACATGGCGCAGATGAAGAAGATTATCGCGGCGGGCATCGCGGCCGGAGATGATCCCGCGACCATCTCGCGCGACATCCGCGGCCTCCTCGTGCAGCCGAAGACGCTGCGCGGCGGCGCCTATGATGCCTCCGCGCCAGGGCGCGGCGTCTACCGCTCCGCATACGCCAACGCCATGCGCCTCACGCGCACGGAGACCAACCGCGCCTACATCATGAGCGACACGATCTTCGCCGACGACAAGGGATGGGACCTGATCTGGACCGTTTCAACTGGCCAAAGAGAGGCCGACGAATGTACCAGAGAAGGAACTCTTATTCAAACAAATGGCGGAGAAGTCACGATTGAGAAAGTAAAAATAGGCGACCTGGTTTTGACTCATCGAAACAGATGGAGGCGAGTCACCAAGATTTTCAAGAACGCGCTCCGAGATGGGCGATTGCTTCGGCTATGTTTCCAAGAGGGGAAAAATCACAATCACGAGATATTTTGCACACCGAACCATCCGTTTCTAATTGCTGGAAAATGGATTCCGGCATGCGATCTGAAAATGGGATGTCGCGGAACCGCTTTGACGCTATCGCAGAGCGGGCAGAATATTCGTATTTTAAGTGATGACTTCTGCAAAGAGCAACAAGGTTTTGAGAAAAATTCGACATCCTCACATCTTCAAAACATCTCCGAGGGATTATGTGGTGCATGTCAATATTTATTTCAGAGCATAGTTTGCAGTGTCCGTACATTTTTTTACCCCAAGAGCGGATGGCGAATTGATGGCGTAAGCATACCGCAGCCCTCCCTCCCGAGTAATTGGGGTTTCGTTTTCCGTTCATTTCAAGTGATCGTTTCATGCGCGAGGCAGATGACGTCCCAGGCATGTTCGGATGCTTTTTACCGTAATTCCCGTTGTGCTTTCCTGTTCTTGGAACACACGCCATTGAGCAATATACTGTCCCGCGATTTCTTCGTGGTGGGGAAAACATCTTTTTACAAGTTAAGCAGGCTTGCTTCGGGACTCGATGGACAGAGAAATGACACGCTCTCGAGCAATATTTACGATTCGCATCATATTGATAAGGTTCAAATATCTTCCCACAAGAAGCGCATTGGATCGGCTGGCGAATCTTGCGGGATAAACCGGAGCATTGACGAGAACAAAAGGATCGGTCATCACGAGGCGTTTTCCTGCCTGCACGAAGTTCACATGCCAGTAGTGAAATTTGATTGCCACACGTTCGACAAGATAGAGCTTCTCGAAGTGGAGGCTGATTTTTCCTCGAAATTCCAGCGCATTTACGGCTACAAAAAATTAAATATCCGCGCGGTGTTTTTCGGCCTTCTCGGATTGCCGATGGCGGGAGCCCGATTGATTTGCCGCATATTCGACACGGTTGGCACTGTTTCTGCACTTGGAAATAATACTATAGTCGGAGGACTCGTTCCAGTACAAATGCCAGAAGCCGTATTGATCGAGAAAGAGATCATAAGGACTGCGGAAGAATACGTATACAATCTAGCCGTCGAGGAGGACAACTCCTACTTCGCCAACGGCATCGCCGTTCATAACTGCGATGATCTCGGCGGTAAGGAGATGACGCCGGAGGAGTTCGCGGATAAATATCCGGTTCATCCTCAATGCCTGCTGCCCGGCAACGAGGTTTTAATTCCCGATGCTGTCGCTGGTGCCAAGGCTTTCTACGAGGGCTGGACTATTGAGATACGACTTAGTGGTGGGCGCAAGTTGGCCGTCACCGAGAATCACCCGATATTGACGCCGCGCGGGTGGGTGGCGGCGAAATTCTTGCGCGAGGGCGACGATGTACTTGCGGCAGCCGATCCCGAGCGGATAGCGCAGGCCATCAATCCAGACCACGATCACCGCCCATCCCTCGTCGAGCAAATATTTAACGCGCTTCGGGTGTCTGGCCGCCGCGCGCCCGCCGTTGTGAAAGTGGCCACCAAAGATTTCCACGGCGATGCGCGGGGATTCCAGGGCGACATCCACGTTGTATGGGCCGATCGCCTTCTGGGGCGTTACTGTCAGGCCTTCGCGGCGCAAGAAACGGAAAAGGGCCGTCTCCGCCGGAGAGACATTGCTGTGATTCCTCTCGCGCGAGACGGCGATACGGCAGCGGTGAACGAGGGATTGCTTCTTCCCGCGAACGGCGGCCTGTGCCGGAGCCATATGACGACGACGAAACGCAGAAGTGCTCCCCACCCAAAGCGGGTTGATTTTCTGCGCGGCCGAAAAACTTCTTGGCACGATGCCCACCATCAACAGCCTCTTGCGGATATACCCACGGCTGACTTTGAATCTGTTAGAAATGGAAAGCTCCGATACCCCGGATTGATAAAGCCTGCTTATCTCAGCCGGATCGGGAGGATTTTTGAGAAGCGACATGCCGGATTTAACAAAATGATTTCTAAAGGCCTCAGCGCGAGATCTGATTTTAATTCCACTATCAATAAGCCTCTTGCGCAAATAGGAGAAACTGATATCAAACTGACTCTCGAGTTCATTGAGAGATTTTCCAGCGAGATAGAGACGGCAAACATCGCTCATGTTCGGCGGGTTTTTTACTCCGGGCACGTCTATGACCTCCAGGCGGATGTTTTTGGATTGTACATAAGCAATGGATTCTTTGTCAAGAATTGCTTATGCTATTCCGTCCTAGCCCCTAAAAAAGAGTTCAGCTCGGCCCTCTCGGACGTGCCCGCTTTGTCCGATGAGTAACCCAATCTGCTCGAGCACCGGCAAGATCATGCACGCGACTGCGGCCAGCGCGTACTGCCGCATCCCGAAGCGAGGCGGCAGGAGGACCCGCGGGCGCGCCTACCTCTGCTCCTCCTGCCATTATTGGCACACCGCTCACTCCTGACATGCAGACCAGCAAGGCCGATCCGTTCGTCAAGTGCGCGCGCAAGCGCCCGGCCTGCGGGCACGCGCGGCGGGAGCACGCCGGGGGTCGATGCTTTGGCGTCACCTTCGTGGAGCGCATCGCCGGCGACTGCCACTGCCGTCAAATGGTGGAACCGCTCGACCCGCCGCGCTTCGCACGCGAAGGCGAGCAAGTCGATGGATGACGCTCATTTGCTTTTCACAAACAGCGCATGCTATAACCTTCGCATGACCAGGATCGCCTGCTGATGCGCGCGCTCGTTACCGAAAGCGAATGCTGGAAATCTTTCAGAGAAGGCACTTCGCCAACAGAAAGACTTGGAGGCATTTAAATTGAGATGCCTGATATCTGGAATTAATGGCTTCGTTGGTTCTCATCTCGCTGAACATCTTATTTCACTCAAGGCAGAAGTCCACGGCACTCTACGTTCCTTCCGCAGCGACGTGAAGAACCTCGCCCACATAGACGCCGCGGCGTTCGCGCTCCACCCCTGTGACATCACCGACGAGGCGGCGACCGCCGACCTGATCAGGCGCGTGCAGCCGACGCACGTCTTCCATCTGGCCGCCTACTCCTACGTCCCGACGTCCTGGGAGGCGCCGCACGCCACTTTGACGGCCAACGTCCTCGGCACATTGAACCTGCTCGAGGCCGTGCGCCGGTACGCACCGGCGGCGCGCTTTCAATTTTCTGGGTCGAGCGAGGAGTACGGCCGCGTGGAGGCCGACGAGTGCCCGATCACAGAGGACCAGCCGCTGCGCCCGCTCTCGCCCTACGGCGTCTCGAAGGTCGCGGCCGACCTGCTTTCCCGGCAATACGCCGCTAGCTATGGCTTGCATATCGTCGTTACTCGCGCCCATAATCACACTGGCCCGAGGCGCGGCCACGTCTTCGCGGAGTCGGACTGGGCGCGACAATTGGCGATGATCGAGCGCGGCGAACAGGAGCCTTTTATCGCGCATGGTAATCTCGACGCCGTCCGCGATTACACGGATGTTCGCGACATCGTGCGCGGCTACGTCCTCGCGCTTGAAAACGGCAAGAGCGGGGCGGTTTACAATCTTTGCTCTGGCGCCGGCGCTTCCCTGGCGATGCGCTGGGTACTGCGCGACCTCGTCGCCCTGTCCCGCGTGAATGTGGAATTACGCCCCGATCCCCGGCGCATGCGCCCCTCGGACGTGCCTCGGCTCATCGGCGACGCGGCCAAGGCAAAACGCGAATTGGGGTGGGCGCCAAAAATTCCCCTTGCACAAACATGGACTGATCTTATATCCTTTTGGCGTTCGGACCTGCACGCCACAGGATCGAAGATATCGGAGCCCATTTAGGGAGATCTGTGGCCAAAGCCGCCCTGCTGAAGCCGTCGAAGAATAAGCTCGCCGACCAAGGCGCCTTCACGCTGTTCTTCAGCCTGACCGAGGCGACGCGCGACGATTCCAACGGCGCGGACGGCAAGCCCAAGCACGAGATCGTGCTGACCGCGCTGCAGGAAGGCCGCGGCAACGAGCGCGATCGCCGCTACTACACCCGCGAGGCCGTCATCGGCGCGGAAGGAGTCTTTAAGGCGCGCAAGAAGCTCTTCGTCAACCACCTCGAGGAAGGCAAGGCGGCCTCTTCGGAAGACTTGCGGAATTGGTGCGCCACGCTCAAAGAAACCTGGATCGAGGAACTGCCCACCGGCAAGGTCGCCCGCAAGGTGCGCCTGAAGATCCACGAGGAATGGCTGTGGACCCGTTGCCTCGAGGCCCCCGAGGAGATCGCCCTCTCCATCGAGGGCAGCGGCGCCGGCAAGGAGGCCGTCATCGAAGGCCAGACGTTCATGGTCATCGAAAAGATTTGGTCGTTGAACGCCACGAAGTTCGTGACCTATCCCGGCAACGCGAAGATGGGGGCCGACCTCGTCGAAAGCGCCACCGAGGAATTCCCGGAGGAAACACCCATGGATCTGAAAGCCCTGACCGAAGCGCTCCTGAAGGAGCACCGCCCGGACCTCGTCGCGGCCATCGTCGCCGGCGTCGAGGCCTCGTACAAGCTCAAACTCGAGGAGGCCCAGAAGAAGGCCTCCCTCGCCGAGGCGGCCGTCGCCGCCGCGCCGAACGCCGCGGCCTTCACCGCCGCCGTGGCCGCCGAGGTCAAGAGCGTGCGCGAGTCCTTCAACGGTGCGCTCGACGAGATGAAGAAGCAGCTCTCCGAGGCCGACCGCAAGCTCGACGCGGCCGAAGTCAAGGACCGCCTGCGCGAGAAAAAGGCCCTCGTCGACGCGAAGATCAAGGAGTCCAAGCTGGCCCCCGAGGCGAAGACCGAGCGCTTCCTGGCGCGCTGCTACGCTATCGTCGAACGAAAAGCCGGCGACAAAACCGTCACCGTGGCCGAGCAAGTGGACGCGGAGATCGCCGAGCAGCTGAAGCTCACCACGTCGGAGTTCGGGACCGTCCGCACTGGCGGCGGCAACCTGCCCGCCGGAGGCGATAACCTCACCGAGGACGAGCAGCAGGTCGTCTTCAACCACCGCATGCTGCACAACCCGCTCACGCTCGAGGCGTATCGCGAGCAGAAGAAGAAGGACGCCGCCGCAAGGACCGCGTAAGATTAAGCCGTAGCCGCAAGGCGTCCCCCTCGGTCACGCCGCCGGGGACATCTGAAGGACGGAGGAAACTGATTTATGGCACAGAAAAGCGAAAACCGCGCCAGCTCGGCGGACGTCGTTCATCTCATCCCGAAGGTCAGCACCGACATTCTGAGCGGCGACGTGGTCGTGCTCGCCCGCAAGAGCGACCCGATCAGCCTCTCGGTGCTCGGCGCGGCCGGCCGCGTGAGCCCGATTGCCGCCGCGCGGCAGGGGCAGTGGGCCGTCGGCGTCTGCGACAACGTCAACACTTCGCTCGTGCTCGGGGCCACCGACTACGCCGCGCCGGACGCAGACAACGCCGTGCGCGTCCTGCGCAGCGGGCAGTTCTACCTGGCGATCGTCGCGACCTCCGGGAAGGCCGGAGACTTCGTGGAGTACTCGTCCGGCGCGGCCGGCGCGCAGCTCTTCCAGATCAACAACAAGCGGCAGGGCTACGCGGTCGCCAAGATCGTCAACGACTTCTCGGGGGGCTCGGCGAACGATGTCCAGCTCTGCGAGCTGCTGGTCCACCCGCTCGGCGGGGCTAACATCCACCACTGGATCGAGAACCGCGTCATCAGCGGCTGCGAGGTCAAGCTCCACGCCGCCCCCGGCTCGCAGGTCATGGCCGGCGCCTTGCTCGTCGGGACGGTTCCGGCGGACAACGTGGTCGTCATCCAGAACAAATACTTCAACGTGGCCCGCGATGCGACGCTGGCCTTCGGCGGCGTCGGCTCGGCGGCGGCCTCGACCGTCCGCTTCAAGTGGGTCGTGGCGCGGTCGGGCTCCTTCGCCATCCGCTCCGGCTCCGGCACGAAGGCCGCGCTGGCCTCGTACACCGTCGCCGGCGTGACGGCGGGGCTGCTCGCGCCCGTCACGATGACCGCCGGCGAGATCCCGGTCGCCCTGCTGATCCAGTTCAGCGCGGCGACGCAATCCGCGGCCCGCATCAAGAACGTGCGCGGGCCCGGCGTCATCCCCAACGTCGGTAGCTGGGGCGTCTAAAGATTCGAAACCTGGGAAGGGGGCCGGCCGGTTCTAACGCTGGCCGGCCCCCTCTTCTTACGACGAAGCAAGCGGAGAAAACACGCAGATGTCCGAACTGAGCGACCGGGCGAAGGAGACGATGACCTTCCTCAATGCGCAGGCCCTCAGCAAGACCGTGGAGGGCC
>ERZ1292632.2987-Hain-H43-01um-R2-2987-length-13480-cov-8_pt1 | contig 13480 bp, 12 predicted proteins | sample MGYA00564407_ERZ1292632 | MGnify/ENA primary metagenome ERZ1292632 (study PRJEB36523, sample SAMEA6512637) | groundwater metagenome | collected 2019-01-08 | study: AquaDiva: Metagenomics assemblies of 32 groundwater samples
TCGAATTGCTCGTCGTTATCGCGATTATTGGTATTTTGTCGAGCGTGGTGTTGGTATCCTTAGGTTCAGCGAGAAATAAGGGAAAAGGTGCTTCTGCTCAAGGCAGTATGACTAGTATGAGGGCTGCGGCAGAATTATATAATAATGGTGGTATATATCCGTCAACTTTATGTGCGACTGAATTGGGTGTATTAAAGACAGCTGTAGAAACTCAGTCTGGTAAGGCTCTTACATGTACTGTAAATACAGTAGGAACAAGTTGGGCTGCAAGTATTGATATGACCAGTGTTGGTGGTGTGTCTGGTCAAACATCAGCTAATTTCTGTGTCGATAGTTCAGGTTTTGCAGGTGGTAGAATAACGGCTGGTATCAGCGGTGCAGTAGGAACAGCATTTACTTGCCCAGCTTCATAAGTTTTGTTAAGGCATGGTTTGCATTTTCACCACCCACCTCTGGTGGGTGGTTTTGTGTAGTGAGGTATATATTCTATCCAAATAAACACAAAGAAACCGCCGAAGCGGTTTCTTTGTGTTGTCTGCATCGTACGAAACCTATGACTGTCACCCAAGATAATTACTAGTCTATTCTTTCTGTAACAAAAGTCAATATTGACATCCTTTGATAAACACTTTCTCCTGTGGACTGGAGGGGAGTCGGACCCCCAGACCTTGAGTGACAGTCAAAGTCTCGTACCGACGCCAGCCCGCAGGTGAAAATGTTCATCTCTGAAAATAATTGTATCAAAGAGGTTATGAAGAAATAATAAAAAAAGTATGAAATTTTGATAAAAAAACAATGAAAAAAGAATAAAAAATGTATGAAGAAAGTATGAATTTTTTAGCAAGGCCTTGCCTTCCTAAATTAGGAGCCGCTAGAAGTCTATTATTTGATCTGCCCCAAACCCTCCAATAACGCTAGATTCATATCAATAACTTGGGAATTTGGATCGCTTTTGAACCATAAAGTAGTTTGGTACTTCTTATATATGGGTACAATGTTACTGATCAACTTTTTTATTTCATCTTTTTTCCCTTGCGAAACATATAGTATTACCAGATTAAGATAGTCAGATAAATCATTACTCGGACGATATTTTATCGAGTTTAATAGATCAGATTCAATCATTTTTTTGTCTCCGATTGCTGAATCAAGCTTCGCGCGTGCGAAATAATAGTCCCCAAAGGTAGAATATAGCTTTACCGCTTGGTCAATATCATTTTTGGCGTCTTTATATTGTTTCAAAGCAAAATATACTTTTGAACGCCCAAACCATGAGTCTGGCTCATAGGGATTCTTTGAAATTGCTGAGCTGTATGCGTCGAGTGCCTTGGAATATTTTGCTTTCTCATAGTGATAATCACCATCCAAACGGGTATTATTGGCTAAGAATAACCATAAAGTAATGATTGAGGCGATTGTGAGGACAATAAAAAGACAAGTTGTGAGCCAATACGGTAAATCTTGTTTTGAAACACTGTTATTTGGGGGAATTGAATTATTCGAATTGTTAACAATACTATAGAAAGCCCCGGCGAAGATAAAGAAAATAAGCATCAATGCCGGCGTATTCCAATCTACTTCCATGCCTATGTGAATGATCGAGGCAATAAGCCCTGTGAATATGGCGATATAGAGAAAGGGAATATTTTCTTTTAACTTTGAAGATAATCTATAAATTATCCAGAATAGGAAAACAAGAAAGGTGATAAAAATGGCAAATACGAAAATACCCTGTTCAGCAAGCAATTTTAGATAGAAATTGTGAGGGTCGGATGAATAGAATATTGGGTCAGTCTTCCAATGTGCTAGAGCGTCAGCATAATTGCCGGGACCAAAACCAACTAAAAGACTGCCTAGAGATACATTCAAAGCATCTTTGAAATAGGTAATACGGGCCGTGAAGGCATTGTCGCTGGCGTTTTCTCCCGTGAATATTCCAAAATCTTTGTTGCTTGACGCTGTCTTGACCAGTGGAGATGAAGTTGAAATTATTGTTTCCGCGACATTTTGTTTGACTGTTACATATTTCGCAATCGACCAAATTCTAGCAGTAAATAATCCGCTAATAAGCGTGATACCGACGATAATTATAGCGGTTTCGAATGTTTTCTTTTGAAATATTCTATTTTGAGATAAAAACAATCGGATTTGTCTATTAAAAGCCAAGCATACGATAATAATCGCTAATATTGCTGATACCCACAAACCGCGAGAAAAGGTCAAAATTATGTTTGAAAGTAAGAAAGAAGAGGCAATCGCCCATAGGATTTGTTTTGTTTTGGTTTTTGCCATGAAAACAAAAGCCAAGGTAATGAAAAATGGCAAAATAAGATAGCCACCATAGACATTGTGGAGACCAATCATCGAATTGAGACGCGTATATGAACTTAACCCAATAATAATAAAGTAATATGTTGATTGCAGGGCAAAGACCAAAGAGCTCGCGACCAAAGCATAAGAAAGACGAATTAGAGCGCTTTTATCTGTGATAATGACCTGTGAATACGCAAATACTCCAAAGATTGCAATCCACCAAAGTACTCCGGGAATCGAATGAATAATTAACAGTGAAAAGGGAAGTAAAATAATAGATATTATGCCTATGCTTCCAAGAAGGCGATTGGTCCATGTGTCTGGTAAAGGTATCTTTCCTCTTGCCAATAAGTAAAAGCCCAGTGTTATTGCTACGATACATAGAGGAAACACGGCGTTTTTATTGAAATATCCGCTAAAAAAGATCGGTACTGTTACCAGAAACCACAATATTGACTCATAGATATACTTCATATTTTTTTATGTCATTCCCGCGAATAGGAGAACATTCCATTCCTCGGAATGGAATGTTCTCCTATTCGCGGGAATGTCGAACTAATAAGCTCCTCTTCCAAATAAAACTGCCGGAATTGTCTTCAATATTATCATCAAATCCAGAATAATACTTCGATTGCAAACATAGTAAAAGTCATATTCAAGGTTCTCGTGTAGCGGAATATCTTTCCTGCCTAATATTTGCCACAAGCCCGTAAGTCCCGGCTTGGCCAACAGACGAAATTTTTGCCATGGACAATAATCTCGGACGATGAATTCCATTTCCGGCCTAGGACCAACCAAGGTCATATTTCCCATGAGAATATTCCAGAGTTGGGGTAATTCATCTATGCTCAATCTTCGCAATATTCTGCCTATTTTCGTAATTCTTTCATCATCATCCCGCATAGGTGCTTTCTCATAGAGCAATGTTTCGAAACGCATTGTTCGAAACTTGTATAAAGTAAAGGGCTTTGAATTATAGCCAATCCTTATTTGGCGGATGAGCGCGGGTCCTTTCGATTCCAATTTTATTAGAATTGTTGCAATAAGCCACAATGGGGAAGCGATAACTATGCCTATTCCAGCCATGATGATATCTAGAAGTCGTTTCAAGCCCATATAGAACTTGTGTGGCCTATTATATATGGTTATAGAAGGTATTTCGTCAATATCATTCAAGCGCACTTCTCCGGTTACGAGCTTGAATGTATCGGATATCACGCGGAAACTGTGATGACTTATGCTTTTGTCAGTGATAAGTGAAAGCACTTTTTCGCGAGATAATTTTTCATCGGCGAGAAAAATATCGGCAGGCATATGATTCTTCAAATAATTCAATGTTCTCGAATCATTACATTCCAGTTTTCTTATATTCGCATTGGGATAAGTGTCGATTATTTGTTTTTCCACGCTTTCCGCGCGAAAGCCGGTTCCCAGAATAATGGCTTCTGTATTTTTGTGATTATTATTTTCATTACCATTATCAATTTCATCATTGTGTCGCCTTTTATTTCTTCTATAAATATAGAAGAAATATCGTCCGGCGCAGATCAATATTGTCGTTATGATAATAGTCATACCGAATACTCCGCGGGAAAATTGATATTTAAGTATATAAGTGATGGCGGTAATCAGAAGTACCCAAACGACAAGCCCTTTCAATGTCGTGAATATTCTAGCGGAAAGTTCAATCTCGCGGATTTGATAGAGTTTGTAAGCGGAGAAAATAGCCAATAACAGCAACACGGCGACTATGAACGATATTATATATGATATTGTGCTATAGGTAATTTGGTCGAAGTGGGAAGTCAAGAGGGGGGACTGACGGAGAAATATGGAAGTCGAAAAAGCGAAGGTCAGGGAGGTGAGGTCGAGGGTGAGGAAGATGTTTTTGGGTATTTTCATACCAATGAGAATCTATAATTTGGAAGACACGAGAATATCGTGTATTGAACTTGAATCAACCAACGATACTGGTGTACTAGGAAAATAGTTGCGCCACGCGCGAGTCTTTGGAGATTTATCAGACCATTTACATTCAAAAGCACGCAGAGTGTTTCCCTCCTCTTCCACAAGATCGACTTCGCTACCATTTTTTGTCCTCCAGAAATAATTATTGACATGACGTTCTAGACTTTCATATTGTTTAATTCGTTCAATGACAAAGAAGTTTTCAAAAAGTTGTCCCTTATCCTGTCTATTATCGAGAAGGGAGAAATCTCCTACTATCGCATTGCGCATACCCATGTCATAAAAGAATATTTTTTCAAATTGCGTTATCTCATTGCGTTTATTCTTACCAAATGGCGGCAGGCGGAAAAGGATAAAGGATTGTTCTAGAAGACGAATATAACTAAGCACTGTTGGGCGACTTATTTCTAGTTTTTCCGCGATTTCGTTGTATGAAACTTCAGCGCCACTTTGCATTGCCAATAATTTTGCCAACTTCTCTATGACCATCGGTTTGCGTATGGAATCAACCTTCAGGACATCTTTGAATAAATAATCTTCCGCCAGTTTCTTCACTTGTTCTTCTGGATTTCCTTGTGCCGTAACAATATCCGGATACATTCCGAATATCATACGGTATTCAAGTCCGCGCCGTGCTTCTATATGACCTAATGCGTCGGCATATTCTTTGTAGGAAATAGGATACAATGTAAATGATAGATTTCTTCCAGTCAGCGGTTCACTGATTTTATTGGATAATTCAAATGATGATGAACCCGTGGCGATTATCTGCAAGCTTGGATATGCGTCATGCAAAAGTTTCAAGGATAAACCAATGTTTGGTACGCGCCGTGCTTCGTCGAGTACGACTACTTTCGGATCGCCTATGAATGTTTTCATGCTTGATGAGGTTTTGTCAGTCAAAGCATCACGGACATCAGGTTCATCGCATGATAAATACAGGCTATTTGGAATAGTGGAAATTATTTCTTTGACTAATGTCGTCTTACCGACTTGTCGCGCGCCGTAGAGGATTATGATCTTTCCCGTGAATAGTAACCTTTCAATTTGCGATTTAATGCTCCTTTTTATAATCATAACTCCAATTATATGCCTTTATTTGTATTTGTAAATACAGAAAAGTGGATAAGTACAATATATGGCTATTTTACTATGAATTCGGCATGGAACCCGAAGCATGCATATTGCCAAAATCTCGGCTTTCAGAAGATTTATAATGATATTAGATATGATGCCGTGCTGTAGGCGATATTGCCGAAATGATAGGTCAAAAAAGGGGATTGGCGGAGAAATATTGAAGCCGAAAAAGCGAGGGTGAAGGAGATAGAGTCGAAGATGAGAATCATGGTCTTCAATAATTTAATAGAAGTCTATTAAGTACAATTTATTTATATTTTCTCCTTTGGAAATAGAATACTTTTAAATATTTAAGTAATCTACCCGTACAAACTGAGCGGATACCATAAATGATTAATGTGTATAACACATTAAGAAATAGATTTCCAAGGAATTTCGGAAATAACATTTTTCTATACAGTATTTTCTCTGAAATCACTTTTTGTGTTATTCTATAAAAATCCAATTGCGGTAACCTTATCATAATTTGAAATATAATACTTCTTCCCCACACATCTGTAATTCTCACAGGGGTCTTTAAATTAATCCATTTTCTAAAAAAACTGAAATTATGTATAAATACATAAGATTTGTCATTACCAGTATTTAATTGATGTCTTCTAAAGAGGAAAAGCCTTTTATCAATGATGTTAAACTCATTTGAGTTGGCAACACGGAGAATAAAATCCCAATCTTCACCGGATAAGAGTGATTCATCGAATCTTATATCTTTAGCGAGAACATGTCGTGGAAATAATACCTGCGCCAGATTTCTCATAAAGAAATTACTTGTAAGTAATTCATTATAGATATTCCCTGTATGATAAGAAAATAGTGGGGCGAGTAGGTCCTCAAGACTATTTCCTTGCTCATCAATTAATTCAAGTGATGTATATGCGACTGTATTTTGTGTATGTACGTGGGAATAGTAAGAAAAGAACTCAGCAAAATATGATGGCCTGATCAAGTCGTCTGAATCGAGGAAAAGTATATAATCTGATGTTGCTTTGTTTATTCCAAAATTACGAGCGGCGCTAACGCCATTTTTCTTTTGATAATAGAAATCTATTATTATTTCCACCTCCTTGAATTTTGACCTATATGAATCAATCAGAGCCTTCACAGAATTATTAGACGAACTGTCAACAATGATTAATCTTTTAGGATGAAGAGTTTGAAGTAGAACAGAATTTAAAGTCTCCCATAAAAGATATTCTCGATTATAAGTAGGTATGATTATGTCAACGGAGAAGTTATGTGTCATTATATGTTTGGTTTAAAGTCCCTTTAATCTCTGATTTTAAGATTGTACATTCTGTACTTAAGTTTCTCCGTGATATTCTTTATTATCCTTTTATGTGGTGTGAATCCTTTCCAGGGACTCTTAGAAAGATATGTGTAGTAGAATTTGCTCAATGTATTTTTGGGAGACATGTGCCATGGTTTTAGAGACCCTATATAATGGTAAATATTTGGTCTAACGGAAGGATTGTTAATATTGTTGGATAGAAGAAATATCATAGTGTTATACTTCCTATGTAATATAAAGCATTTATCAAATAAAGTAGCATTAAGCCCGTCTTGATCCCAATTATTGATTTTCTCCTTACTATTATTTATAAAATCCATGACTTTATGACTTATGTTCAACCTTCTCCACATATTGATGTTTATCAAAAGTAATCCCGCGTTGAAATAAGTTGAATCTTCAGACATACCTAGATTTATTTTGTGAGAAGGATTTTGGATATCAGGAACAGCACCTATGGCAAAATCTGAAATGTCAATGCTCCATAAATTGCTCAAATCTTCCAATACTATTGTATCGCAATCTAAATATATGATTTTATCTATTGATGTCGGCACAATATCTGGAATGAATATACGATAATATGTAGATTCATTTATATGACCATCAACTCTGCATCTATTGAACAGATTTCGATTTACTGTTAAAAACTTAATAGTGAATTTATATTTTCTGGCAATCACAATAAGCTTTTCTTTATTTTCCAAAGATAATCCACCATCAATGAGATAAACCTCTATGTTTGTTGTCGGTTCTTTATTCTCAAATAATGAACATAACATAACACCATAATGTTGTGCATAATTATCATCTGTCGCTGATATAATATTAATTGATGTTGTCATCATTCCTTTACGACTTTGATTGTATTTTGGCGCATATATACTTCTTTTTTTACACTAGTTAATGCTCGAGTAATATCGACAATAAAATATTTGAAATTAATCAGAAAATCAAATATATATTTAAGTTTGTATTCAAACCTATTCATATATCTTAGTTGGACAATCGCTATTTCTATGATATTTTCAAGATGATTCTTCTGTGTTATTGACTGATTGTGATCATGTATCACGAAATTATCAATTATTCGATTAAAGAATACCCAACGAGTGTGTTCTCGTATTCTCAAGAAGAATTCATAATCCATTGGACATTTTAATGATTCATCAAAGAGACCATATCTATCGAATACATTCTTTTTAATAAACACCGTTTGATGTCTTATGAAGAAATAGAATTTCAATATATATTTACCCAGAAAAGTATTTGAAGAATATCGCGAATATTTAGTACAGTTTGTTACAACCAAAGTGTCATCCATAGTGTTCCTACGCATCTCTTTACCGTAAATCCAGTCACAGTTATTCTTTTCTAGAAAATTCGCTACATCTCTTAAAACATTTTTATCATATAAATAATCATCCGAATGTAGGTGAATAATGTATTCACCTTGCGCTTCACATATTCCTTCATTCATAGCGTTGGCGATACCTTTTGGTTCAAGTTGAAGGAACTTTATTTTTGTTGGATTACTCTTTTGATACTCAAGAATCATTTCTTTTGTTCCGTCAGTCGAAAAACCGTCAATAAATACATGCTCATAATCTTTAAAGATTTGATATCTGATGGAACTAATATTTTCATTTATAAACCTAGCGCTATTTTTCGTGCAAGTTATTATGGAGAATTTCATATTATTGATATGTTATACATGTCGTCTAGAATTGTCCACCAGTTATCTTCCATATACCGATACTTTTTCTAACTATTGTAGGAATTAGTGTGTGATAAATCTGACGGAGCCTTTGTATTAAAATGAATTTATATGTTTGTAACTTAAATCTTTTTGAGACATATATTTCGTCATATCCAAGCCGCGTAACGAAGATGAAATCCTTCGATATTAAATAATGTCTGATTTGTTTATTGAAATAATTATTCTCTATACTTATGCAGTCTATGGAAACATCATTACCCAGTGATTTAAGTATATCCAATTCTCCACCCTCGGTATCAATACTACAATAATCTATGTGTTTTACATTGTATTTTTTACAGAGTTCGTTAAACGTTATAGTTTTGATAGACAATTTATTCATGTTATGGAAGTCCACCTGACCGGATGATCGTATAAAATCAGCGTGCTTTCTGTCATATTTATCCTTCAGACCACTAAATAATCCTTCAATTCCATCGCCATTAAATTCATAGAAAATTTGTTCTCTAGCATGATCAGAGATACAAACATTTTCGCAGAATGATTTCCGATTCTCAACGAGCTTATTGTAGGTCGATTTTCTAGGTTCCACGCAAATTCCTTTCCACTCAAGATTTTTTTCAAAGAAATAAGTATTACTGATCTCAATACCGTCAGCCGCGCCGATGTCAACGAAGAAGCCGTGACTTTTGTGACGGAAGAAATTTGTAAAAATGAACTTGTCCTGATTACATTGGCTATAAAATCGATTGCTTACTCGGCTCTTATTCCGGTGATGGTCTATAATAGTGTCATATTTAGAGTTGATAAAACATTTGTCTATATCATTCACATAATCTTGTTGAAGAAATTCGTCCTTTCTTCTAAATTCAGGTAATTTAAGGTAGTTACCATATTGAGAAGGATTACGAAACATTTCCTTATCGTATTTAACGGTTAGTAAAGAGAAGATAGATTGATCATGACGATGCTCAATAAAACCGTCAAGGTTGTCTCCTCTTGAATTTGACTTGTCAGTGAGTACATCTTCATAAGAGCAATAACGTAGCCATTCTTTGATGAAATAAATATTTCCTTTACTTTTCATATGCAGATGAAATGCCGCTGTTCTATGTCTGGCATTCCAATACCTCTCCGAATCACAATCCATTAGTACGAAGCAATCTCTTTTCGTCCAGACTTTATTTATATAATCGATATCATTGAAAGAAACTATATCTTTTTTATTTTTGCAAATATCAATAAGGGGTTTTAGATCACTTACTATCTTTATACCAGAATCGGCATAAATTAAAATGTCACCATCCTCAATTCGTTCTAAAGTCTTAAGAATAAAATACGGTTTCCACAACCAATATCCCGCACCCCTTTTCCGGTCTAAGATTTGCTTGTGTTTGAGATAGAATTCTGTTTTGAGTAGATCATCTTCCGTATACGATATGACTTCATCAACACCGTATTTTATGGCAGATTCACGCAAGATACCCTGGCTTTCTCTGAATTCTTTTGTTGAATAACTTATTAAATAGGTTTTCATATATTACTTTCTTATGACACAACCTATACCCGTCATCATACAGCCTTCGGTTAATACCGGGATTCGGTCTTTTTTCATGAGGAATTTCATGATTGGTTTAATTATTATCGTTAAGACGTTTCTCTTTCTGAAACTCATGGGTGCATCGTGGATCCATAATCCCAATATCATAGCTAGACTGGCATGCCAACCGCCGGTCGCGGTGAATTCAATTTGATTGAAGCCGGCCTTTTCAAAGAATCTGTTAAGCGAATATGGCGTAAAACGATTTTCGTCATTTGGAGTTTCGTGAAGCGGCCAGATGAAGGGGACTGTTATAACGATTATCCCCTTGGGTTTAAGGACGCGATACATCTCATCAATTATGTCCTGAGTATCCGCATAATGTTCCAAGAACTCGATGGCCAGAATAGAATCCACACTTGCATCAGCCATGGGGATCTTCTCTCCATCCCAATGTAAATCTGCCACAGAAGTATCGTGAATGGTACTGTAGTTTAAATCCAACCCGATATATTTTGTAACTTTTCCAAATGACAAAATGAGTTCTTTATAAGGCATAGTGCCACAACCGATGTCTAGGAGAGTTCCATTCAATGACGGAGCAGACTTCTTTACGAATTCGAGTATTGCTCGGCGCATTACATATGAAGTCAGGGATTCCGTGGTTAGAGAGATATTCACAAATTCATCTTTGATTTGGGCATTCATGATTAACACTATGATTTATTTTTTCTAAATATTGCTAAAATAGTGTGACCGGCTAAATGTTTTGTAACCATTTGTACCCCGAATAAAAATGGTCGGGACACGATCTTCCTTGCTAATGGAGAAAATGGCCCGAACTTTTTTCGCAATTTTTCATTTAGTCTTAGTGCCAGCGCTTCGATAACATACGAATGTTGTTTTCCGAATGGTTCCAGATGCACAGCCTCTATTTTGAAGTCGAAAAAATCCTGTAGTTTGATGAAAGAATTCGTATTCCACATTCCTATATGATGTGGCGGCATATTCAAGGCCATATTATCGAAATCGAATATAGAGGAATCATTATTGGGCACACTGACTATCATAAAACCTCCAGGCTTTAAGACGGTTATTGAAGATTTAATGAAATCTCGCACATTCACGACATGTTCTAAGACTTGAAATGAACAGACGACGTCGTAAAAGGAGGCTCTTTTATTTGAAAAATCTTCTATTGAATCTGAATAAACCATAAGATTATTGTCAACGCACTTTTTGACTGCGTCTGTATTCATCTCAAGACCTTCTACAAAATGATTATTTTCTTTTAATTTCTTCAAAAAACTCCCTTTTCCACAACCTATTTCTAGAATCTTGTCACCTTTATTTATGTATTTTACCGTCGTCTCATGTTCCCATTTCCAATCAGAATAATACCATGGTATCTTCCCAAGTTCTTTATAAAAATCATTATCACCGGCAATTTCGGACGGATAATGGAAACGGTATCCGGAATCCTGACATCTATAGACTTCTATCTTATTCAAACCGTGAAAGAAACGCTCAGTTTCAATACCCCATGGTTCTTTTTTGTACTTGTCAATAATAATCTGGCAGTCAATAGTTCTTTCCAAAATGACATTCTGACTACCGGTAATGGGGCTGATTACTTTTTGATTATTCATAGTGTTTTTACAGACCAAGTGCAATCTTCCACATATGTCGCATTATGCATTGACCAATAATAGTCTCGCATTTCACCGACTTTGATAATTTCGAATGCGCAGACATTGTTCAAGGTCTCGAAATGCCTGTTCGTTGATTTTTCCGCAAAATATATAGTCAGGGAATAATTATCGGGATACAGTCTAGGTTTTTCGATTACGCACAACAGGTCGTAAGAGCCCATCGTTCTGCACATCGGCATTTCACTATCAAGAGTGAGAATATGTGTGACTGCTATACCTAGACTATTTACTATTTGAAATGAAACGGCGGCACCGTGAAGAGGCTGTTTTGTGTTTACTTTAATATGAAATGAAATCAGTTTTCCGAATTCATGAATTCCATTTGATAGAGAGGTTATTACTTCAACTTCTATTATGCTTGGTTCTATATTATTGTCTTCATTTCTATAATGACTACTATTTTCCGACATTGTTCTCAGATAAAGTGAAATCACATTTGAAGTATCTCCAAGAGATTCTATTTTTCCATTCTTTAAATACAGGCATTGTTTGGTTAGAGAAGAAATCGCTTGCATATTATGACTTACAAACATCACTGTCCTCCCTTCCTCCTTCGAAATCTCTCCCATCTTTCCCAAACATTTCTTCTGAAACTCCATATCGCCGACTGCCAGCACTTCGTCAACTATGAGAATATCAGGCTCGAGATGCGCGGCGACGGCGAAGGCCAGGCGGACATACATGCCACTCGAATAGTGCTTGACAGGAGTATCAAGGAATTTCTCGATGCCGGCGAAGGCGACTATTTCGTCGAATTTCTTGGCGACTTCCGCGCGGGTCATGCCTAGAATGACACCGTTCATGAATATATTTTCGCGGCCGGTGAGCTCGGGATGGAAGCCGGTGCCAACTTCGAGGAGGGAAGAGACGCGACCGTATAGTTTGACTTTGCCTTCAGTCGGCTTTGTTATGCCGGAGAGAATTTTGAGGAGAGTGCTTTTGCCCGCGCCATTCTTGCCGATAATACCCACAATATCGCCTTTATTGATATTCAAATTGATATTCTTCAAAGCCCAAAAAGTTTCGTGCTGTTGCCTTGGCGCGAAAGGATTCTTGGCGAAATTGGCGAGGGTGTCGCGGAGGGTGCGATATGAAACCTTGTCGTGGACGAGGGTGTATTTCTTACCGAGATTGCTGATTTCGATGATGGGGGACATAGGATACTTTTTCATCTTGTGAAGCCCATTGGTATTTTCGGTTTTTCTTTTTCGGTGGTCAAATATTTAATAACGGTAAATATTTTCGTAATCTGTTTGTCATACTTTTGTTCTATAATCTCCAATTTCTCTGCTAGTTTCTTATTTTCAGAAATAATCTCTCTGAGTTTTGTAAATGTTCTTATGATCTGTATATTAACTTGTACAGCTTTTTTACTTTTCAAAACGCTTGAGAGCATCGCTACTCCTTGCTCAGTGAAAGCCAGAGGGGCATATTTTATATGTTGTCCTTGTTTTAAGGTCACAATTTGTGACCTTAAAATATTGTGTTGCAAAATTTTAGTCTCGTTAGGATTGAGTCTAAACATGAAATCCTGAGGAAATCTATATAAGTTTCTCTTTACGGCTTGATTCAAGACTTTTGTCTCAACTTCGTACAATTCTGCTAAATCTCTATCGAACATAACTTTTTTGCCACATACAAAGAAAATGCGGTTTACAACTCTTTCATATGGTATTCCAATCAATGAATTTGATGTCATGTGGTTTCATTATTCTGGGTGTGTAATTTTAGCAGGGTTAATCCTGTGATATTTGTAATTTTAGCAGGGTTAACTATGAAAAGCAATAATATTAGCCATATTT
>ERZ1292632.2988-Hain-H43-01um-R2-2988-length-13479-cov-19_pt1 | contig 13479 bp, 16 predicted proteins | sample MGYA00564407_ERZ1292632 | MGnify/ENA primary metagenome ERZ1292632 (study PRJEB36523, sample SAMEA6512637) | groundwater metagenome | collected 2019-01-08 | study: AquaDiva: Metagenomics assemblies of 32 groundwater samples
CCGTCCTCGCCGCAGGTGAATTCTTGAGGGTTCTGTGTCCTGGGGGGCAATTATGTCTAAGTGTGCCCGATATAATCGGCGTGATAAGGGCCATTGTGTCGGGAGAGATAGATTGGGCTCACGGCATAGAGATGTTCTACGGAAGGCAAGACTATGAGGCCAACACACATCGCTGGGGATACTGGGGAGGGTCATTAAAAGAACTGATGGAGGGATGCGGGTTCATTACCCAGCAATGTCTGAGCAACCTCAAGTATCGTCCCGCCCCCTCAATCATATATGTAGGAAGGAAACCGTGAAAGTTGGAATAGTTGGATGGGGGGTAGTTGGGAAGGCGGTGGCCCATCTCTGCGTCGCAGAAAGGATAGAATATGCAATTTACGACCCGCCCCTGGGCTATAAGGACAAGGATTGGGTCAATGGGTGCGATTGTGCGTTTGTAGCGGTGCCGACTCCGCTGGAAGCAACGGGCCTGCTGGATACTAAATTGGTAGAGGAGAACATAGACTGGCTCACCGTTCCCATCATTATCATCAAGTCAACGGTCAATCCAGGGGACACGGAGACTTGGACACGGAAGACGGGAAAGCACATCGTGGTCTGCCCAGAGTTTCTAGGAGAGACGACGGGCCACCCCCACAAGAGTATGGCTACTAGGCGGTTTATGATTATCGGGGGACGAAGGGAGGCCAGGAAACTGGCGATAAGGGTTTTCCAGCACCTCTACCCCGCCACCATCACGCTCTTTGAATGTCCTAGTCTGGAGGCAGAACTGATGAAACTGGCCGAGAATACCTATCTGGCTATGAAGGTTAGCCTGTTTTGGACATTCAGAGAGATATGCGATGCGGCGGGGGCTGATTACGACATATTCAGGGAGGGGCTAACACTCGATGATAGGATAGGCAAATCTCACACCTTCACTTATGACCATGTCCCTGGGTGGTCTAGCAAGTGCCTTGACAAGGATGTGCCAGCACTGGCTAGTGTAGCCAAGATGCTGGGCGTGGATACGGCACTATTGGACGGGATGTTAGATTACAACAGATGGTTGAGGGAAAGGAAATGCAATACGGGTATAAGTGCGATGCCTGCAAACACAGGTTTAGAATGAAGTGCAGGATGGGCAGGGCACCAAAGAAACCCACCTGCCCACAGTGTGGAGGAAAAGCGAGGCGGCTCTACGACCCACACAAACTCGTTTTTCGTGAAGGCATACTCGAATACAGGAGGTGAATAAATGGCACTAAAGAAGGTGGAATCAATCTCCGTTACAACTACTGGGGCCGCTGGATCGGCCGCTGGCACTACGACTACTGGTTATAGTTACTTCGGCTACATCAAGGCCATCAAACTGAATTACCACGCCGATGCTCCCGCCACGACCGATGTAACCATCACTACGGCGACAGCGCCTGCTATAACCATCTGCACGGCCACCAACGCTGTTACGGATATCTGGAGATTTCCCAGAATCAAGGTTGAGGATAACGCAGGGACGGCACAGAACCAATGGGTGCCCACCCCCATCGCAGACATGATTACTGTAACAGTGGCGCAGGCGGATGCCCTGGCGGGTTGCGTGGTGGTCGAAATTTGGCTGGATGAAGAGTCATAGGAGGATAAGAAATGGCAACGATAGCATTTGAGGCTTATATCGGCACTCCTGCGTGGACGGATATCAGCACTAACCGCCTCACCTTTTCGGGTTCCGCAAGCGACTGCACGGTTACAATCGCCGCCACCAACTTCCAGACAGGAAGCCATGTGTCTAACGGGACGCCTGGAACCGACCAGTGCGGGGCTACTCATGCCAATAATGTGAAGTGGCTCACAGACACTACCATGAGCGTCAACGGGGCTGCCTCCGAGATCATCAACGATACCAACCTAGCGGACGCAGAATGCACTATGCGCATCCACTTTAATGATGCCACGGCCTACGCTATTCAGAACGCCAGGTTTTATTGCTACGACAACGCTACTACCACCAACTTTGCGGTCGGGGTTGATGTGGCCGCCTACATCAAGGCCGCAACCGCCGACTGGTTCAACTTGAACGATGCCACCACAACGGGGGCAACTGGCTGGATAACGGGCAGCATCGGGGGCGATAACTCTGGCGAGCGCATAGACGCCGCAACTTTCTCTGGGATGAATCGAGGAACAGCCGCCACTGACCAGTATTGGCTTTGCGGTATCAGCGCATCTCCAGAGACAGCAGGGGGCAAATCAAGTTTCGCCTTTGGCTGGTATTGCGAATACTACTAAGGAGAGCACCATGAATGAACCACTTTCCATCGACTGGTGGGCGACCCTGAACACTGGCGAGATTATCGAACCCGCCCGCTATCGTGGCAGGAATCAGTCCCCTTGGTCTTGTCTGAAAGAGGAGTGCGAGAGGGAGGGAAAATACATTGTTGATTTAGTCTTTCGTTACGGGCAAATCCGTTTCCCGCCTGGCGCAAACGCCGATGGTTATTGGATGGCAGGAAGCGTGGAGGGAGTAATGGGCCAACCAGAACTGATGAAAACAAGAATGGGCGTGGGACGTGTCGAGGGGAATAAGGTTCTGATAACCTGGTTCGGCTATCCTCAAGGGGTGCAGTATGAGGAGCGGCCTGCGATTGACCCTTGCATAATTTGGAGAGATAAACCAAAACCCGCAGTTGAGGTAGTTAAAGAGATTAAACCCAGGCACCCCGAAGGATTATGGGCAAGGATAAGCCGAGCACTCAGGGGAATCTAAGAATCGGAGGTTAAGATGCCCTGGTATGCTCTATACGACAAACTCAATGGTCGCTTGCACAGTTTAGGCACGGTGCTGGCCGAGAAGATACCTGATGACTTAGAGATAAAAGAACTTTCTGGCTGGGGCACAACGGGCGAACAAGCACTAGACGAGCCACCCAATATTATGTGGGACGAAGCCACGAGAGACTTTATCACTCGTCCTCCTAAGGTTCTTATTGACCGCCTAGAGGACATCATTACCCATTCTGACTATGCCGACTTCAAAGAGGTATGGGACTTATTGAACGTCGCTCGGAAGCAAAAGGTCAAGGCTGCCCTGATACGGCTTCTAGGCAGGGCACGCTGGCGGAATGTGAGCGAATCGATAACGGTGCAGGAGTAGAAGATGGGCGACTGGTCATTGATGGAAGGGCAGTTGGTAGATACGGTAGGGGAGGATTTAGCGACAAGTCGCGGCACGACCGTTACCGCAAGCAGCACAGCAAACACAAAGGGGAGTTGGGCTCAACTGGTTGCTGCCACAACCTATGATGCAAGCGGTCTGGTCGTTTTCATAAACAAACTTGCGTCGAGTGATTTTTTGGTTGATATAGGAATCGGGGCATCTGGATCCGAAAGGATTATTGTCCCAGATTTGGTGGCAGGTTATTATACAAGGTATCAAGCAGCGGTTTATTATGTCCCCATATCAATTCCTGCAGGGGTACGGATAGCGGCCAGGTGTCAAAGCATTTCTGGTGGGGCAACCTTATCCGTATTGGTCTCTCTGTTAAGCCAGGGGTTTTTGCCGTCCTCGTCTCTGGGAAGGGTTACGGCTTATGGGGCCAACACGGCAGATAGCGGGGGCACATCGGTTGACCCTGGGGGAGTAGCCCACACCAAAAACGCATATTCGCAAATCAACGGGGCAACTGCCAACCCGATAAGGGCATTGGCCATTGGTATTGGGTGTCAAGAGAATGGTGCGAGAACGCAGGGCTTTTGGTTAGTGGATATTGCCGTCGGTGCGGCGGGCTCAGAGAAGATAATCCTTCCAGATGTTCACCTTAGCGCTGAATTAACTATTGACAGTATAACCCCATCTGCATTAGGCGTCTTCTTCATCGACATCCCCGCTGGCGTCCGCCTTGCTGCCCGTGCTCAATCCTCTATCACCGATGCCACCGATAGATTGTTCGATATAGTTCTCTACGGCATAGATTAGGAGGTTTGATATGGCAATAGCAGTTGTAGCATCTGGAACCCAGACGGCAACGATAGGAACCGAGCACACGCTGGCAACTTCTACAACGGGGAAGACCTATGTGCTGGTAGTGGATACCGTGAATATGGCTAACGCCGACATTCTCGAACTGAGGCTATATACCATAGTCTTGGCGGCTGGGGCCGAAGGCTTGGCTTATATCGCTACCTTTTCCAATGTTCAATCTACGAAGATTAAATACTCGGTTCCTGTGCCAGCCAACATCTCGTGCAAGGCCACGCTCAAACAAGTGGCAGGCACGGGCAGGGCTTATCCCTGGGCACTTTTGAGCATTGACTGATGAGTTACACCAGGCTTTTTGCACACTACATAGCGGAGGCACTGGGGGGAACACCCCTTACCGATTCACAGCCCGCCTATACCAGGGGACATACTGCCATCACCGATGCCCAGCCTGCATATAGCCGAGGACACACAGCGCTTACCGACGCACAGCCCGCCTACCTGCGGGGACATACAACGGTAACCGATTCTCAGCCAGGTTACACCGCTGGATACAGTTCTTTAACGGACGGCCAACCCGCTTTTATATCGGGAACGCCATACAATATAACCGATAGCCAGCCAGCCTACCTTGCGGGATATGGTTCTTCAATCGACTCACAACCAAGTTATGCGAGGGGGCACAGTGCATTGACCGATGGGCAACCGAGTTACTTGCAGGGGCATACCGCCCTGGTAGACACACAGGTGGCATTTGCCTGGGGATATATAGCGGTAACGGATAGCCAGCCCTCTTATATCGCTGGCCACTACAGTGTAACTGATAGCCAGCCTGCCTACACAAGAGGACTGGCCACCATAACGGCAGGCCAGGCAGCATATATTGAAGGCACATCATACATAGCCACATGTTGGTCTGAGGAGGAAGCAGGGTAGTGATTCGCAAGGGCGAGGTGGTAAGGGAATGACACTACGAATTCAACATCTTCCTGGGGATGGAAGAGCCAACGAGTTCAATAAAACGACGAGCAGGGCGGGGCGCAATGAACCACAAATCTTTGCCCGAAATGCTTTGCGCACCCAATATCTTGACGGGACTACCCCGTTTCCGAAACATCTTGGGCCTTGCCCGAAGGCCGAGCGCATTCAGGGCCAAGCAGAGGATTTCCAAAATCCATTTTTCGGAATTAAAAATTCGCACCGTTGGCCAGCCCTCTGGAGAGACAACCAGATTCCCCTCAGAATCATAAACACCCCTGAGAAAATCTCGGGGGAAACGCAATGCCCAGTTGGTAATGTCATCTTTGGAAAGGGATTTCCACCATTCTCCGAACGACTTGTTGCGAACAATGACACGCCATTTTCCTGGGCTTCCCTTTATTGGCGATACCTTCCAGCGTCGATGATCGGGGCGGTGAAGGGTCATCGTGAGCCGTTGAGCGAATTCAGAGGCAAAGGAGACATCGGCGACTCGAAGTTCGATAGTATATGTGGGAGAGGGCAATCCAGTTTTCCAATGGATGCATCTATGATGCGATTTATAGATAGAACCGTCTCCCAAAAGAACGCCGATGATATACACAAGATGGTTCCAATGACACTCATTGGCCAAGGCATAGAATTTTCTCATCTCAACTATATTATATGTCATTATTGTGGCAATTGCAAGGGGGGTGATGTAAATGACAATGGTTCGCAAGGGTGATTGCAACCATTGTGGTTGAGCGCCTGTTGTTCTATATGTTGCCTCTTCTTCGAGCCAGATACGGCAAGATTCGTCCAACTACACATTGGGGGTATGGTTTTTGAGACAGTAAAGGACGGCAAGAAAATGGGGATGCTCAAATTAAACACGGAGTGCGCCGCTCATTTTGGCAACCGTTGCGCAATCTATGAGACTAGGCCGCAGATGTGTCGGGATTATCCGAGAAGTCCTGCGGCGTTGTTGCCAGGTTGCACGCTCTACTTTGAGGAGGAAGAATGAAGGCGATCTGTAAAAAATGCGTTGGGATGGGCTACAAATCACCGCATCCTGCTATGCCTGAAAGTGAACTATGTTCTTTGCATCAGTCTTCCTCGGAGATAGAGGATGAGTTCCTCGCCGTATTAGAGGCTACGCCCGATTTCTACGCACAAATCAAACCGAAACTGGACATGGAGACCCGCAAGGAAATGGCACGGGTGTGGCAAGAAGCGGAGAAAGTCAAACCAGAGGAAGTCAAGGAGGCCCAAGACCAGGCGGTATCAAAAGTGGTAGTGGACGGCCCCAAGTTATTGAGGGAGATGCAAGAGAACACGGCGGCGCAGATTAACAAATCGCCGATGGTGCGGGTATTCAATCCGACAGGCGAACCCCGCTGGATAGGTGTGGGAGGGTTGTCCTGGATTTTTAAGCCTGGCTGGAACGAGGCCAAGAAGCCATTTGCGGATGAGTTTGAACACCAGATGCGGGAAGAGGCCCGCATCCAGAAGATGATTAGCGACTTGAGTGTCAATGTTGACAACCCCAGTGGGGGAGATATGCAGGATTTTTACGCTTACCAGGCCAAACTCGATGGCCATATCAAAAAGGGGAGGCAGTTGTGAAGACAGCGGAAGAGAAGTCTGGACAGGAACAAGATATGGAATTCCTCAAGAAACTCATTGAGGAGAAGTTCGGCAAAATTGAGGAAAGGATAGACCACCTGGAGGCCACCGCCAATGCGCTGATGGAAGCGCAGCAAGTTCCATTGGTGGAAAAGGGAGGGTGGGAACCCTGGAAACGGAAGGATTATCCCACGTGGTGCCAGAAACAGGACTGGTTCGTAGTAACGCCCAAGACCAGTGATGAGCACCAGATGGTGACGGGCGGCAAGGGCACCACTGGCAGGCTGATTATCCCCCGCAGGAGAGGCATCCCGATGGAAGTGCCTCGAGACGTGATGGAAAGTATGATGCAAACCAATTCTATCGTCCCTGGCGGGGTGATCCCAGAGCGAAAGGCGAAAGAGGAAGATTAAGGGGAGGTGAATTGAAATGGCCAAGAAAGCGGCACCGAAGAAGGGCTTTCAAAAAATCAAGAAGGCCGAAGTAGCCGAGTTGAAGGCACGGGGCAATCGCACAGCGGGTGGCAAAAAGATTAAAGACCCCGAAGCGTATGTGGCTGCTGGCTTGCGACGCACTGGTATGAAGAAATACGGAAAGGCTGGCTTCGCCGCCAAACAAAAGGCTGGCCGTCGCAAGGGCAAATAATAGAATAAGGAGGGGCCTATGAGCACGACGCTGGCCACTATATTGTCGACTCTTGAGTCTGACTTCGACGACACTCCTACGTCTGGGACGGTTGATAGTGGTTCAACTACGACGATTGTAGATGCGGCACGCACCGAGGACAATGACCGTTGGTCGGGCAAATGGGCCTATATCGACACTGATGCTGGTGGAGCGCACGCTGCCCCAGAGGGCCAGGAGAGACGCATAAGTGACTTCACGGCCTCGAATGATACCATCACCGTTGATACGGCTTTCACCGCCGAGACTGCCATCGGAGACACTTATTCTATTCGAGAGAAGTTCAGTCGGGCAGCGTATATAGTTGGTATCAATCACGGCATCCGAGAAGGCGCAAGGGCCTTCGGCACAGTTACTGTTGATGAGACCATAGTTATCTGTAGCGACAAGATGAACTACACGCTCCCCGGCACGCCCACGTTTGTCTATCAGGTTTGGATAGAGGAGCCCGACAGCGAGGACAGCGGGACGGCAGAGAGTGGGGCCGCAACAACTCTAACGGATAGCGATAAATCCTGGACGGTTAATGGTTGGGCCAACTACGAGGTGCGCATCTATGACGGGACAGGGGCGGGGCAATCTCGCACCATATCATCTAACACAGCAACGGTCTTAACGGTAAGTGCTGCCTGGACGACCAATCCTAGTTCCGACAGCAAATACAAGATAGTGGATGTGGTGAACGAAACCCAGCAATGGGAACAATTGACGGACTGCAACCCCGACACCGAATCGCTCAAACTGCGATTCCCCGTCCAGCACACCGAGGGAGCGAAGGTCAGGGTGATTTACGAATCCGAGCCGTCAACATTGAGCGCAACCACAGATACTACGGAGATCCCCGTCGAGTTTATCCTGGACATAGCCAAATCGCACCTGTGGGCGACCAAGGTGGGAAGCGACCCATCGGCGGATTTTTTCAGTCAATGGTTCTGGGGCCTCGCCGAGGGATTCAAGAAGGGGCAACCTTACCGCAGGCCCAGTGCAACTTTTTGGACATGGGTGGCAGACCGAACCTATTTTGAGAATCCCCTATGGTCGGAGCGATAAATGGCCAGAATGGTGATCTGTGATGACTGTGGTAAAGAGAAACCATATTGCGCCAAGGGGCTATGTTGGCAGTGCTATAACCATCGCCATCATGAGGCGCACCGAGACGAGATATTAGCCCGTCATTGTCATTATCGTCAAGAACACCAAGATGAGATGGCCACCTACAACCGCCAATATTATGAAAACCACCGAGAAGAGGAATTGGCCCGTGTGCGCCACCGTCGCCAAGAACAACAAAAGAAAAGGGTTCCTCGTTATCGGAAATCCCAAGAGGAAGTGGCTGCCGACAGACTTCGCTGGCAACGGGAAAATCCTGAAAAGTGTGCGGCTTACAAAGCCCGCCGCAAGGCCCGCAACTTGGCCGTAGCCCACACCGCCACCGCCGAAAACATAGAGTTCGAACGGAAAATCGGCGAGGCGATGTATAGGGGGGAGAAATTACAATTGCACCACCCCATCGCTTTTAGCAAAGGTGGCAATCATTCTTGGGGCAACATCATGTTTATCCCTGCCTTGCTTAATCGGAAAATCCACAACAAATTGCCCCAAGATGTATATAAGCAATTATCCCTAGTGGGGGCACTATGAGCAGCACTTATCCGTTTGCGGGGAAAAACTGCGATATCGTGCTGGTTGTAAATTCGATTAGATATCCCCTGATGCTCTACCCGAAAAACAGCCTTCGGGGATACTCGGAGGGGGACGCATCAGACTGGGCTCCAAGAGTGGCCTCTGGCCCACCCACCTATTCCGACCTGGATGCGTATAATATGATCACACAGGAGGGATGGGAGCACGGCTTCGGCTTCGTGGAATTTGCAGACGAATTGGGTTACGCCTATTCCGAGGTCAATCTGGGGGGTGCAGAAGCCTATCCCAAATCTGGCGTGGATACCAGGCGAGGTGGCGTGGTTCAACTAGCGACTACCATTGCCTCCTCGGATGCAACGGGCTATCGGGTCAACAAGTTTGCGGATTACGGAACAAGTATGTATGCCGCCTGTCAAGACGATGGCGGAGTAGGAACTTATACTGGCAGTGCGTGGACTTTCAATCGAGACATAAATGGTGATACAGTCAACGAGGATTGTTACGACCTCTTGGATGCGGGCGACTTTCTCTTCGCCTGTATAGAAAGCCCTGCCACCTCAACCGTAGTAGATTCTTATGCTTCGGGAGACGACGGTTACGCCGAACTATACGGTGCTAACTGGGAAGCCCAAACATTCCTAACCAGTAGCGCATATACTATCGCCCAGGTGGGATTGAAACTTCGCCGAGTTGGTTCGCCAGGAACGGTTACGGTATCCATTCGGGCTACCACTGCGGGTGTGCCCTCTGGCTCGGATTTGGCTTCTGGGACTACCAATGGGAACAAACTGACCGCAGATGCGGGCGGGGAATGGAAGAAGATAACACTCACCACTCCCTATGACCTTGTAACCGCCACAACCTACGCCATCGTTGTTCGAGCCACGGGTGGAAGTGCAACCAACACCATAAGATGGAGGGCGGACACTTCGAGCCCCACCTATACGAACGGTAGCCGTTGCACCTCAACCAACTCTGGCACTGATTGGACTGCTGATACCACTGACGATTTTATGTTCCGCACCTATGCCAACGCCGATTGCTGCATCTTCCGTTCGCCCGACGGGACGGTATGGGATGAGGTCAATCTCAGTAGCACGGACTATCCCAGAGACCGCAGATACTTAGCGAAGGGTGGGGGCTATCTCTGGTCTTCTGAGAAGGACGGGAACCGTCTTCAATATGATTCCAATGCTGATGGCTCTGGCTTCCAGGATTGGGAAGATGACCCTGTGCATATTATCGTAGGCGCTTCCGATGTCCCTATTACATCCTTGTGCTGGTGGAAGACTAATATGTATGTGGGCAAAGAAGATTCACTCTATATGATTACAGAACAGATGACCCCCATATTAGTCCTGCCCTTCCATAATGAACGAGCCACCTGGAACTTTAAGGATATGTGCGTGGGGTCAGACGGATACCTTTACTTTATAATCCGAGACCGCATCTACAGATACGCAGGAAATCAACCAATTGATATAACGCCAGGCCACTGGGGAATCGAGCAGGAGCCAGGAACTACCACCTACGAACTATTCACCATCACCCCCACCAAGAAGCGCAAGGGGGGAACAGCCCTGGCTACGGGGACGAAACCGCCCTATGTTTATTACAACAAGTTTCACTCGATGTGCAAAGTGGGCGGCGAAATCTGGGTGGTGGGCAGAACCAGCGGAAACCTTAGACATTGGCTGGCCTGGAACGGGCGGGGCTGGCATCATCTCTACACCCTTACCGATTCAGACAATGCAGTGGAGGCTTGCTACTATAGCACAGCATTAAGCAAAGTCTTCTGTAGTTTGGACTTAACCACCAACGCCATTCACAGCGTGCAACTGAACACAGGGAGCAACTGGCCCTACGCCAGTTATCCTACGGGTGACACTTCGACCCGCATAATCTACTTCTCCAAGATGCACTTGGGACTATTGGAAGTAGTCAAATATCTGGATAGTCTGAAAACCAGGTGTTATGCCCTGGAATATGCCGCAGAGGGAGACCAGGTGCAGATAGAGTTCGAGTATCAGATAGACGAAGATGGAACCTGGAGGGATATTGCCACAAACCCACTAAGAACAGAGGGAATGGAAAGCACAGACTTTCCTTCTACCTATAACACCTGTAAAGTCTTTCAGTTGCGGGCCAAATTGACTACCAACGACAGTGCAAAGACCCCTTATTTAGACGCTTTCGCAGTCAAACTTGTTCCCCGCCCCAGCACTATTTACCAATACCCCCTGACCATCGAGGTTAGGGATGACCAGACGATGCTGGACGGGAGCACGAACCCATTTGACGCCAGACAGATAAAAGCGGCATTGAGGGCGGCAAGGGATAGCCAGGTTCCCATAACCGTCGAGACACCCTGGGAATCGAAGACTGTAATGGTGCGCACATATAGTTTTTCGGGGCTGGGGTATGAGGACAATGTGCCCGTTGGCGTGGCTGTCCTCTCCATGATAGAGATGTAGATGAGATGAGAAATATCGAGAGTGCCAGTTTCAATCTTCCCGTGATGATGACGGCAAAGCGTCAAAAGATTGCCCAAGTCATTAGCCTCTTCGTAATGTCCTGGCGGAAAATCTCGGCGGGACTTAAGGTGATGCACAATGAGTGGATGGCCAGATTGCTCTGCGGTGCGTCCGCAAACCCGACACTTATATCCATCTCTAACCAAAGCCTTTTCTCTCTGCTCAGACCAATCGGGGCCGTAATAGGGTTCACAACCACCCCTCCAAAGGTGACTATTGGGACCACGCATGTGCAAACTAAGCCAACCGCCATGACAAACCTTATTGCAAAATTGGTGCGCAAACTTTTGGAAATACGGAATGCGTTCCAGAGGCTTGCCACAAAAACCACATTGCGTTTGATAACGCCGTTTTCGTTTCTGCCTCACCAAAGCATAGCAACATTCCTTGCTACAAGTAAGGCGACGAGAACGATGCCCATCCCCATACGTGGGGTGGATAAATGCCTGGCCGCATATTACACAGATGCTTTGGTGAGGTATGGCGCACGCCTTGGCCTTGCGATAGCACAACAGAGAACAATATTTGCCCTTCCCCTGTTTAAGGCGGGAGGGTTTAGCCCGAAAGGGCTTATTGCAAAACAGGCATCTTTGTTCAATCGGCATATTGATACCAAGTGGCCCCTTGGGGCTAGCAGAGTTGCTGGTGTCAGCCAAGCAACTGCCCCGCGGGGCCACGAAAAATCTCTGCTGAGTTACCTGGCTGACTAACTATATTATAGCAGAGTGGGGCGGTGAAGTCAAGCTCAAGATGGGAATAAAAAGATTGGGGCCAAGTAGCATAAGTCCAAAACGGATAATTAAACGACCCCCCAGGCGACCTTGGGCTATTCCTGGAAAGCGAAGGGAACCAAGGGGCGCATTATACGGAGAGGAAGCACAGCGAGAATTGCTGGAGAGGCGGGCGGTTCCTCTAACAGAAGTATTTGGTTCCCTTCCTGAGCGCATTTGAATTGTCTATAAGGCGTTTCGGGACATATTCAAGCTTGACTTCAGTTTCCAATCGTCTATGTTTGGCGGAAGAGGGGCGCCGTTCTGGGGACTCGTTTGTGACTACATTGTTTATCTTCCCAGAGGCCCTACAGTCGTGCGGGTGCAATCCTACGCTTTCCACAGCGGCCACGCCGACAAACTGAGGGATGCGGAGCAGAAGGCCCGCATAGAGAATGTGAACGACCCTGTAACGGGGAAGCGATTTACGGTCTTGGACTTATGGGAAGATGTAATATACGACTCAAGGAGATTATACGAATGGATTTTGCGCCACTTGGTTATGGGGATGCCCACTGGCGACATTAGAGGGAGGATAGAATATATGCCTAATAGAGAAGAATGGGAACAGATGAAGCAGGCAGTCAACTCTTTGCTGTCTTTAATACAGAGGCAACAAGAGCGACTGGACGCAATGGAGGGAAGGGTGGCCAGCAATCAGTTAGACCCCGCCATAGTCATAGACAACTCCAACATCAGACGGGGAGCACTAACCCCAGATACCACCAATTTCGAGTTTCACATTATGAAGGGAACATTCACCGACAATTCCCCTTCGGCAGGATATGTGGCCTGGTCTGGCGTAACCATCACCTACAAAGGCACAACTTACAATATCACAGATGGGGATTCAAGTAATATCTACATCTGGTGGGATTACAGCACTTCAACAAGCACTTTCCAGGAAACTGATACCGAACCCACAACTACCAATAATGACTTTATGGCCATCTACAATAGTAGTGGCACAGTCATACGGGGCGATTCATTCTCGCAAGTAGATGCCCTGAAGGTCAACTGTAGTCAACTCTCTGCCATCTCTGCGAACCTTGGAACGATAACCGCAGGTGATATATCTGGTGTATCTGCCACATTTGGCACGGGCACGGTAGATGTTGACCTGGACGGTGTTTATCAGGATGCGACGGGATTAAAGGCCCAATACGATGGCGCTGACCAGGTGTGGATTTCCGCCGCAGATGGCTCGCTCTACGCTGGCAAGGGACGGGTGAAACTAAATACCACTGGCCTGCAACTCTACTCTGGGATAGAGGAGACGAGGCAGGAATATTATGATACG
>ERZ1292632.2993-Hain-H43-01um-R2-2993-length-13463-cov-5_pt1 | contig 13463 bp, 18 predicted proteins | sample MGYA00564407_ERZ1292632 | MGnify/ENA primary metagenome ERZ1292632 (study PRJEB36523, sample SAMEA6512637) | groundwater metagenome | collected 2019-01-08 | study: AquaDiva: Metagenomics assemblies of 32 groundwater samples
GTCCAGCTTTCCGAGCGCGAACCGTGACGCCGCACTCTCGAAGCCTCCCCACAGGGAATCCCGCATGTCCATACCGCTCACCCGGTCCACGTGCGGCGCCAGCCGGGCGCGCTCCGCCGTGATGATCTTGCGCGTGTTCGTGTCCATTCCCGTACTTCCCTTCCGATGGGCCCCGGGGATCTCCCGGGGCCCGGAACCGCTCTATGACTTCCGGACGTTCCTACTTGCCCGCGCGAACGCTGCGCAGCGCCGTACGCGCCGTCTCGCGCGTCACCTTGTCCGCCTTACGGACCGCCGGGCGCCGCTCACCCTTGGGTGCGAACTCCGGACGGCTCTCGTGCGACACGGCCCCGTTCACGTTGCCCTCGGCGAACGATCCGACGGACGCCGCCTTACGTCCCGCCTTACGCTCCGCCGTGCTGGCAATCTCGCCCCGCTCGATCGCCGCCGCGCGCTCCGCATCCCGCCGCGCCTTACGCTCCCGCAGCACCGCGCCGATCTTCGACGAGTGCCGACGACGCCAGCCAGCCGACCGGCCCTTGTGCGCGACGTCCTTACGCTGACCCTTGCACTCGGGGAGCGGGCAGATGTCGCCGGAAACCTCAGGGTCGATACCCGGGCGCACGGTCGCCGGAAGCTGTCCCGTCCCGGCGGTCCCGATCCATCCCTTGGGCTGCACGGGCGCCATGTTCTGTGATCCGGTCGTGGCCGCGCCGTCAACCGTCCCGTGGCCACGTGAGAGCGCGAGACGCGCGCCCGTACCCATGTCCTTGCGCACGGTCGCCCCGACGTCCGCGCCGTCGCCCCGGGGCGTGACGTCCCGGACCTCACCGCGTCCCACGTGCTTCACCGACTCGCCCGGACGGACGTGGTGGGGAATCTTCCACGAGACGTCACCGTTCGGCCGAGTGATCTTGAGGAGTTCAACCAGCCGCGCGCACTCGGGGCACTCGACCTTCCCGCCCGTCGCATCCTTCAAGATCTTGTTACCGCGCTTGCAGCGGGACTCATCCGTGCGCCGCTTGTCAGCGGTCGCCGTGTCACCCGGAACGCTCCCGTGTTCCACCGTGTCGATCATGCGCGAGGACAGTCCCTTTGTCGCGGGAGTCGCGACGCCGCCCACATTGTGCGTGCCGATCCGGTCGACTCCCGCCGCGCCCGCCTCCCGCGCTTCCAATCCGTTGTGCCGACGCATCACGCCGTCCCGCGAAACCGCGATCACTCGCGTGCACGTCCCGCACGGGGCCGAAGTCTTCCCGCTGTAGTCGTCCGCGACGGAAACCTTGTGGTCGTCGCGCTGCACGCGCGTCCCGGGAGCCGGGGCCGAACCCGTCCCGTCGCACTTGATCTTCGAGACCTTCGGCGCCGCTTCAACCGTCCCCGTGTCCGGGAGCAGCGGGATGTACGTGGTGCACGCGGGACACTTCCCGTGCGTCCGCTCCAAGTTGATCACTTCCACGCCGCCCCGGAACTCGCACGGGAGCACGGGGAGCGCGCTCCCGGATACCGTCCCGCTCCCGAAGTTCACCGTTCCGGGCGCGGGAAGCGACTCGATTTCAGGGGAAGGCTTAGCGCCGTTCGCGTAGTGCGCCGCCGTTTCCTCCCGCATTTGTGCGAGCGTCTTACCGGTTGACGCGATGATCTCCGCGCCCGCCTCCCGCGCTTCCCGCTGAGCCGTCAGCCGCTCCCGCTCCCGCTCGATTGCAGCGGAACGCTTGCGCCGCTTGTTCGCCCCCGTCGATGCCTTGACGATCTCCGTGACTTCGGCCGGAGTGATCTCCCGCGCTTCCGGGGCGGAGTCCTCCCCGCCGGTTTCCGTCCCGTCCAGCGGGAGCACGTCAGCGAGGAACTGCCGAACCGTCTCGCCCCCGTCCGCCCACATGGCGTACATGCCGCGCGCCCGGTCGATGTGCGCCGCGCCCACATCCGTGGCCAGCCACTCGACACACTTCGGGCACCGCTTGTCACCGAGGAATTTCTCGACAGCCTTCCCGCATTCCAGCGTGCCCCCGCAGACACGGGTGATCTTGCCACCGACGGCCAGCGGGTCACCCCAGAAGTCGTTTTCGATCATGAGCGCGTGACCGATACCGCGCTCACCCTGCCCGTACATCCGGGCGAAACCGTCGCCCGATACAAGGACAAACTTGTCGCTTGCGATGTTGAAAATCTCCATGATCACTTCCCGCTTTCCGTGTCCGTGCGCCTTTTCCCTAGGCACATCTGCCGACAGTTCACGCCTTACGTGACGTGAACAGAACTCCCGCGCCACCGGCCGTGACCGTTTCCAGCCATTCGACCGTTTCCGCGTAACTACCGCGTCCCGGAATCCAGTTCCGTTCACGCCCCCGGCGGTATTCCACGGTCCCGCTATCCGTGACCGTTACCGTTCCGCCATTTTCGAGCCTGATCACCATTGCCGGAATTTCCCTTCCCGAACCTCCGTGCGGAGGGCGAAACGGACAGGGCTCACCCGTAGTAGCGTCACGGGAGCGCTTGACTCCCTGCCTACCGGACGCGAGTTGTGTTGTCCGTTCGTGCTCACCGCACGGTGAGTAATGCCCCCGGGGGACTCAGCGCGTCATCAAAGCGCGTCCCGTAATCCGTAGTGGACTCAGCGCGTCGCATTGTGATGCGTCCGAATCCCCCGGGGGACGGAAGCGCTAAGCGCTCCCGTCCGTCGCAGGCAAGGGTTCCGACACCCTTGATATCCCGCCGTACCGTTGCACATCACCCCGGTAATCCCCGAGCATTCGCCCGTCCGAAGAGTGCATGATCATCTATGCCGTACTCGCATAGTGCGTTGGACTCAGACCAGCGGTAAAACGGGTCTTGCTGCGGATCTAACGATGTGACACGCGTTCCCCGCCATTCTTGGGTTTCATCGCATAGGTAGCGAATGGACTCCCCAACAAGAGGACCGTACTTACGTGCGCCGCAACTCGCGGGAGACCGAACTAACACTTTGACACTTTTCCGAATTCCAGACCTAAAGGTCTGACGACATTCCCGGATTCCCTGTCCGCGTAGGTTGCGGCTGTAAGGCATTCCGGCAAGCGGTCGCGTACTCCGTGCGCCGTATCTCCCGACTGACAAGAGGATTACCCCTCCCGCCGGTCTGAGCTGAGCTGGCTTTTCCGGAATCACGCCAGTTCGTACCGTTTGCGCCCGCGCTTCCCTCCCGGGATTACCGCGCCAGGCTCCGAAAATCTCAAGGAACCACATTCGACAGCTAGTGCGACCGTTACGGCTGGCCGCCGTTGCTCCCGTCCGTCCCGCCCGGCCGATCGTGCTGGCCGCTTACCCGTCCGACATCGCTACGCAAGCGCATGTGTCTCGACTTCGTGCGAGCGCTCCCCGGTCACCCCCCGCCCGAAGACGGAAGTTCACCCGAGTGCGTGTTAGGTGTTGCGCCGCTCCGCGCTCCGACCCCTGTAGGAGCGGGCGGTGCGTCGTTGCGACACCCAGAGATAAGCAGATTCATGGCTGCCATTGCGTTTGCGCGGTTGCTGACACGGCATCAGGTGAATGGAATAAGTGCAGGTCAGAGCGCTACCGAAGTTCACGACGAGTGCAGTGTGACGCAGGTCACAAACGGCTCTGACCTGCGGAAATAGCGATCTCAGAAGTTTCTCGAAAAAAGTCTGAGTCACCTGGTCTGACCTGCGACGATGTGAAAAAGGAATCTGTCTGTGCAGGTCAGAGGCATGGAGAACGTACCGGACTACATGACTACGAAACGGACATATGTGGACAGAGCGACCAGAAATTAACTCGGAGCAAACGCGGGAGTGAATTGGTAGGTGTAGCAAACATCGACAGTCAAACTAGGACAGACCTGTACCAAATTTCATGATCGGGGAAGGTTCCGGGCGTGAGAAAGGGGGCGAGGATTGTGCATGAAAGTTACGCATGTCTGATTCATACGTGTACGTGATCTTCGAAGCTGTGACCTGCAATGCATATACAGAGAGTGAGAAGAGAGTGAGGGGCAACCACTCTTAGTTACTTATATAGGCATGAGCGCTCCGCTTTGTGGCGCCCGAAACTAGTACAACAAAATGTTGAAACCGCAGGTCAGAGCGCATGTCCCGGATGTCGGAATTTGCAGTGATCATGCTGCTGACCTGCGGAAACGTGAATGTGGTGGAGTGCTGGCACGTCTCCCGCGCTCCCGGATCTCAGTGCGATGTGTGTAGCTATGTCTGAATTGAAAGGGAATGTGAGGGGGGAGGGAAGGGTGAGGGGGGAGGCCAACAGGGGAGTGCTCAGATGAGCAAAGCTATGCACACATGAGAACAGAGCACGTGATCACTGCGGGAGCGCATGATGCGCCTACGCGTACGCGCGCGGATGTGGATCGCGCGTGCGCCGCTGCACGCGCGCGCACGTGGTGCGCCTGCCTGCCCTGCCCGGTTGCTCGGTACGGGAGCACTCGCACGGGAGCACGTGAGGGATGCGGGAGAGCACTCGGGGAGCACGTGAGATGAGCGCACGGGGTGAGTGGTGCGCGCACTCGGGAGCACGGGAGCGGGAGCAACGGGAGCGCACTCGGATGGAATACGCGGAACGGGAATGCCCGGTAATTCGGAATGCTCGATTGGGTGTTGTCTCGCATTAGCGTTTCGAGCATTACTCACACATATCTACACAGCACAGAACACAGGGAGTGCGAGGGAATTCGGGAGGAAAAGAAAGCAGGAAGAAACAGGAATTCTGCTGTCTCGATATCTCGCACCCCGATTCACCACATGCCCTATTCAAGGGGTGCAGGAGAATGCGAGGGAATAGCAGGCAGGAAGAAAGCAAGCAAGGAAAGCAGGAGGAATGGAGCGGATAACTCAGCAGCAATACGAGGAATACTCAGGAGATATCAACGAGCACTACACATCACGTCAATGCACACACACATGCACACACAATGTGAGAGTGAATTGAATGGAAAGCAAGCGGGTGCGAGTGCGAGTGAATGCAGAGAAAACCTGCGGAGAAATTCGAGCGGCTCGACAGCCGGAATTCTGTCCTAGCAGAAAACCAAATGCGGAATTGTATTTGAATTTGGGTCCCAGGTTACAGTCGTCTATCCGTCACCGCTTCTTCCGCATGTGCTTTTTCCACAGCGGGATACTTTTTCGTATGTTGCGCGCGGTATCTGCTCTCTCACGAATTCACCCTCCGCCGGTTTGCCCGTTCACCAGTTGTAATCGTCGCAGATCCCCAGCCTTCTCAGGATCCAGTGAAGAGGTGATCTGATCCGCAGGCAGTTCGGGCACACCAGCAGATTCCCCAGCCATACCTTCCGCGCCCTCTTCACGTGCATGCATTCGCCGCGTAGGGAAGCATCGCCGCCGCCTCCGGCTGCGCGAAGCCCGCTTCCACCAGTGCGCCCAGCATGCCTTTGTAGTCGGGTCCGGTCGGCGGGATCTGCCCGGAGTCCGCATCGGTGTTCACAGAATCCGGGGTGTTGCGCGCCTCGTCGCATACCGCCTTGCGCTCCTTCTCCGTCATGCCCTTCCAGCGCTCCGCGACGGTCTTCTGCACCGGCCTGGGAGCGTCGGTGGTGTCCGAACCCTCGCACGAGGTGAGCGCGAAGACGCCCATGAGCAGTGCGGTGATCACGAGGTACGTCTTCACGGGATCCTCCAGTCGGAAAACCATCAGGGATACCGGGAATTCTAAGTCCTGATCCCGGAAAAATCCCGCCGCATGCCCCCTATGAGGCCGAACGTGCGTTCGAAACCACCGTACGGGGGCGCCGAAGTGCTGCAACACCCCGGCGCCCGGTGCCGCCTGGACCAGCAGTGCGCACCCGACCCCGACCCGCGAGCCGTCTCCACGGTAGGGCATCGGGTACCAGGCGTACGCCCGCACGAAACGGAGGTGAAAACTCGCCCCTTCTCACCTGCCCTTTCCCCTTGGGTGCCGGTATCCGAATGCGGGAAAGTGGCACACATGACAGTCATCGGCATGGACGAGTTCAGGAAGAAGAACACCCCGGGGGAAGGGGGTTACGACGGTGCTACCTGCCGTCACTGCGGTGAGGCGTGGTTCCGGCTGAACGGGGATCCCGTCGGCCTGGTGTGCGTCAGCACGGACGGCGCGATCACGGGGTACGCCGGGTACCTGTACTGCTCCTCGTGCGGAAGGCCGCACCGGGGGTGAGTTCAGGGGATCACGAACCCCTGTGCTGCCGCTCTGCCAGCGGAGACGGACCCGTGCCCATGAAGCCGATGCCGACCTGCGAGGTGTAGACGACATCGATGTCCGAAGGATCCCGCCCCGGCAGCGCCAGGCCCACCCGCATCGCCTCCACCGCAGAAAAGCGCAGCTCCTCACGATGCGTGTCCAGGAAACCACCCCAGACGTACAGGCCCCGGTTCGCGCTGGAATCGATGAACGCGGTCACGCCCAGCGTTAAATCGTCGAGGGTGAGCACCGCCGGGCCTACGTAGAAATCCATTGCCACACTTCGATCATGCACCTTGCGCCTTCTCTCGCGGAAGCAGGAGGAAAGGCGCAACCCCCTAAGCCCACCGCAGACCCCCGCCTCTGTCCGGCGCCCCGAACGGTGGTTCCCCGTGGCCGGTCACTGCCAGCGGCCCGTCGGGCTCGTCGCCCGGTCCGACGGTGACGTACACCTCCGGGCCTCCGGTCGTCAGGAACACGTGCGCCGACGCCACCACCAGATCCCGGTCCTTCAGGGACGTCAGGTGCAGCACGCCGCCCCAGTAGCAGATGTCGTCGCCCTGCCACGAGGTGAGCTGAACGACCCCGTCGACCGTGCGGGCCTCGACGATCACGAAGGCCACGCCTTCGTACCTGTCGAGAATCACGCCTTCAGCTCCCCGGGGACCGCGCCCAGACCAGTGATGCGCAGAACCGGGGAATCCTCGTTCGTCCTGCGGGGGACGAAGGCGTACGGGTTCTCCGTGTCGAAAGTGATCATGCGCTTGTTGCGCGGTGCGTCCATCACCAGCTCCGCACCGGCCACCGAACGCATCGTCACGAAGCCGCCCCAGAAACCCTCCACGGCGATCAGGTGAACCTTCGCATTCAGCAGTGCGTCTCCCGCCACCACCAGCGCCTCACCCAGATACTCGCGCCCGGCCGTCTTCTTCCCGCTCACTCCTGCACCCCCAGCTCGTTCAGGATCTCGCGCCGGTAGCGGGCACGCTCATGAGCACGGATGGCCCGCTCGCCCAGCAGTGCGGAGGTGACACCGGAAGCCGCGCCGACACCCAGCGCCAGCAGAAGCATCAGCACGTTCACACCTTCCTCCAGCCCGGGATCCACGCGCCGTCGTCGGTGATCTCGTAGTCCCCGAAGAGCAGCGGGCACTCCTGGCGCATGATCTGGCCGATCCGGTCGAACACGATCCGGATCTCCTCCTCCGCGCCCTCGGCCGTCCTGGTCTCGATCGTGTGCCGGAGCGTTCGGATGTTCGCGCTCCACACCATGCCCGTCGCCAGGCCCTCCGGAGCGAAACGGCGCATGAAGGACGTCTTCGCCTTCTTGTGGGCGAAGGTGCGGCCCTCGTCGTCGAGGCCGAAATGACCGGCCATCCACATCTGGAAGTCCTCCATCTGGCCGATCAGGCGCAGAGCCCTCTCGTACAGCTCCTCGTCCTCCAGTGCCCACTCCGGGAACCAGAACCTCAGATCGTCCAGACGCACGAACCGCAGCGACTCCTGGGAAATGGCCGTGCCGACCCGGTGCCTCACCGCCTCGTGCGTGAACACCCTGGAGACGTTGTGCAGGGCGAAAGTGAACTGGGCGTGCTCCAGAACGCTGCCGTGCTGGGACGCCAGAATGTTGTCCAGGTAGTCCTTCTGCTCGGTGCGGACCCTGGTCACGTTCGGATTCAGCCCGGGTTCCCACGACCGGTAACAGAAACGGCCCGCGAACTCGACCAGGTTCTGAGGGTCGTCATCACCCTCCTTGTACATCCTCTCCAGCCAGCTTTCCCCGCCGACCTCCTTCAGGTACTCCTCGATCTCCTCGTAATCCAGAACGGGAGCCGACACCAGATACACCTGCGGCTGGACGTTCTTCACGCTTCTCCTCCCAGGCCCGCCCCTCTGTGCGACGGGTCTGTCCGATGCTTCGAATGCGACAGCCCACATCATCGCATCCATGCGAGCATTACTCCGTATTACTCCTTGGTTTTCAGGCCCCAGGCTGTCACGTTCATGAAGGACGGAGTCTGCGCCACCGGGTCGTACGGCCAGTCGGTCAGGTCCGAGTCGATGACCTCCGGCCAGGGAGAGCCCCGCTCGATGAGCCGCTGGAGCATCACATGGAACGCGCTCGTCTCCGGGGCCTGATGCCTGCACCCGACATGAGTGAGGCCGTGCCGGATCAGCAGAGCCGGAAGATCCGCACCGCCGGGGATCCGGATCCGGTCGGCGACCGCCTCGGAAACCGAACGGTAAGGGCCGTGCGGCAGGCTGCGGGCCGGATAGTCGTCGCCCTGCTCGACCAGCAGCACACCGCCCGGCTTGACCCAGCGGATCAGGTTGCGCAGCGCGCTGCCCCCCAGAGGCATCCACCGGCAGTGCACCAGGCCGAACCGGCGCGGCGGGAAGACCATGGGATCCTCCGGACCGGCCACCCGGACCTCGATGCCCTCCTCGCGGGTTCCGCCGAACGGGTCGGCGAAAGCGTCACGGTCGGCCAGTACGGTGCGGCCGTACATGCTCAGGGCCCGTGCCGCGCCGGGCGCACCGAAAGTGAGGAACGGGGGCTCCGGGGCGAAGTACTCGATCATCTCGTCGAGGACGGGAAAAGCGGCGCCGTCGAGCGCGGCACCCAGCAGGCGGGGGTCGAAGAGCTTCACATCATCAGAGTGCCCAAGATTCATGAACGTCTCGTTTCGCAGGAAGAGCACGGCTTCGCCACAGGCTCGCCGTTGTGGTCGGGCGGAAGACTCCGGTCCGGCACGATGCCCTGGCCGTGGCAGGTGCGGCAGACCTCCTTCACCGCGTTGGAGAACGGAAAGATCCTCGACTGAGACCACCAGGTGGGGGCGTTCTCGTCGAAGTGCCGCCAGCCGGGATGCGGGCCGGGACGCAGCGTGCAGGTCCACTCGTCCAGCGTGTCGCCGCAGTCGCCCGGACCGCCCGCCAGTGTGGCCTTCGCCTGCTCCAGAGCCAGCCTGTACGCCTGGCCGGTCGCCGCCTGGATCTCGCGCGCCAGCCTCTGCTGAGGAGTGCGCCGGGTCATGCCGTGTCGGCCCGTTCCGCAGTCTCCTGGCGCTCCATCTCCCAGCGGCCGTCCTTCATGAAGACCCGGAACTTCCCCGGGCGCCCCTCCGGCGGGCCCGGCATCCCCATCAGGGCCAGGTGCAGCTCGCAGTCCATGAGGGCGTCGTCGATGCGCTCACGCAGCGGATGGCGGATGGTGAACCCGGCCCCGCTGAAGTCCACGAGGTGATCAGTCTGCGCATCCTGGAGAACCCGCTGGGCGCAATGCGGATCCGGGCAGTCGTCACCCATGCAGATGATGCGGTTGACCATCCGCATCTCCTCCGCGTAGAGGGTCTGGTTTCCGCATACGGGGCAGAAGCCTTCGAGGAGAATCATGCTCACTCCATCCCTTCCGGCAGCCGGGGCAGTACGGCCGGATGCTCCTCGGCCAGGGCGGGCATCGTCAGGGTCAGCTCGTCATAGAGGAGCTGATAGACGCGCAGGGCATTCTCGGGCAGCCGGATCCCGGCGTCGTGCAGAAGCTCGAAGAGGGCGCCGCAGTGGATCCCGGCGACCGACCGGATGCTGCGCAGTACCTGCTCATGCTGCTGGGGGACGTACTTCTGGCCCTTCCAGTGCAGCACGCCGCCCCGGACGAAGCCCTCCGGCCCCCGGACCGTCTTGCCTCCGTCCATGTACGGGTACGTCCGCTCCAGCTCCTTCTGCTGCCTGCGGGCCTCCCGGAGCCTGCTCTCCAGCATGAGCGCAGTGCCGTCCTCATCGGGATTGATCGCGTCGGGGCTCCGGCTGGACACGGCCTTCCACAGGCGCTCGGCCTCTTCATTACTCACGTCGGGCATTCTTCCCGTCCTTTCCGTCACGCGATTCTACAGCGAGCCACTGCTGCGTAGACTGCTGACATGATCTGCACTTTCATTCCCCCGCACATGTCCAAGAAAGTCGCCGAGACCGACAAGTCTTTCAGCTCCGGCATCAAGGTCGACACGACACTGCGTGCCGCACGGGAGAGCGCCGTGGCCGCCGTCGGTCCGATCCGCGTCTACCACGCCTCCAACCGCACCGCGATCCCCGGCTCGCTGATCCAGGACGACGGCGACGAAGCAGCCCAGCGGGTGCGCGGCCACTCGCACCTGATGCAGCAGCTCTTCGGGATCGACGAATTCCCCGACGGCGTCGTGCATTACGGACGGGGGTACGCCAACGCCTTCTTCAACGGCTCGTACCTCGTGTTCGGTGAAGGCGACGGAGAGATCTTCGGGGATTTCACCCGGGCGCTCGACATCACCGCGCACGAGATGGGACACGCCATCGTCTCCCTCGGCCCGAAGCTCATGTACTCCGGCGAGTCCGGCGCCCTGAACGAACACCTGGCCGACGTGTTCGGCGTGACCGTGCAGCAGTGGTCGCGCAACGACCAGAAGGACTGGCGCATCGGGGAGGAGATCCTGGTCGACAGCGTCTCGGCGGTCCGCAACATGCTGAACCCAGGCACCGCCTACGACAACGCCGTACTCGGCAAGGACCCCCAGCCCGGCCACATGGACCAGTACAGGAAGATCCGGGCCGACAACGGCGGCGTCCACATCAACTCCGGCATCCCCAACCGGGCCTTCGCCCTGCTCTGCGAGATCACTCAGGAGCCGAGCTGGGGACGACCCCTGGCCATGTGGCGCCGCGCCATGGAAGACCTCGGGCCGCGCTCGACCTTCCGTCAGCTCGCCCTGGCCACCTGGACGCACTCCGGCGGCCTCAACCCGGCGGTCCGCGAAGCATGGGCAGGGGTCGGCATCAGCATCTGAAACTGTTCACCTGAACAGTGGTGAACGTTTCTGAACAACTTCTCTTGCCACGTCGGCCCGAGGAGACAACGGAAAGGGGTGAAGCGTTGCAGTGGTGGAGCTGGGTCCTGACGGCTGTCGGCGTGTTCGGTCTGTGGCTGGCCGGAAGGAAGAGCCCCTGGGGCTAGGCCGTCGGCTTGGGTGCCCAGGTGCTGTGGCTTGCATACGCCATCAGTACGAGGCAGTACGGTTTCATCGTCTCGGCCGGTGCGTACTTCTGGGTGTATCTCAAGAACTTCCGAGCGTGGCGCAAGCCCGTTTCTGCCGAATCCGGCGAGGCCCGTGATGGGCTGGATTCATGCCAGAAACCCGAGAGATCATCGTCGTGATGGACATGAGCCGAGAAGCCGTACGGCTGTGGTTCGAGAAGATCCAGAGCCAGGCCCGGCATCCGCAGTACCAGGGCGGCATCCGGATCATCGGGCCGGTGGAGACTGAGAGCTAGCGCAGATCCCAGACATTCAGGAGATGAGGATATGGCTCACGATTCACTCGCTCAGGTGATGGTGGACTACGCCGCCCAGGGCATGACGCTCGCGCAGATCGCATCACGTACCGGCATGGACATCGAGGCCGTGCATGAGCGCATGAACGCGTATCTGGAGAACCAGGCGACGAGCATGTCCATGGTCCAGATGCGCATGCTCCAGCTCGCCCGTCTGGAACGGATCCTGGGCGCTCTGTGGCAGCAGGTGATGGACGGGGACCTCCTCACTCAGGGGCGCAACGCCAAGAACTTGATCGAGGCGGTCCGGGAGATCACCGAACTGATGGACCTGAAGAAGGACCGGCTGCGTGACGAGCAGGTCCGTCTGACTCAGGCCCAGACCCAGCTCGTCACCACCGCGATCGAAGCCATCCAGGTCGGCATGCTGGAGAAGATCGTCGACATGCTCCCCGAGGAGTCCCGTGAGGCGGTCGAGATGATGTGGGCACAGACCTTCCCCGCAATGGCCGCCGACGCCATCGCCCGGAACAAGGCGGCGATCGTGAAGGTTGGCGGAGGCAGCAGCGGCCCGGTCGAGCTGGAGCCCGTACTGGAGGAGTTTGACTGACAACCGTCATGGACGGGCTTTGTCGCCACCTCTAGACTGAAACCATGGACAAGATAGTCACAGGACTCGCAACGTACGGACGTGACGGCTGGCTCACCAGCACCCAGGGCCTGCCCGACGGCAAGCAGGCGCTCTCCATGGGAAAGACATGGAAGCAGGCCCAGGAACTCCTCCGGCAGGCGGCTGAACTGGCACTGAAGGCACCGCCGGGTTCGGTGGCCATCGACCTGAAGCTGGAGAACGCCGGTCTCCAGAAACTCGTGGATGAGGTTCACCGGAAGCGGGCCATTCTGCGGGACGCCGAGTTCGAATACCAGGCAGCACTGGGTGTTGCATCGCGGACCCTCACGAAGACGGCGACCGTCAGGGACGTGGCGGAAATGCTGGGCTGCTCTCACCAGTACATAGCGAAGCTGGCTCCGAAATCCGCCTCCTGACGCGGCAGTTCAGGCAGGCCCGTCACGGCCTTATCTCCACCCCCGGGTTGCGCTGTATCCTCTTCTGGTGACGACCATCGGTGAAATCATCAACGAAGAGCTGCCTGCTTTCATGCAGCGAACCGGCAAGGAAACTCTGCGCGTTCTTGAGGTCGGGGTTCTGAGAAATCTCGACACGGAGCACGAGAGGGGTGACGGTCACTCGACTCTCGCGTTCGCCCATCTTCTGGCACAGCATCCCGGAAGCTCCTATGTGGGAATCGACCTGGAGCCTCACGAAGCCCGCCGCGCCGTGGATGCCGAGGGGCTGGGAGAGATCTGCGACTTCTACGCCGGAGACTCCGTACTGACGATGACCGAACTGAAGATGGACGGCGAGAGGTTCGACGTCGTCTACCTGGACGCCGACAACGACGGCGCCGCCACCATGCGGGAGTACCTGCTTGCTCTCGATCTCGTTGAGCATCCCGGACTCATCATGGGCGACGACATGAACACCGACCACCGGGAGGTCCGCAAGGGCCGGGTACTCATTCCCTTCCTGCGCGAGGACGGCGCGGACTTCAGGCTTCGCCAGCGCAACACCCCGTGGGACACCCGCGACATCCTCATCCAGGAGATCTCATGAAGAAGCAGGAACCCCAGATCGCATCCGTCGGCCGGGTCGTGCACTACACCTCGCTGGGCTCCGCCCCGCAGGACGGTGCTCAGCAGTACACGGCGGAATGCCGGGCCGCCATCATCACGCGGGTCGACGACCTTGCGGCTGGTCTCGTGTCGCTCGCGGTGCTGAACCCGGAGGGCTTCTACTTCAACCAGGGCGTCGCCTTCGATCTGGAGAGGCTGGCGCTGAACGGATCCGCCACCCCGGGGACCTGGCACTGGCCGGAAAGGACGACGGCCCCGCTCGTGGAGAGCGGGGCCGGT
>ERZ1292632.2994-Hain-H43-01um-R2-2994-length-13460-cov-4_pt1 | contig 13460 bp, 24 predicted proteins | sample MGYA00564407_ERZ1292632 | MGnify/ENA primary metagenome ERZ1292632 (study PRJEB36523, sample SAMEA6512637) | groundwater metagenome | collected 2019-01-08 | study: AquaDiva: Metagenomics assemblies of 32 groundwater samples
TGGACATATTATAAGGATAGTAATTTCACCGAGGCGGCCAATGCACGGGACACGACCCAAAGTAAATGGGGTAATGCATCGCTCAAAATCAGCGGCACGGGCATTGATGGGGATAATCGCTATCAGGAAGGCATCACGGCGGCGCCCGATGAGGTATGGTCCTTTGGGGGATGGCAATATCTCAGTAGTAACGCCGGGGGGAACGCCCGTGCCCTGATAATGATCCAATGGCTCAACGCGGGGGGCAATGTTATATCCACTACGGAAATTGCCGCTACGGCGCAGACCACCACTTTCGTTTTGAGCAGTCAGGCGGGGCTCACCGCCCCGGCCCTTACCGCCTCGATACGGTTTTGGGTAGGCCTCCATCGCACGGGCAGCGGAGGCGGTGCCGGCACTGTCTACTGGGACAATATGATAGCAGTCAAAGCCGCGACTCTGCCCACCGCATGGTCTTCTGGGCGGGCGATAAAGAATCACTTTGATGATAATGGCCAGGCTCACCTGAACTATGTGGATGTACACGGCGTTCCGGGCGATGCGGGCGCCCTGCTTCAACTGAAGGATGCCGAAGGGCAGAATCACACAAAGGTGTGGCTGGGGGCCCGGCACGGCACTAGACAGTATGATGCAGGCATATTTCACGAGGGGGAGGACTTTGCCACCTGGGGACAGGAGCCCTCGGACGCCACGGCTAGCGGCGGCGCCTATGGCCAGTGGACGGAGGGGGTCGGATACGATGCCGCGAGTTCCGGGATCGCCAATTCAGCTAGCTCTATCACGGTTGCTCATACCCTGGCATTCCGGGCCAATACCTGCCTGGTGGCCATCGTGGAGGTAGAGGACAACGTACAGGCTGATACCATTCCCACGGGCGTCACATGGGGCGGCGTTGCCATGACGAAGCTGACTAACTCGGATATCACCAGGACTGCCACTGCCTTCGTGGGAATCTCGATATGGTATTTAGCGGGTGCAGGGGCAGGCACGGCTAATGTAGTGGCTACATTTAATAGTGTGCAGAACGCCATCGTCATGGGTGTCCTGAGCTTCTATGGCGTCAATCCCACCAGCCCCGTGGGCACTGTGGCGACAAATAGCGCCCTGGGTACGGATGCCACGCTAACCGTTGCGGGGACTGCCGATGATTTCATTGTCTATGGCGTAGCGGCGGATTCTGTAGGCATTGGCCCTATCACTGGTACGCCTCATGCGGGTGATACCGAAAGGTGGGATACAGAGGATGGCTCAGGCCGTGTAGCTGGCATGGGCACGACTCAGCAGTCCACCACTGCCTCCACTATCGTGGGGGAGACCTTGAGTGCATCTACCAATTTTGTGGCGGCTGGCGTGGCGATCAAGAAAAAGGTCTACACGGCGGCGGCCCCGGTGGCATTCACGAAGTCCGTGGCATCGCCCCCACGGGGAGCATATCGCGTCCTGGCGCGTGTGGCAAATCCTGATGCCGCAAACTGGAAAGTCGCCCTGGGCTCCGCCTACGGCGGCGTCACACGCGACGCTACAGAGGTAGGCGAATATGCCAATATCGCCACGAGCCAGACGGGCTTCCATCTGCTGGACATTGGCGCTCTCTTCATCCCGCCTGAACCCCTGCCAGATAACGCCACGCTGGGCGCATTGACCCTGCGCCTCCTGGCCTATCGCGCCGCCGCTTCCGCGACGGGGGCCGCTGATCGCATCCGGGTGGACTATGTAGCCCTCATGCCAGTGGATTACGGGGACGGTTACTGCGCCAAGACGGCCGGGGCGGACGTGGTGGTGCTGGATTCCGAGAGTGATCTGCCCGGCATCTCGCTCTGGAATGCCAGCAACGTATTTCAGTCGCGCCCTGAGCAGATGGGCTCGCCGCCCATCATTGACCCAGATGGCACGCGGATATACATTCTAAGCGATAACGGTAGCAACGCGGCCATTACGGACGGCGGCAATATAGCCATGGTAGTAACGCCGCTCTACCTGGCGGGGATATGATGAGGGTATTGCTATATAACGGCTATGGTAAGGGTTCCCTGTTGGCCGACTTTTCGGACCGCTGGGATTCCCTATCGTGGTCCACGGCGCTCCATGGCGGGTTCCGTGATTGCCGCCTCACCGTCCCGATGCGGTTCCTCACCGCCACTCAGGGTCTCCGGTTTGAGAGCAACGCGGGCTACCATTTCCGGCATCTGGAAATCACCGAAGGGAGCGCGCAGGCGCCACATCTGCGCTGGGAGGGGCGCGTAATGGGGGTGGCGGCACACTTCGAGGGTATGCTGGAGATTAGGGCGTTGGGCTATTGGGCTTCCTGCCGGGATCAGCGCGTCACCACGCTTACGTACAATGATACGGTAGACGACATCATCAAGGATATGCTGACGAACTTCTGCCCCGATGTCAATATTGACCAGGCGGGGATCGCGGACCTCCAGGCGGAGGGCGCCATCAATATCACATGGAATGCCGACCAGTACACCCAGGATCATATCGTCGACTCTCTCGCCCCCCTGGGCGATTCGAGCAATAATGTCTATTATTTCGCCATCTGGGACGCGAGGAAGCCCCATTATGCCGCGCGAGATATGTCGGCGGTGGACTGGGAGGCGCGGCTAGAGGACTTGGCATCCGCGGGCGGGATAGACCAGGATGCCTCATGGATGCGAAATGAGGCCGACGCCCATGATGGCAACACGGCCAACAGGACTGCTTCAGGCGCCGAAACGGCCCCGGCCCACTGGCCCACCCGGGATGCCTTAGTTCAGCTCCCTTCGGGGACTTCGAGCGCCGCTATGCTACTGGCCCGCGACACATTCCTAGATGAGCGCCACGTGGTTCAGCAACAGACCCAATTCACTATCGCGGGGCATATTGTGGCGCGAAGCAAAGGGGCGCGGGATCGCCTAGGGCAGCGGCAGGCCATGCGGGCGGGAGATGTGGTGAAAGTAGTGGATATCATCCCGGCGGGCGTTGCCTCGCCCGCCCTAGACCAGATTCGGACATTCTACATTGTGGCAACGGAGTATAGCGCCCACACTGATACGGTGCAGATTACGGTGGACCGCCCAGCCTCGCGGTTGGAAGTCCTATTGAGCCGCATCGAGCAATTGGAGCCGACAAGGAGCGCATGATGGAGATTTTGCCAGGCGTACACCTAATAGATATGGGAACGGCCTCAAATGCTACGGCGCTAGAGGCGCTGGGGATTGAAGTAGTGGTGCTTTGCGGGGCCGGCATGGTGCTGCCTCATAGCGCCACCATTGTCGCAATACACCTACCCGTAGACTACGCTGGACGGTCGCCTACATGGTATCATAAGGCAGTAGCGGCGCTATGGAATCACGTATACGGACTGGGGGGCAGCACGCGGGTCGTTGCCTTAGCAGACCGTCAGGGGGGGCTTTGCGAGGCGGTCTACATTCTCGCAGGCGCGGTGGCGACCCGGCGCGGGGTGACTTTCGCCGCCGCGCTCGCCACCGTTGGGGCCTTGCTATCGGAGCCGCATAGGATCAGCTCTGAGCTGTTGAGTCAAGGAACGGCGGCATGGCCATAGGGAATAATGGCCATCAGGAAATGAGCCCCGAAGAGGAGGCGGATTGGGCCAAGATGATGATTTGGATACGCCATCTCATGGGGACCGTAGAGCAACTGGAGCGTTTTGATAATAGCGTAGAAGAATAAGGAGCAATATGAAGTGGACTGGCTCTATCGCCGAGCTCTTCGCCGACTTGGCCTCCGCCGGACCATCACGGAGTACGTGCGTCAATGGCAACACGCGGAACCGCTGCTGTTCCTGCTGGCTGCGGCGGCGGCCGGTATTTCTTTGGGCCGCCTTGCTAATGCCGGGGCTCTCGTATGGTTTGGGGCGGGTCTGGGCCTGGGGATTCTCCTAGGGCATTTCTTCTGGGGAAAGGGCTACCACGATAACCGGGGGCGCTAGAGGTGGAGTACAATCCGCAGCACCGAACATGGGAGGCCCTGTGCGGGCGGGGCCTTGACGATAAGTTCCTCGTGCTAGCTTTCGCTCTGCGAGCGCAAGAGCTAACAGGGTTGACTCTGCGCCGATCCATACTGGAGGAGTTCCCCAACGGCTCCGGCATCGGCCCTGGCGTTACCTGCCTGCTGTTGCTCTCTGAGAGCCATCTGGCGATCCACACTGCGCCGGAGAAGCGGCTGCTCTATCTCGACATCTTCTCCTGCATCCCCTACCCCCATGGGGGTATTGCCCCGTTGCTCCGTAAGCTCTTTGGAGCATCGCGAATTGAGGAACATGGCGTGCCGCTCCTATTGCATCTGAAGCCTAATCGCGACTTCCTATCCGAGCTCCAGGAATTATTTGCGGCACACTATTCCAGTTGCATCTGAATCCTAATAGCGACTGACTCGATGGCGGAGGCGGACCGTGCTGGGCTGGCGGCTGATAAGGGAGCGTGCTTGGCAAAACCTGCATAACGATGTGCGCCGATTGGAGCGGGTTGTGACCGAGCAGCAGGGACACATCGCCTGGCTCAAGACGGAACTGGGACGGCTTGACCATCTGCTGAGACATTCGGAGAGGCCCCCTGAGCCCCCAAATCGCCCCTGATTCGCCTCGGCAGCAGTATTCCCTGTCCTGGTCCCAAATCGGGGCCGTGCGAGGCGATAGGGGGCATGTCGGCTTGGGGTCAAGCCCACCAGGAGGGTTCTGGCCTAACCATCAGGGGTTTATGTAGGCGGCGTTCCCCGCACAGAGCGCAAGTCCCGTAGCTGATAGGCGTGCTGCTCTCCAGTAGCCACCTGTGGGACTGCTGGGCGCCCTTGCAATGGGGGTCCCAAGCCGCCTTTAGCAGAGCGAGTCGGGATGGCTTCTGGCTTATTGCCCGCTGGCGCATGATCCCCTACCTCATTGCCTCCTATCATATTAGCGTTATTTGCCTGAAATCTGGCAGCAGCGGTGCTCCCGCCGGCCACAACATCATGCCGGGGGGTAACGGGTGAGCGGTTACGTAAATATCATAGAGGACGGCCCTGCATCTGGCACAAAATACCAGAGTTAGCTTCTCCCTGGGACAGCAGAGCGGACGAGATGGAAGGTTCACCCGTTGGTGCCGTTTGACGAAACGGCACCAGTAGGCAGCCAGAGGTATAGCCCAACGGGGCCATATCATGGGGAAAATCCTGAGCTCTGCCAGAGATTGCTCATGTGCCTGGACAATAAGCTCGCTCGTTATTTGATGCATACTTTCCCTCCCGCGGCAGGCTCAGCTCTCTATTCGACAGTAGGTGTGATCAATGGCTCCAAGCGAAACTGTAGCCGTAGCCCATAAGCGACCGCCAACAATCCACCTATATTTCCAATCGTCGGATTGGCTTCTCCCCGCTCCAATCTGGCTATATATGGCTGACTCACCCCACATAATTTGGCGATTTGTTGCTGAGATAAGCCGGCTTCCCTCCTTGCTCCCTCCAAAGTAAGCGCTAAGTCGTACTTGATTGTGGCAGAACCGTAAGCGCGACGGTATTCAATATCTTGCGGCATATCATTCATAGGATTACTCCGGCTTCCGCACCACCACGACCTCCTCGTAGCGGAGGCGCTCGTCGAGCTTTCCGTTGTTTACCCTCTTCAGCGTCTTGACCTCCTCCACATCCAGGTCGAACATCCCCTTGCGATGCGCCACGACGGTTTCCACCTTGTCGGTAGCCTCAAGGATGCGCCAGAAGGACAGGCTATAGAGTTCTCTGCGCCATCTATCATGGGCGACAAAGCCAAGGGATTCGCACAATTCGAGGGTCTGCGAGGGAAGATCAACGTATTCGCCTCCACGGGTGAAGCCCTTCAGGACCAGCGCCATGATGCTGCCGGGCTTCAGGATGTTGAAGCAGCCCTCGTAGACAGCGGACATGGCTACCCAATACTTTTCCCCGCGCATGTTGCCTATTTGGGCGTCATCTTTTCCTTGATTGCGTGGCATGTAACTACGATTGCCTATCATATCAGGAGCGCCCGTGTGAGCGCCTCCTTGCAAAACATATCCCTCTTGGGCAATGCCGCCGCCTGTCTGTGCTTCACCGAATGGCGGCGAAGAGATTATGGCCTCTGGACGGATATAGCGATGTCGTGGATGTATCCCATCTTCACGAGTGTCATCGTGTTCCTCACGTGGAAGCTCGCTGTTTTCGTAAGGTGGGCTCGTCACGATAGCCGAGGGGCGGGTATAGCCGCCATGCTTATCAACCGTGCCGGCCTTCCAGCCGCCGGGGACAGAGGTCTGCCCCGGCCCCTCTTGATTGTCGTTAATGCTATCCTCATAAGGCGGAGAAAATATGATTGCACTGAGGGGGGTGTAGCTGCCCCCCAGCGCAGAGCAACGGCCCTCCCGCCCTGGCCTTTCGGTGCGCTGGTCTATGTTCTGCCCCTGGAACGGGGGAGAAGAGATTATGGCCACGGGGCGGGTATAGCCCACCTGAAGGCCCCGCCGCTTGGCAATATCGGTGCCTTCCTTACCCCAATCATCTTTGTTGACTGAGCCAAGTCCTGATGATGTTGCCGATGCCTCATAGGGCGGGCTTGTTATGATAGCCGAGGGGCAGGTATAGCTGCCCTGCATGGCTGGCCCGAACTGTACCCCCGCTTTACCGCCGGAAGTTATCTCATGGGCATGTTTTGCTAGCCATGTTTTGTCTTGAGCCGATATTTGGTCCTCGAAAGGTGGGCTCGTCACGATAGCTGAGGGGCGGGTGTAGCCCGAATATGGCTTCTCCCCCCCTATGAATGGATCATCGGGTTTACGGCCCTCTCGGATTGGTCGCCAGTATCCAGATTCTACTTGTTTGCGGAATGATTCATCGGATTCAATGCTTCCCTCATACGGGGGGCTTGTGATTATACAGTCCGCAAGTATCTCCTCCAGGTTCCTAGCATCGCCCTGGAGTATCGTGACCTGCCCCAGCTCGCAGCCCAGCATTGGGTGCTGGCGCATTTCCCCCCAGTTGGCCCGCAGCAGCGGCAGCATCCAGCCCGCGAGTTCGACCAGAATTACATTTCTGCCCATGATGGCAGCCAGGAGGGTGGAGCCTACCCCAGCCATTGGATCGAGCACTGTGTCTCCAGTCTTCGTGTACTTCTGGATTATCATCTCCCACAGACCCAGGTGGCCCTTCGCGGGGTGCTGGCCGCTGGCCCCGGTCATCAACCGCTTCCGCGTCCGGGTGTCGCTGGCAAACCGTATTGTCTCCATCGCATCCTCCCATCGCGTCAGCGCCGTTCGCCTAAAATCCCGGTAGCCCTGGTGCTCCCGCCAGCCGCGCCATGTCACCCCTGTAGGTCGCACCCAAGGAAGTTCCGTCCTCGTAGTCGGCAAGCCTCCAATACTGAGAACGAGCCCGCCGCGGGGTCTACTACGAGGTCATTCCGTGCGGTCACGGCCTCAATCAGCTCGCCTTGCAGGTCAATGGGTTTATTGTGGGGATGAGTCTTGCTCGGTATCTTTTCAATCCACACATCTGGGATATTCCGTAGCGTCCACACGCCTTTTGCCCTGCGGGGTTCCTTCTGCAAGATGACGCAGAACTCAGTCTGGTGACGGGTACGGTAGCCCAATCCAATCTTGCCCTTGTCCCACGTAATCATGTCCACCACGCTCAAAGTCGTTCCCTCAGTCCAACTGCGGAAGTCGCTGCAAAGGTGGAACTTGTCCATCCACAGGAATAGATGCCCGGATGGGACAAGTATCCGTGTGACTTCCTGGATGAACTCGATGATGACGGCCTCAGACATTTGCGGCAACTCTACACGGACATGGTTCCGACTGGTGGCTTCGTTGCCATACTGCATCTGGTCGTAGACGCCACGAAACTGTGGGTCGAAGAACACCGCCGCAACAGTGTTGTCAGACAGACGGCGTAGCAGGTCAAGTCCGTTCATTTTGAGCCGCATGTTGAGAGTGAGGCCGGGAGGCAACTGGATAGGTGGGCACTGCAAAGTCCGTACATTGGAGAACACGCTTGCGGTGTTCTGGTCAAATGTCCGCGCTGGTTCACTACTCATGCGGCAACCTCTTCCATCCTAGAGTGTGGCTAAAACTGCCACGCCTTTTCTCCCAAATCTGGCGCTAAGGGTCGTTTTTGTTCTAATGTGTGCAAGGGTATCGCTTACTCCAAGAACCTGAAGGGGAGTTCCGATGCTCCTGCCAGCCGCAGCGCCATGTCGGGCGGCAACGGCTCCACGTAGCCGCAATTCTGTGCGCAGCCCAGGACGACTTCGCCTTCACTGTCTTTCTGAATCACCAGGGGCCAGCCGCAATCAGGGCAGTGATTTACAATAGTCATGGCTTCGCCTCCTGCGGGGGCGGGCAGCGGGGGCGCGCCTCCGCGAACCAACGCGCCGAGTGGGGTGGCAGCGACTCCATATAGCCGCACTCCTGCATGCAGCCTAGGACGACTTTACCTTCAGCCTCTTTTAGGATCACCAGGGGACCATGGCAGTTGGGGCAGCTCCTTATGGCCCTTATAGCGGCGATCTCTCTAGCCACCTGGCGCTCCCATTCCAACCTTGGAATCGAGGTCACGCCAGGTTGATTCTTGTGGAAGGCGGGGTTCTTGAAATCCCAATTTCGCAATATCTCTGGGCCTATATCGGAGCAGATATCCGCCGTCCACGAGCCGCATTTGGAGCAAACTGTATCAAGCCGCCACTTATCATCACCCCAAACTGCCCAAATCCCCGTCTTGCGTATGGCGGCTTGCACCTCATTGACCACAACGTTAGCGTCTGCGCCCTCCCGAATTAGCCGTTGGACAAGCTCATTCAGCTCAGTCTCCATGTTGCCTCCTGCGAAGACCATCTCACTTCCCGTCTCATGCTTTCACCCCCGGCTTCCGCAGCCTGCCCTTGCCCTTGGGATTTATGATCTCCACTAGCTTGACACTCCCCCCCGCTTCGCACATTTCTTGCACCGTGGCCAGCCATCCGGCGCAGGCACAAGTTGCGCTATATCGGCTACAAACCATCGGTTACAGAGGGCCTGCGCGATCCTTTCAATCGGGCCTCGCAGAGCCCTATACTGGTGGGCCTTGCCACCCATGCCGTCAAGCTGCGCCTCGTGGACGTAGTACGTGGTGATCTCCATTTCCCCCTTCGCGGCCCGCACCGCGACGGGGCCACGGCTAGCGGTTCCGTCAGTTCCCATCCTGGCCTACCTCCACGATTATCTTCTCCCCGCTGGAGCCTCACTCAGTATCCTCAGACCATATTTGCAGCGTAGACCACACGGTCCCCCAGGGTTTCGTCCTATCCAGCCAGTGGATAAAGCAAATAGGCAGAAGCGTCCCGCAGAATGGCCCCCGCATAGTGCTACTTGATTGCATAGGCGGCTCAGACATCGCTAGGCCCCTGGCCCTGGAGCCCCAGGTGATGGCATACGCGCGACCAGGACACGTAGGCGAGCTAGCGCCTCCTGTGCAGACGCGCCCAGCCTCTTTTCACGCTTTTCCAATGCCTCCCGATCCCGGGCGGTCCCGTCAGTCCCCATCCTGGCCCACCTTCACAATTATCTTTGGATTCTTGACATCAATGGCCCAATCCCAGTCACCGCAGAACCACCTGTCGTTCACCCCGATGGCCCGCTCCACAGCGTCCAGGATACCATCCAGGTAATTTGCCGCATCACCCCGGTGATTCGGCTTGCACACGAAGATGCTCACCTGCACTTTCCGCCGGGGACAGATGATCACCTTAGCCGTCAGGATAGCGTGTTTCAGCAGTATCACCAGAGCGTCCCGCTCAGCCGCGTACTCAGGGTTCAGATAGCGGCCCCCGTCCTGACGCAGGAGCCACATCCGGTTCTTGCTCCAGGCCGATGACCAGGGCATCGCTACAGCAACGGACCAGGCAGTCATGTATTACTCCAAAAAAGGCATCCTCAGTCTGCCCAGCTATCTTATTCCCATTTGCATCGAACAGCCCCCGGCCGTTGGCATAGAGATGCCAGCCCTTCTTCTTGGCTAGAGTTCGGAGTTGCTGTCCTTTTCCGACTCTCCTGTTTCTATCGTCCGAAAGCGGAGTGTCCAGGTAGACCCCATCATGGCAAACGGGGCAAATGAACTCGTCTTCCCAACCCTTGTTATTGGGGCGCACGCCCAACGGCCCTTTGCAAGTGTCACAGCAGTTTGGAATGTAGGCGGGCACGCCCCCGGGTCTGGGATCAGCCGGGCGACGCGGGGGGTTCATTCTATCCCGTCACTTTTCAGCCACTCGATTACGGCCGCCAACGCCGCCCGGCGGGTGTCGCCCTCATTGCTCCACATAAGCTGTTCGAGCGTGTGGGCCAAGGTCCAGTCCTGGCATCTATACGCCACCCCAGGAGCAGCTTCCCGCCATGTCCGTCGAAGCACTTTTATCAGCGCCCCCTCCAGGGCTCCATCCGAAGCCTGCCCCCAGTAGTGGATACGGGTAATATAACCCGTGCCCTGGCAGTAAAAACACGTTGGCTGTGGTGGCTTATCTCTGTAGCAATGGCGTGCGTGTGCATCTATTCTTTCGCAATAATCTACGCACCCCTCCCGCACTAGCGCCAGAAGCGGAGCATAAATAGTGGTCTTGGCCTCCAGCAGTGTCCGCGCTTCCTCTAAGAGTACGGCAAGGGTTCTGGGCTCTGTAGTCACGGTTTCACCTCTTCCCTGTATCAGGATGCGTCATGTCGAGCCCCTGGAACTGCTAGTTCCTCAGCCCAACGATAGCGGCAACGTAGACAGGTGCGGTACAGGTGTGGCCAGTGAAAGGAAAGCACTGATTCAGCCCCACAATGGTCGTACTTGGCGCCCTCACAATAAGCGTTGTCTGGATAGTCCTGACCACACCTGGGACAAGGAGACTCAAGAGTATATGTGGGTAGGCTCACGTTTCCCCCCTTGCTGCTTCCCACTTAGCGGTCATGGCTTCATGTCTTCGGCCTGGGCCGCCGCTTCCAGGGCACGCAGGACGGCTTCCAGTGCCGTTCCCGCTTCGCCCCAAATAGCTTTAGCTGGCCACTGGAATACCCAAATTAGTCCCCCCTCCGAGGAATAGTTAGGCCACAGGATAGGGGCTCCCCAGTCGGGGTTGTACCGCGCCGCTACCTCCAGCCATACCTCCAGCCGCGGCGCCATCTTCGGGTTGGGGATGCGGCCAGAACCGCCGCATCTGCACCAAGTGGCATGTATGCCCCCTTCCCACGTACCGTCTGCACGCTGGCATCCACCGCTGCTGAGGGGAATTGCTGGGCACTCCACCGTCGCCGCCTCCACCTGCTGGCGCAGGGCGGCAATGAGTTGCTGTGTTGAGGCGTTCATTTCCGCTCCAAGTCAAGCTGATCTAGGCCCTGTTGACAGCTTCGTGCAGCTAGTAGCTTGGGCTCCCACGCATGGCTCCATAAGCACAAGCACCCTAGACACCTTTGCCGGAAAACTCCTTTCAGAATATCCAGGCTAATCTTATCGCAGGCGCCGCAATGCGGGCAGGATTGTAAAGGAAGATGAGTCAGCAGGACCCAATCGGCATCTCGCTGAGATCGTACCGCCTGTTCCAGAAGTGCATCAAACGAGTCTACCCTTTGGCGCCCTACAACGGGTAGCATCATGTCCCGCTGTGAATCAGATACAGGGTTGCTCATGGCTTCCTCTCCCAGCTCGCATAGGATTTCATCAGCGAAGGCAGTTTTGAATACAGCCTGCCCTTCCCTCGCGAGGCGTGCTAGTGCAATCCGGACAGATTTCGCCATGCCGCCTGCTCAACCTGCTTGAATATGTACGTTCCAGCAATCTGGACAGCAGGAGCAGCAGATACGGCAATAGACGCGGCCGCAGATACAACGGACCGGGTCTTCCCGATGGGGTCGCCGCCCTTCCCAGGTCTGGACCTCATTCGCAGCCACTCCAGGCGCTCTAGGCGCTTCAGACGCTCCAGATGCTCCAGTCGTCATGGCTTCCTCCATTCCTGTAATTATGAACCTAAGAGAAGCAGTGCCGTCACTGCTGCGAAAACTACGATCGTCAGCACTATTAGGCCCAGTGCTATTAGGGATGGCCAGTCGTGTGAAAACATGCTTCTCCTCTTTAGGTGTTGCTGATCCAGAGACTATGTCGCTCCTGCGTCGGTCCCGGGCCTACTGGGGTCGTTCCACCATCGGCCCCGCCACGGGGCGCACCCAACCGGGGGTAAGCGACCCTCAGCCTCCCCCGGGCAAACCCTTTTCCAGGGTTCCCTCAGCCCGGGACCGTTAACGCCTCTGTCCACCAGCCTAAGAACCCCTCCGATTTGTCCCAACACGGAAAGCAGCTAAACCACTGGTTATCGAAGTTAGCGGCAACTTCGGATGCCTTTAGTTTCTTGTTGCAATTAGCACACCTTCTACTCAGCCTGGGCTTTGTAGGACCCGGCGCAACCGCTCGGTCTCTGTCCATCCTACACGTCGTATCGCCCACTGGTTTCCCGCTCCTTGGCTCGAACCGTTGACGCCTTTTTGAATGCCTGGGGAGCTCTCGCGCGACCTGCGGAAACGATCCGTTGAAGCAGCCTCTTACCGCAGCGCTCCTTGCCCCAGGCGCTTTGCGGCGGCTCAAGCCGCCGTGCAAAGAGGCTCGAACCGTTAACGCCTTGGCCGCCCAGCCCTACGCCGTTTCATGGCTTATTCTCTTTTCTGAGAACTTGGGGCTAGGCTTCTAATCTACAGAAGCCCAAGACGATTCCATTACAGTACGTCTCCCCGGCGCCAGGTGGCTCCTGCCATTCGCCTTCGCCCCAAGCTCAGTGCTGGCCGCTGAACCCCACGGCGGCCTGCTGCCATTTGCTGGCCTGACGTTGTACACAACGCCAGGGTTCCAGCTTTCTCCAACTTAGGGAGCGACCCTAAGCCTCCTTGCCTTTCAGCCCGCGGACTTACTGAGCAAGCCAGTTCATATTCAGGCAGCCTTCCAGACTATTCGGTTGGTAAGGTAGAGCGATCTGGCCCCTTGGTTACCTGGTCCAAGCCGGCACCAAAGGGTTTGCCCTCTATAAAGTCCCTGAGCACCAAAGCGATTGCGTCGGCGGGACTGCGAATGAACCCCTGCCTGTTGGGATCGGGAATCGGGTCTCCGCATTGGATTCCCCTCAGTTGCCTTATATACTCTCCGGGCGGAACACCAAACCTGAAACCAATCGAGATCGCCCTGGCTAGAGCCTCAATCCAAGCCTGCTCGCAGCTGCCAGCTTTGCCCAGCACGATAAAGGTTTCAAACGGCTTCCTCGATACCTTATACGTGATCGTGATATAGAGATTCCCATGCCCCGTTATCTGCTTGGTCGTGACTCCCCGAAGGCTACTGGGCCTCGGTTTCTTTTGCGGCATCACGGCACCTTCTCAGCACTCTTCCAAGGCTATCACATTTTGGGGCATTTGTCAAGCCCCTTACCCCCCCACAAAATCCCCCCCCGAAGCCCCTTGACAAATCATGCCAGCTCTCCTATA
>ERZ1292632.2995-Hain-H43-01um-R2-2995-length-13458-cov-7_pt1 | contig 13458 bp, 14 predicted proteins | sample MGYA00564407_ERZ1292632 | MGnify/ENA primary metagenome ERZ1292632 (study PRJEB36523, sample SAMEA6512637) | groundwater metagenome | collected 2019-01-08 | study: AquaDiva: Metagenomics assemblies of 32 groundwater samples
GGGGCCCGGCCCCTTTTGGGGGGGGGGGTGGGGTGTCACCCTCTCGATAGCGGGACACCCCTCCGTCAGGGCTTCGCCCTGCCACCTCCCCTGCAAGGGGAGGATGATTTTTCCACGCCCATTCCCCCAACAAAAAAGCCGCCCCATTACAGGGCGGCTCCTTCGTTCGATCCGTTCCGAACAGCTCAGGCCTCGTCGGCGCTCGCTTCTTCGGTCGCGGCGGCGATGTCGCCGGGTTCCGCGTTGGGGTCATAGTCTTCGGTGAAGCCGGCTTCGTCCTTCTCGAACATTTCGGCCATCACGTCGACGCCCTGCGACTGAAGCTCGGCTTCCTCGGGCGAGCGGGCGACGTTCACGGTGATGGTGGTCACGACTTCGGGGTGCAGCGCGACCTTCACGTCGAACACGCCCAGCGTCTTGATCGGGCGTTCCAGCACGACCATCGCCTTGGTCACGCCCTTGACGCCATCGGCTTCCAGCGCCTCGACCACGTCGCGCACCGCGACCGAACCATAGAGCTGGCCGGCGTTGGACGACTGGCGGATGAGGACGATCTGCTTGCCGTTGACGCCCTCGGCGGCCTTCTCGGCATCCGAACGGCGGGCGGCGTTATCGGCCTCGATCTTCGCGCGGTTGGCCTCGAACAGCTTCTTGTTGGCGGCGTTGGAGCGCAGCGCCTTCTTGTTGGGCAGCAGGAAGTTGCGCGCGTAGCCGTCCTTCACAGTGACGACGTCGCCGATCGCGCCCAGCTTCTCGATGCGTTCCAGGAGAATGATTTCCATGGGTCTTTCTCCCTTACTTCACGATGTAGGGCAGCAGGCCCAGGTGACGGGCGCGCTTGATGGCCTGGGCCAGCTCGCGCTGCTTCTTGGCCGAAACGGCCGTGATGCGGCTGGGGACGATCTTGCCACGCTCGGACACGAAGCCCTGGAGCAGACGGACGTCCTTGTAATCGATCTTCGGCGCATCCTTGGCGGCGAAGGGGCAGCTCTTGCGGCGGCGGAAAAACGGGCGTGCCATTGTGTCGGGTCTCCTTATTCGCCGGCTTCGTCGCGGTCGCGACGGGGGCCACGGTCGCCACGATCACCACGGTCGCCGCGCGGACCACGATCGCCGCGGTCGCCACGCTCGGCGCGTTCCTGCTTGCGCATCATCACCGACGGGCCGGTTTCCAGCGCATCGACCTTGACGGTCATGTAGCGGATGATGTCTTCGTTGATCTGGGTCTGGCGCTCCAGTTCCGCGACGACGCCGGCGGGGGCGTCGATGTTCAGCATCACATAATGCGCCTTGCGGTTCTTGGCGATCTTGTAGGCGAGGCTGCGCAGGCCCCAGGTCTCGACCTTGGTGACCTTGCCTTCATTGTCCTCGACAATCTTGGTGGCGGTTTCCGCCAGAGCGTCCACCTGCGCCTGTGCCAGATCCTGGCGCGCAAGGAACACATGCTCGTAAAGAGCCATGCTTCAAGCCTTCTCTGTTGGCCGATCGCTGACGCCCACCCCATGTGGTGCGCCCCTCCGGCTGTCGTCTCAAATGCTTCGCACAGGCGGCGAGTCACCCCGACGCCCCAAGCGAAGGCGCGCCTATGGCGGAAAGGCGGGGGAAAGGCAAGGTGCGTTTGTGCGGCATTGCCAGCGACGGCCCCAGCGGACAAGTTGTTCCCCGGCGAAGGCCGGGGCCCAGTTCCACCCTCTCGACTGGACCCTTGATGGGAGTCACGCGCCTCCCATCAACTTCGCCGGGGAACAAGGAGGAGGAGCAGTCCTATGCCAATCGTAATAGCCGCCCTGTCCCTGATCCTCCTGATGATCGCCGCCTATCGCGGTATGAGCGTCATCCTCATGGCTCCGCTGCTCGCGATGCTGGCGGTGTTCCTCACCGATCCCGCCGCCGTCCCGGTCGCCTTCTCCGGCCTGTTCATGGACAAGGCGGCGAGCTTCCTCAAACTCTATTTCCCCGTATTCCTCCTGGGCGCCTTGTTTGGCAAGCTGGTGGAGATTTCCGGCTTCTCCCGCGCGATCGTCACTGCCGTCATCGGCCTCGTCGGCGCAGCCCGCGCCATTCCCGCGATCATGATCGTGACGGCGCTGCTGACCTATGGCGGCGTGTCGGTGTTCGTCGCGGTGTTCGCCGTCTATCCTTTCGCGGCCGAAATGTTCCGCCGGGCCGACATCCCCAAGCGCCTTGTCCCGGCCACGATCGGCCTCGGCGCGATCACCTTCACCATGGATGCGATGCCCGGCACGCCGCAGATCCAGAATATCATCCCGACCAGCTTCTTCGGCACCACCGCCTGGGCCGCGCCGGTGCTGGGGCTGATCGGATCGGCCTGCATCGCGGGCATGGGCCTCGCCTATCTTGGCTGGCGAAGGCGATCGCTGATGGCGGCGGGGGAGGGCTATGGCGCGCCTGGAACGCTGGTGAACGAGCCGGAACCTGCGCCGGAGGAAGTCCGCGTTCACCCCCTGATCGCGCTGCTGCCGCTGCTGGTCGTGGGCCTCGGCAATCTCGCGCTCACCTTCGCCATTCCGCGCTGGATGCCGGGCGAAGAGGTGTCCCACTCGCTGTCCGGTTTGCCCGAGCCGATCACGCTCAAGGTAGGGCAGATGGCCGCGCTCTGGGCGGTCGAGGGAGCCCTTCTCGCGGGCATCGCCACCATCCTGATCTTCGCCTTTCGCCCCGTGGCAAAGCGCTTTGCCGAAGGATCGAAGGCAGCGGTCGGCGGCGCTTTGCTCGCGGGCATGAACACGGCGGTCGAATATGGGTTCGGCGCGGTGATCGCCGCGCTGCCGGGCTTCCTGATGGTCAAGGAAGCGCTCAAGGCCATTCCCAATCCGCTCGTCAACGAAGCCGTCACCGTCACCTCGCTCGCCGGCATCACCGGCTCGGCCTCGGGCGGCCTCTCGATCGCGCTCGCGGCGATGGCGGAACAGTTCGCCGCCGCCGGGGACGCCGCCGGCATCCCGCGCGAGGTGCTGCACCGCGTCGCCTCCATGGCGTCCGGGGGCATGGACAGCCTGCCGCATAATGGCGCGGTCATCACCCTGCTGGCGGTGACGGGCCTGACCCACCGGCAGGCCTACAAGGATATTTTCGCGCTGACCCTCATCAAGACGCTGACGGTGTTCATCGTGATCGCCGTCTATTATCTGACGGGACTTGTCTAGCCCCGGTGCATCTCCGCCGTGCCGAGGAAGTGGGCGCGGGTCGAAGCGCCCGCCTGCTCCAGCAGCGCCGCGACCTTGTCCTTCAGTGCCTCGGACGGGCGGGCCGGATCGTCATAGGCCATGCCCCACGCGCCGAACTCGCGCGCGGCGACGCTCTGTTCGCGCAGCTTGACGATCGCGCCGTGCCGGCCGTCGCGCGAAATGCGGGCATAGATACGCTCGACCGCTTCTTTCGGCCCTTCCAGCACCTGAAGGAAGCGCCGGCTGTTGAACAGCAGCAGCCCGGTCACATCGTCCGCCGCATTGCGCTCTGCGGAGCGCCGCGCGATGGCGGCGCACTCGGCCGGGCTCATCGCATCGGTGACGCTGCTGATATACATGATCTGGTGGACGGACATGATGCTTCCTGTTTCTTGGCCCCCCGGCCAGCATCGGCATCTACGCCCAACCCCTTAAAATCAGGTGTTTAACATAGGGCAAGCAAAATGCCCCGGGGGAGAGAATCCCGGGGCATCTGCCGCTCCTCGCGGGAAGGCGTTAGCGGATCGCGCTGCCGATCACCGCGCCGATGATGCCGCTGGTGATGGCGACCAGCACCGCGTCATTGCCGGAGCGCACATACTGATAACCACGCGGCGGGGCCGCCAGGCGATAATCGCGATAATTGTTGATTACGCGATAGTTGGTCGCATAGCGCCGGTCGAAGCGCTGGCCCTTGGCCCAGCGATGGCCGTTGCCATAGCTGCGGTTGTTGTAGGCGCGATAGTTGTTGCGCACGACCGTCTTCTGCTTGACCACGGTGCGGGCATGCGGTCCACGCTCCACGATGCGGACATTCTCGCGATGCGGCGCGGCCTGCGCCTGGCTGGCGATCATCGGGCTCGCGACCATGGTGGTGGCGGCCAGGCTCATCAGGATCTTCTTGAACAATGTCTTGCTCCTTACCTTGTGTCAGGCGCCGTTCCCCGGCGTCGAAGACAGAGATAGGGCAGGCTTGTCGCAGGCATGTCCCACGCCGACGGGATAAGTGTCGGAAATTGTATCAATCGGGGATTTAGTCTGAACGAAAGTTCAGAAATCGCCGCTCCGACCACAATATAGCGCCGCAACCAAAATGATTGTTCCCCGGCGAAGGCCGGGGCCCAGGTCAGAGCGGGGGACTGGACCCCGGCGTGCGCCGGGGAACTGTCAGTGTCGACCAGCGCGCTTCGGGATCACTCGTGCCTTAGCGCATCGATCGGGTTGAGGCTCGCCGCCCGCCGGGCCGGGAAATAGCCGAACACTACCCCGATCGCTGCCGAAAAGAGGAAGGCGATGAGGTTCACCTGCGGGTCGAACAGGAAGGGCACCTTCATCAGCGGCGCGATGGCGACCGATGCGACCAGCGCTAGGAACAGCCCGATAAGACCGCCGAGGCACGATAGCACGATCGCCTCCACCAGAAACTGCATCAGCACCTCGCGCGCGACCGCGCCGATGGCGAGGCGGATGCCGATCTCGCGCGTCCGCTCGGTCACGCTGACCAGCATGATGTTCATGATGCCGATGCCGCCGACGAGCAGCGAGATCGCCGCCACCGCGCCCACGATCTGGGTCAGGATCGTCGTGGTGCCCGTCAGCGTGTCGCTGATCTGCTTGGTGTCGAACACGTTGAAATTGTCCTGATCGCCCGGCTTCACCTTGCGCCGCTCGCGCATCAGCTCCTCCAGACTGTTCTGGACGGTTGCGCTGTCATAGGCGTCGTCGACCGCGACCATGATCTGGCTGATGTCGCGGTCGCCGGTAAAGCGGCGCTGCACGAACTTGATCGGCATGACGACGACATCGTCCTGGTCGCCAAAGCCGCCCTGGCCCCGCGTAGTGAGAACGCCCACCACCTGGCACGACACGCCCTTGATCCGCATCCGCTTGCCGACCGGATCATTGCCCTGGAACAGGTTGGTGCGCACCGTATTGCCGATGATGCAGACTGCGTTGCCCGCTTCCTCCTCCTGCGGCATGAACAGCCGCCCGTCCGCGACATTCCATTGCTGGACCTGCGAATAGGCCGACGTGGTGCCATAGACAGTGGTGGACCAGTTATTGCCCTCGTAGATCGCCGTCCCGCTCGACTGCACCACCGGCGCGACCGCGCGCACGCCGGTCAGCTGATTCTCGATCGCGGTCAGGTCCGCTTCCTTGAAGTCGGGCGGACGCGGCCCGCCGCCGCCGCGGCCGAAGCCCTGACCCGGCCGCAATTGCAGTACATTGGCGCCGAGCGAACTGATCTGCTCGCGCACGGCGGCGGTGGCGCCATTGCCCAGCGTCACCATCGTCACCACCGCCGCAACGCCGATGATGATGCCGAGCGTCGTCAGGAAACTGCGCAGCTTGTGCCGGTTGATCGCCCGGAAAGCGAGGATGATGGTCGTGCCTAGCATCTCAGACTCCCCTCTCCCTTGAGGGAGAGGGATGCGCAGACTTGGCAGCTCGCTGCCTAGTCGGAGCTGGGTGAGGGGGCTGGACGCTCTCGATAGCGCGAGTCCCCCTCATCCAACTCCGCCTAGGCTCCTTCGTCGCCAAGGCTGCGTATCCTTCTCCCCCATGGGGAGAAGGTGCGTGCGCGCCCCTCACGCTGCCACCCCCGCCTCGATCCGCTCGACCAAGCCATCCTTGAAATGCACGATCGTGCGCGCATAGGCCGCCATGTCCGGCTCGTGGGTCACCATCAGCACGGTGATGCCGCTGTTGCGGTTGAGGTCGGTCAGCAATTCCATGATCTCTACCGACCGCTCCGAATCGAGATTGCCGGTCGGCTCGTCGGCCAGCAGCACGTCGGGCTGGGTCACGATCGCGCGGGCGATGGCGACGCGCTGCTGCTGGCCGCCCGACAGTTCCGCCGGCGTATGATCCCACCAGTCCTTGAGGCCCACCTTGTCGAGCGCCGCCATGCCCATCTCATAGCGTTTCTTCTTATCCTCGCCGCGATAGAGCAGGGGCAGTTCGACATTCTCCAGCGCGGTGGTGCGCGACAAGAGGTTGAAGCCCTGGAACACGAAGCCGAGATAACGCCGCCGCAGCAGCGCGCGCTGGTCGCGGTCCAGCCGCTCGACATGCCGCCCCTTGAACAGGAACTCGCCGCCCGAAGGCACGTCGAGGCAGCCCAAAATGTTCATCGTCGTCGATTTGCCCGACCCCGATGGCCCCATGACCGCGACGAAATCGCCCGCCGCAATGTCGAGGTCGATGCCCTTCAATGCCTGAAAGGCGGTCGGCCCCTCGCCATAGATTTTGGTGACGCCGCGCAGCGCGATGATGGTGTCGGCCATCGGATCAAGTTCCGCTCGGCCGTCCGGTGCCGCGCGGCTCGGCGGGCGCGACCGGCGCGGTCTCTGGCGCACGGTCGCCCGAATTGCCGAGCGCGCCGACCGTCGCGGGGCTGCCGTCGGTCGCGCCGCTCCGCCGCCGCTCGCCCGGCGCCCGATCGCGCCGGTCGCCGCCGCCTTCTCCGCGCTGGTCCTCCGCCGGCGCCTGCTGGCCCGCCGCGAGCTGCCCGGTGATGACCCGCATTCCGGGCTTGAGGTCGCCGCCGGTGATGACCGTGCGCGCGCCGTCGCTTGCGCCCACCACCACCTGCACCGCCTTGGGTGCGCCGTCCTCGCCCAGTATATAGACGGTCTGGCTGCTGCCCGCGCCGAAGCTCACCTGACGGTTGCCGCCGCCGCCGCGCCGCATCCGCCCCGGCCCCGGCAGCACGCTGGTGATGCCGCCCCCCTGCTTTTGCGCGCTCGGCTTGAAGCGCAGCGCGCTGTTGGGCACCAGCAAAACGTCGCGCAGCTCCTGCGTCACGATGTCCGCGGTCGCGGTCATCCCCGGCCGCAATATCTCGTCCTTATTGTCCACCGCCAGCACCGCCGTATAGGCGACCACCGTGCCGGTCGTGGCGGTCGCGCTGGTCCCAGACGTCGAGGAACTGCTGCTGCTCGACGCATTGGAGCCGACATTGACCCGCGTCACCCGCGCGGGAAAGCTGCGCCCCGGAAAGGCATCGACGGCGAAGGTCGCGCTCTGGCCTTCCTTCACCTGGCCGACATCGGCCTCGTCCACCGACACCTCGACCTCCATCTTGGTCAGATCCTCGGCGATGGTGAACAGCACCGGCGCGTTGAGCGACGCTGCGACTGTCTGTCCCGGCTCGATGTCGCGGGAGAGGACCACGCCCGTTACCGGCGAGACGATCTGCGCGATCGACAGGTTGGTCTGCGCGCTCGACAGCTGCGCGCGCGATACGCTGACCTGCGCCTGCGCCGCGCGCAGCGATCCCAGCGCCGACTGGTAATCCGCCCGCGCCGAGTCCAACTCGGTCCGCGCCGGCACCCGCCCGCCCGACAGGCGGAACACATTTTCCTGCCGGTCGAGCGTCGCCTTCGCCAGGGCGACCTGCGCCTGCGCCTGCGCGACGCTCGCCTGGGACGATGCGACCTGCGCCCGGTTCTGGTTCACCGTGTCGACCAGCCGCCTTGTGTCCAGCTCGGCCAGCCGCTGCCCGCGCGTCACCCGATCGTTCACATCGACATAGACCTGGGTGATCTTGCCCGATTGCTCGGACCCGACATCGACCTGGTTGACCGGCTTCAGATTGCCGGTCGCGCTGACGCTGACGGTCAGGTCGCCCTTGCGCACCTCGCGCGTCGCATAATTAGGCTTGTCGTCGCCGGAAAAGCAGCGCGCGACCAGCAGGATCAGGATCAGCAGCACGACGCCGATCGCGCCACGCACCGCCCATTTGCGCCAGGGCTTATGCGGCTTGGCGCCCAGGAAATCGTCCAGAGGCTGGTCGGTCGTCACGTCATTGCTCATCGGGGCGGTCATCCATGCTCTGCCAGCCGCCGCCCAGCGCATTGTAAAGCTGGGCGACCGCGCGGACTTCGTCGCCCTGCGCGGTGGCGAGGCTGTTGCGGGCGTTCAACAGGGTGGTTTCGGTGTTCGACAATGTCTGGAAGTCGATCAGGCCGGCCTGATATTGGCTGCGCGCCAGGATCGCGGCGTCGTTCGAAGCCTGAAAGGCGACGCTGAACTCGGCCTTGCGCGCCCGTGCGCTCGTCAGCTGCGCCATGGCGTTCTCGACATCCTCCAGCGCGGTCAGCACGCTCTGCTTGTAGGCGGCGAAGGCGGCGTCGGTCGCCGCGCGCTGGGACCGCAGCTGCGACCGGAGCCGCCCGCCGTCGAAGATGACCTGCTGGAGATTGCCGAAAATGCCGCCGGTCACCAGGGTGAACAGGTCGCTGAACGCATTGGAGGTGGTGCCGATATTGCCGCTGATGCTGAGCGCCGGATAGAGTTGCGCCTCGGCCACGCCGATCCGCGCCGTCGCCGCCGCCAGAGCGCGCTCAGCGCTACGCACATCAGGCCGCTGGCGCAGCGTATCGGCGGGGATGCCGGCCGCGATCTGCGTCGAGGGCGCAGGCAGCGGGGCAGGGGTCTCCAGCGTCCGCGTCGCTTCGCCCGGCGCTTGCCCCGTCAGCACCGCGATCCGGTTGAGGCTCCCGCGCAGGCTCGCCTCCAGTTGCGGGATGGTGGCATTGGTCTGCGCCAGCTGCGCCTGCGCCTGCCGCTCGTCCAGCGAGGAGACCAGCCCCGCCTGCAACCGCCACTGCGCGATCTGGAAATTGTCCTGCTGGATCGCCTGGCTTTCGCGCGCGATGCGAAGCTGCTCCTGAGTCTGGCGCGCCTGCACATAGTTGGTGACCAGCTCGGCGATGATCGTCATCCGCACATTGGCGAGGTCATATCCCGACGCGGCGAGATCGGCACGCGCAGCCTCCCGGTTGCGGGAGAGTTCGCCGAACAGATCGAGCTGCCAGCTGGCATTGGCGCGGATCGAGTAGCTGCTCGACCAGTTGCGGCCGCCGCCGCTGATCGGATTGCCGTTGGCGTCCAGCCGGCCGCCCGCATCCTGGCTGCTGTAATTGCGGCCGCCCGTCGCGGTGCCGCTCACCTGCGGCAGGAAATCGGCGTTGGTCTGGATCAGGCTCTCGCGCGCCTGACGCAGCCGCGCCTGCGCCTGCACGATGTCGAGGTTGCTGGCGACCGCCCGGTCGATCAGCCCGCTGAGCGTCGGATCGCGGAGCCGCGTCCACCAGGTCGCGAGCGCCGCCTCATCGATCGGCGCGACCGCCGCCTGGCTATAGGCCGCCGGCACGCCCAGCGCGCCGGTCTGCGGCGGGCGATAGTCCGGCCCCACGGCGCAGGCGGACAGCATGGTCATGCTGACGCTCATCAAGGCTAAGCGATATCGCACCTTTTCCTTGCACTCCGTCATCGTTAAAGGGGCCGCCTCACTTTCGCCTGGCAACGGGCGGGCTCTCTCGGTCTCTGACTGCCGCAGGCATATGTACGTCTCAACGACAAATATGTCTCAAAGTGTAACGATGTTGGCGAGCTGCGCTTTTCCGAAGGCGCCGGGTATAAGGATTTGAGGATGCGGGCATTTATCTTTCCGGGGCAGGGCAGCCAGGCGGTCGGCATGGGCAAGGCGTTGGCGGATGCCAGCCCCGCGGCGCGGGAATTGTTTCAGGAGGTCGATGACGCCCTGTCGCAAAATTTGTTCCGCATCATGGTGGAGGGGCCGGACGGCGACCTCACCCTCACCGAAAATGCCCAGCCCGCGATCATGGCGAATGCGCTGGCGACGCTGCGGGTGATGGAGAAGGAAGGCGGCTTCCGCCTCGCCGAAATGGGCGATTATGTCGCTGGCCACAGCCTGGGCGAATATAGCGCGCTCTGCGCGGCCCAAGCCTTCGACATCGGCACCACCGCGCGGCTGCTGAAGCTGCGCGGGCAAGCGATGCAGGCCGCCGTGCCGGTGGGGGAGGGCGCGATGGCCGCGCTGCTCGGCGCTGACATAGAGAAGGCGCAGGCGCTGGCCGACGCGGCGGCTGAGGGGGAGGTCTGCGCCGTCGCCAACGACAATGACCCGACCCAGGTCGTGATCTCCGGCCATCGCGGCGCGATCGAGCGCGCGGTCGGACAAGTCAAGGATCATGGCATCAAGCGCGGCGTGCTGCTCCCCGTCTCCGCCCCCTTTCACTGCCCGCTGATGCAGCCGGCGGCGGACGCGATGGAGGCGGCGCTTGCCAAGGCGACGATCGCCGCGCCCCTGCTCCCCGTCTATGCCAATGTCCTCGCCGCCCCGATCGCCGACCCGGAAGACATCAAGACGCGCCTGGTCGAACAGGTGACAGGCCGCGTCCGCTGGCGCGAATCCATCGCCGCCATGTGGGACGCAGGCGTGACCGACTATGTGGAACTGGGCGGCAAAGTCCTCGCCCCCATGGTCAAACGCATAGCGCCGGACGCGACGGTCCGCAGTGTGGTGACGATGGACGATATCGAGGCGGCTTTGGGAGGAATGTGAGACATGTTACGCTGTTTTATCAAAACTATTTCGACGGCGATCGCTCTCACTTTCGCTGGACAATCTTTGGCAGCAGATCGTCTGGATTGCATGAGCTTGCCTATGGGCGAGGCCGAGCAAGAACTGACAAATCGGCATTATGCGGCAAACCGGGGTGAGGATCGGAGGAATGAAACAATATCCATTATGCTTCAGTCTCGCGCTAAAGTGTGTTCCTATCTTTACAACTGGTCTGCTCGAGCGGCTAAGCTTGCGGCTCATTACCAATGGCTCCAAATTCAAAATAGGGCATTAAAGCGATTTTCTCACTACACAGATGAAGAGGTTGTTCGCCTCAATGCGGCGCTGTCTCCACGGCGGGATAGGCTAATTGCTCTCTTCCAGCCCTCTGTTGATGCCGTCGTTGGCAATGACGTCCCTCCACCGCCTGCGGATGGGATGTTCAGCGGCTTCCGCGGGATGATTAAGGAAGCAAAAATTTCACGCGAGAATGACGATCCTATCAATCTGGATATTTGGCTTTACGAACAAGGGTTCATCGCTGCATTGGCTAAGGAATTTTCAAAATCGTAGATCGGCACTGCGGCGGCTGACGTCTGCGATATACGAGTTAAGTTATTGAGGGATAATATGTTCGACCTGACAGGCATGACCGCGCTGGTGACCGGCGCTTCCGGGGGCATCGGTTCCTCCATCGCTAGATCGCTCGCGGCCCAAGGGGCGACCCTTGCGCTCTCGGGCAGCAATGAGGACAAGCTCAAGGCGTTCGCGGCCGATCTTGGCGGCGATCACAAAAGCATCGTCTGCAATCTTTCCGATCCGGCGTCCGTCGATGCGCTCGTGCCGCAGGCGGTGGAGGCGCTCGGCGGGAGGCTCGACATCCTCGTCAACAATGCCGGCATCACCCGCGACAACCTCATTCTCCGCATGAAGGACGAGGAGTGGAGCCAGGTCATCCAGGTCAATCTGGAGGCCGCCTTCCGCCTCGTCCGCGCCGCCGCCAAGCCGATGATGAAGGCGCGCTTCGGCCGGATCATCTCGATCACCTCGGTCGTCGGCGTCACCGGCAATCCGGGGCAGGCGAACTATTGCGCGTCGAAGGCCGGGATCATCGGCATGTCCAAGTCATTGGGCCAGGAACTCGCCAGCCGTGGCATCACGGTGAACTGCGTCGCCCCCGGCTTCATCCGCTCAGCGATGACCGACGCGCTGACCGACGCGCAGAAGGGCGGCATCCTCGCAAAAATCCCCGCCGGCGACCTTGGCAGCGGGGATGATATCGGCGCGGCGGTGGTCTATCTCGCTAGCCGCGAAGCCGGCTACGTCACCGGCCAGACGCTGCATGTGAATGGCGGGATGGCGATGATCTGAAGCCCATGAGCGCGCCGTCCAGCAGGATGGCGCGCCGGCCGGCGAGCGCCAGCACCGCGATGGCGGCGATCAGGTTCAGCGGGACATGCGTCAGCTCCGACACCGCCCGCCCGAACAAAGGCGCGCTCCAGGCGAAGGCGAGCCATGTCGCCTCCCACGCCAGCGCTCCCCGTGCCCGCATGTCCGCCACGATGAAGGCGATGGCGACCCCCAGCAGCACATAGTCATAGTCGAGCACATAGGGGGTGCAGAGCAACGCCGCGCTCAGCGCCGCAGCGCCGCGCACCGCCGTCGACCCGCGCCACGCCGCCACCCCCGCCGCGCCGATCGCCAGCGCCGTGACGATCCCCTGAACCGTATAGCCAAGCGCGATCGACCCGCCCCATTGGCGGATCGCGGCGAACGGGCTCTGGATCTTCTCCCACCCGGTCGCGCCGGCTTCGATGATGATGTGGCGCGTCAGCGGCAGGGAATCGAGGAACGCCTGCCACACGGCCCAGCCCCAGATGACCCAGGTCAGCAGGCACAAAGCCGTTACGGTCGCTCCCGCGCTGATGAACGCACGGACATTGCCCCGCGCCAGGATCAGCACCGGGATCAGCACCGCGAATTGCGGCTTGTAGACCAGCGCCCCCAGCAGCATCCCGGCGACCCAGGGCCGCCGGTCGAGCAGCAGCATCCCCGCGCCCAGCAGGGTGGCGGTCAGGAAAGCGTTCTGCCCATGGCCCAGGCACACCATCACCACCGGCGCCCCGATCGCCACGAGCATCGCGTCCGGCTCGTCCGGCAGGATGCGCTTCACCAGAAGCAGCGCCAGCCCAAGCGTCGCCCCCTGCCAGACCAGCAAAGCCGCGACATAGGGCAGCTGCGCCAGCAGCGTCGCGAGGATCAGGAAGGGCGGCGGATAATGCCAGCCATAGAAGGGGATGTCCGCGTCATGATGAACGGCCTTCTGCACCTGATGCTGCGTCGGCCAGTCCCATGCCTGCGCCGCGCGGCCCTGATCGGCCATATGCCCCGCCGTCCAGACGTTGGAAAAGTCGGTGCCGAGCGGCCGTCCCAGCGAATCCACCGTGCCGTGCGAGGTCGCGAACAGATAGCCAAGCCCGATGATCGTCGCCGCGAGCAGGATGAAGGCGCTCGCCCGCGCGCGCGCGCGCGTCATGAAGCGGTCGGGGCAGGGCAGGGGGCTCATGCCGCATCTGTCGCAGAAGCGCCTGAAATTTTGGTAAATGGCCGGTTATCGCGCCCCGATGCCGGCGCGATCATTGCCATTTCGTTGCCGCCCCCCAATCAAACCCCTTCCCCGCCTTGCCTCTTGCCTCTATCGGGGCTTGGCTTTAGGGCAGGCTTAACGGTTGTTCAGACCACCAACGATACCAGTCAAGAAGGACCACTCATGAGTGAGACCGCGGATCGCGTAAAGAAAATCGTCGTCGAGCATCTGGGCGTGGAAGCCGAGAAGGTGACCGAGGACGCCAGCTTCATCGACGATCTGGGCGCAGACAGCCTGGACATCGTTGA
>ERZ1292632.2996-Hain-H43-01um-R2-2996-length-13456-cov-4_pt1 | contig 13456 bp, 19 predicted proteins | sample MGYA00564407_ERZ1292632 | MGnify/ENA primary metagenome ERZ1292632 (study PRJEB36523, sample SAMEA6512637) | groundwater metagenome | collected 2019-01-08 | study: AquaDiva: Metagenomics assemblies of 32 groundwater samples
GTATATATTCCGAAGTAGATAATAGGGTATAGAGGATTTGAGGAGGTGTCAGTATCAGGTTGTATGGAGGAGGTATCATCTCCATAACAGCCGGGACAAACATGATTATCTGAGGCAGTGCTATTGCAATGCCCGACCTGACTAATCTCTCTATGATAGTTTTAATTACCGGACTCATTTTATTATTCCTCCTGTATTGCAAAGCCCTCTTGACCATCAAGCCTAACAACATCTTCTCTACTCTGGTCATTAGAACCTCTTGTCATTAATATTTCTCACTTTATTTACACCAAACCATTTTGTTGCTTGTATGTTAATGTCAAAGAATTACTAATCAATACTAATTTAGTAATTAGCCCATTACAACGACATCAACAGGAGTAAAATCTACATAAAACTCATGTCCACTCGATAGCCTGTTAAATGCTTGAGGATTACTAATATGTATTGTGAAATCAGCGAAAGGTGTCCATTTAGTCCATTGTTCATTCTCTGAACCTTCACCACCATAAACGGCAGACAACTTTACGTGTTCCTGTTGTGTAGTACCATCAGGATTTTTTAAATGTGTCACCTCACGTACACGCATCTTGCATCTTAACATTGATTCCATGTAATCCTCCTTTTTATATCAGGTTTTTAACAACTATCACAGTGGCGACCAAACAATAAATTAAACGGCAATCTCTTGGCTCGCACACCATTATAAACAGCCTCGACTCCACCAAAGATAAAAATAATAGGGGATAAAAGAATTGCTAAGATGAAATATCCTATAATCCATAGTCCAATTATATATCTCATAGGATGACTCCTACATAATATTTTTAATATCTGTTCAGGATGATAATAAATCCAGTATCTTGCATCTCTAAGTTCCCTTACTATATTCATTCTAACCACATACCCAAAGTGATTAATGCTGCCAATTAATAGCTGATATATATGCTGCTGGTTCTAATTCGACATCCCCACTGAAATTGCCCAATACTACTATACCAATACTGGGATTCATGGTTTCAATAAGCCAGTTACCACCTATCTTGCTTACTATCTTGACAATGTTTACTCCAATACCTAATCCACCCTTTACAGGAGCATCTTCCGGTGTAACTAACTCGGCCCTTAATTCTGCAACATCGAAAAACGTGGCAATATTTGTGCCTGCTCCCACAGCAAATTCTCCTTCATTTATTAAATATAAGACATCCCCTTGAAGATTGAGGCTGTTTAACGAAAAGATGTCTGCCGATATTGCCGGTGTTGACGCTGAAAAGATTAATGCGATTGCTAAGACAAGTCTTTTAAGCATAAAACCTCCTTATTCCTCATAGCCCATTACGACTATGTATCCACTACCTCCATTAGTAGTCAAATTGAGGTTTCTATCTGTTCCCTGTGATCTGAAAGGTGTTCTAAGATTGGATGCAGATATGCCGCCATTAGCGGCAAAACTGCCAGCTACAAGATGTTTGTTGTTGGCGTCTTCGTTATCGAATACTGTAATCAATGTCGCTGTAGTACATACTATCCAGAAATCTGTGACTACGAATCGTCTTCCACTTGCAGGTTGCCATAAGAGATAATTTGTTACTGCTCCCGACCATGAATAACTTTTATGAACTGCGTCATCTTCCCATGCCGGGCCATCATCTTTACTTGATCCCTTTAGACCTGCTCCTTTTCTACCCATTTAAGTTACCTCCTTATATTATCTCTCCGCAACTATGAAGGCGTTACCTTCCCTCTGATAATTCCAGTTATCTTTAATCCCCGGGACTAATGGAACTGCACTTTTTATCTTCCAGCCTGACATTTTTATCAAATCTGTCCACCAATATAACGGTTGTTTATGAATATGTGTCTTATCCAGTTCATATGCCGGGATATAGTATTTCTTGCCATCTCCCAATGGTACTATGACAAATAGTACTTTAGAATTCAAATTTGTCAATAAACGCCTAATATCCTTTACCTGCATATGCTCGAAGGTATCTTTGCATATAGTGTAATGAAACTGTATTTTGGGGAGGTCTTTTGATAAATATGAGGAGATTTCAGGGTCAGCAGTATCTAAGACATATTGAGAAGTATCACAGCCATAGGCTTCCCTGCCAAGCCATCGCAAGGCTTTAACCATGAAACCCTTGGCACAACCATAATCAAGGACTCTTTGCCCTCGTTTTATGCCAAGATAGTCTATAATGGCCATCGCCATAGGAATGGTTAGGTCAGGTATCCATCTGTAATCCGTATAAAGGCTCAGGCCGGATTGTATGCCTCGTTCAAAGTATAGATAATTATAGACTGATTTTCGGCTCAGTTTGAACCTCAGCGGGTTAAATAGCCATGAGTTCTTGAACACCTGTTACATGGTGCCAAATCTTTACAATCAAGTTCATTATGTCGCCGTCTTAATTCTTCCATTTCGGGACTGAACCATATTTTCTTAATATCATCCTTCTCCTTGATCTCCCCTATTACGAATTCATCCTTAATAGTATCTGTACAACATTGTGTCACCTTACCATTCCATTCTATAAATAATACCCGATATAAATAATCACATACCGCCGGACTGGTCACATCAGAACATTCTTTAGCCACCGGGCGGATGTATTCAAGCCAGGAGTCCAAGCGTTCTATGACATGGACTTTATCTTTACCCAAAATCGGTAAAAATACTTCGTTGAATGTCTTTATATCTTCATCAGTAGTATAAATAGATACATTAGTTGCCACATGAAGATCAATGCGAGGAATATTGCCAAGCAGATTATAAATTATCGGAAACTGGAAATGGTTGGCTGTTTTCTTTAAGATTTCTCCCTCTGAATCCCTGATATGACAAGTTGTTGCCAATAAGACATTGTTATTGACCTCAAGTAATGCCCTGCAAACATCTGTAATACGTTCAGGTGGCCCGATAAGGCTTGTAAACAACTCTATCCTGCCTCTTGATTTCTGCCCTATATACCGGATGATCTCGGGTAAATAGGGATATGATAAAGGCTCCCCTAATCCATTGAGATTGAAGTTTATTGCAGTCCCGAAAGCCTCCACTGCTCCATCTATTACCATTTTGGCAAAGTCTAATGGCATGGAACCAATAGGACGCTCCATGAACCTGTAAGAGCATTCTACACATGAAGCCAATGGGCAGGCGTTGCATAGCTCAATTTGTATCGCTACAATATCAGTCTGTAATTTATCGTATGTAGCCATGTCGCTCCAACAATGTAACTCCATGAGCCAAGTCAACCTTCAACCATTCCTTATTTCCGATAAGGAATTCATCTAAGGACTGCTTAACCTCGTCAACGGTCGTATCATCCATCAATATAGCGTTTGTCATACCAGAAGCCTGTTCAAGCTCTTTCAATGTATGCGGGTAAGTATGAGATGAATCAATGAAAATCATATCAAATGACGTAGGAAGCCCCCTGATTTCATCATTCCGTAATGCCTTCATTACGGTCAGGCTATCACCCTGAACAAAATGCCAGAATGAATAATTCCGGTATCTAAGCCACGCATGAGATAATGGATGTCTATCAGCGCTTATCAATACACCGTCATTTGTGATATTAGACAGCCAGTAATTAAACATGCCGGTAGAGTGTGCTGAATCCCCGCCTGTACCAAGCTCAAGTATTCTATGAGGCATAACTTTAGCACATGCGGCAAGATATGAAGCGCAAATAGGGACACGTAGCACGTTCAGCCAGAATGTCTTATCTGCATCCGAATGAAAGCATCTTTTATCTAAGTCCATAGCCCTATCCATAATGCCGGGAGAATTTTGATCATAATCTGCATTATCTTTCCAGACATCCATATCAAAAGCATTTGAATTATTTTTTTGTGTTGGTCTATTAATATCTTGGACATCCAAAGATACTGGTGGAGTGCCATGTATGTTAAATATATTCCAACCTATTTGCCAACTATAATATAAATTATCATTATGCAAAACATGATATTGTTCAGAATAAATTGTATCTATAATCATATTCCGTACTCCTTTGTACAAGTACATGTTCGGCAATGTTTTTGATTTTGATTTTGTTCTTTGTATGTCGCCCACCGGCAATTAGAAGGTTCATAATTGCCATTATTATTAATTCTTTCCAGAGTAAGGCCGTAAACATAACTGTCATTCATATCATTGATAAAGTTTTCTACATTATGCCATCTCTCACAAACTATAATGCCTCGACCACCATAATCTTGGTATCTTTTATGTTTAACATTATGGCATCGCTTTATCATTTGTTTCCATCTATTATAAAGTGGATGATAAGATAATTTATGTGTTGTGTTTCTTTGAATTGCCCTTTCAGATGCTTTTTTCTTTCTGAGACATCCGCAAGATTTTTTACGACCTCTTTTTAGATTTGTGGTTGTTGCAATTACAGAAATTCCACATTCACATGTACAAAGATAATTATTGTTCTTCATATGTTCTTTAATGGTTAATATCCCGAATTTTGACCCTATTAAGGTTTCAATCCTCATATATCTATGCCTCCCTTACGATAACACTCCTCAATGACTTTAACTGCTTCCATTTCCCGTTCTGTCATGTCTCTGGTAAACCAGCCATTTTGTTTCAATAACTGAAGAGTTCTTTCTTGTCTTTCTTTTGGTACTATCTGACACCAAATTTCTGCTTCTCTTTCTAACCAATAACCCATATTGTTGTTAACCGTAGGGTCTGATACTGGATGTTTTAGGAGGTCAAGCGCGCGAGTTCCACCCCATGTATGTAATATCTGAAAATTGCCTTCTTCACCATAGAATGTCCCCGTAGGTATAGCTCTCTCCGGGTGAATGTCATGTCTGCAAGGTACAGATACATAATTGTAATTCTTCTCCACTGCCCAGTGATGAAGCTGTTGTGCGGGTTCATACCAGCCAGGGCCCCTGAGTTGACCTGATGGTGCAGGGCCATGAAGTTTGGTTCCCGGAGGCCAGCCACGTTTCTCTGAGAATGGGCCGACATCTTCCAGAAATTTGTCATAATGTGCAAGGATATTATCTTTGCGCTCGAAGTTCGGCCCCCAATACATATAAGGGTCTTGATTCGCCCTGAATTCCTGTAATGCCTCTTTAAGTGCTGACATCCGGTACAGGGTAGCTGATGGATTGATAAACCCTTCTCCATGCCAATGGCCTATTGAAAATACATCCGGTCTCATCTGATCAACAAACCATTTAAGCCAATCATCCTGTAGAACTAATACATCCGGTTCCATTGTGAATAGATAATCAGCTTCATAATGCTCAACTACATGGTCAAGGGCTGTGCCATGCCACATACTCGCCCTGTCATTCATTGTAACTTCCATCGGAATATTAAGATCATCTTCCATTGACCAATCCATGACAGGACGAATTGATGGAGACCAGTCATAAGCGTTACTCACTATAACAATCTGGACATCTCTTATTCCAGGATCGAATTTCTGTAATTGAGATATACAGCTATCTTGGAAAAAATAAGTGTGTGCTACCGGAATGGCTATAATAATTCGCATTCGTGTTTAATCCTTTCAGTTTTATTTCCAAATTCATATTCATAAGGCATAGAATCATATAATTTCCAGACATCATTTATTTTCAAACCGAATTTATAAGTTTCATAATAATATCTATTATCCCAATCAATTAATTTTACAGTTAATGAAAAAAATGCCTCGTTATTATTAATATTTTCTAATTTTAGGATTTTATCATTCCCTGAATCTTTTATTTCATCTTTATTAGATAAAATAAATAATTGATTAATATACTTATTGTCATTTAATAGGTGAAATTCAATATCTACTTTATCAGATAAATTATAAATTTTATTTACTGTCATCCAGAAAGCAGGTTTTGATTGATTCATTGCTATCAATGTTGTTGTTCTATCATTAATCATAAATCCCTCATGTTTTAAAGTATTTTCATTCAGGCTCTCCTGTCATCCAGCCTGTGCTGGAATCAATAAATTTATATATTTTCTTTCTACTATAATCACTAAATTTATTAACGGCCTTTAGCAAACCATCATGTTTGCCATCTTGCCTAAAATCATGCCAAATAATAACCCATCGTTTTGATTTATCTATATGATTCCATGCCCATAGAGAATCTTCCCATACAGCGGATTCGGAATGATCACCATCAATGAAAATAAGATTTGCCTTAATATCAGGCTTATCTTTTATATAATTGACTTGACATTGGTTGAGTTTGGAGAAGAAACCTATTTCTACTTGTCTGTCAGGTGGTATATAGGCATGATCAGCTATATCGATGGTATATATTTCAGCACGAGGATTAAGTCTACTTAAAAGAAATGTCCCCATACCTTTATCAGTGCCTATTTCTACAACTATATAAGGAATGCACCATCTTGACAGCCATGTTAATTCTCGTGTATAGAATCCATCATCCCGATATGGTTCATTCCCAGGAGATTGACCCCACCATGCGATATAATTCTCCATAGATTGCCAAGATAAAAGATTCTTATCTTCTCCTTTATAATCTGTAAATGGATTCCATGCTTCACCTTGACATGATCTTGCCATAAATTGGTTTCGCCAATTATCATAAATACATTTCATGTCAGGTGATAATTGTCCGGGAGTGATAATTTTAATCATAAAAATTCCTCATGGACAATAGGTTGTAATAATTCATGGATTATTTTATTGTTTTCCGCAAAAGTGCATCTATCACAATTATCTACTTTTAAAGATTGACTACCACGATTCATATAATATTCTTCTATTGCAGTCCAATAACAACGCCGATATTGAGGAGCAAAATCACGGTTAGCATCTGTATTTAAACTGATACTATTACAGGGATAGACACAACCGTCTGAATGAAGCCAGGGCTTGACTGCATCCATCCAGCATTGTATAGCCTGCCTTTGCCGTTTAGGTTGAAACATAAAAGGCTGGCCTAAATTATCACATAGAGTTTGATAATATTCATGGATTAGACTCATCTCATATTCATCGCTGAAGCATTCTGGTACTATGCGAATAAATTTGACATTATATTTCTCAGCATATTTTTTGATTTTTATTAATTGCTCAAGGTCTGATTTCCAATAAGTACGTTTTCCCTGATATTCTTTCTGTCCGACTACATAACTCATGCCAATAGTTACATGATTAAGAAATCTCTCAGGCAAATCCATCGTCTCCTGATAATCAAGGGCAACCATACTGATCCTTATCCAATCAAAACAGGATAATACATGATTTGGAATATATTGAAGTCTCAGACCATTCGTAATGAGTCCTAATTTCAAACCTAATCCTTTAGAATAATGTACGATTGTATTAAAATCAGGATGAAGTGTTGGTTCTCCTCCACCTGAAAACTCTATTGTTTTTATCCCAACTTTTATAAACGCTTGAATTGCCTTACATAAATCATAATAATCCCATTGCTGTTTTAGTTCTCGTTCTGCTACAGAGCAGAAGACACAGGATAAGTTGCATCTGTTTGTCAAAGATACCTGCAAGGATTCGGGTCGGCCAATACCATTACGCAAAGCATTGAACATCTCAGGATGTCGGGCATATTTTTTTCCAGTTGAAGTATAAATATCAAGATTTGTTTTTATGATACAATGGCGCTTCTTTCCAATATTTAGGGCCGTTTGCACAACCAATCATGTTTTCAAGTTCATAAAGTTCGCGATACTTTTGATCTTCTTCATATAGACGATTACAGAGTGATACAATCTCGTCTAAGCGTTCTTGAGTTTTAAGAAATCCAAAGTGCCTTATGATGGGATTAGACAATTCCCTTAATTCCCGACCTTTGGCAATGCCCCGAATTTCTTCATGAACTTTCTTGACCCAGTAAATAGAAGGCTTTACCCTGACCATGCGCGCTTGCCAATCGGCATAAACAGACAAATCAGGATTCTCGCAAATGGAACGATCCCAAGCCCTGTAATGCTGACGTGGTAATGAAATAAGGTCATAGTCAAGTTTAATCAGGTCTGGTATCTTCTGGACATCTACTTCATCCATGGATTCATCACCGTCAAGGAATATAACCCAATCTGTTTTGCATAAATGTGCTGTAATTGACCGCATGCTCCCATACCCAGGACATTCTCCTATGTCATAAACTCTCGCTCCCAATTTCCTTGCAAGCTCTCTCGTTCCATCTGTAGACCCACAATCAACAACAACAATGTCAGAGATCACAGATTCTACACAATTAAAAATACGGCGTACATTTTCTATCTCATTCTTAAAATTACAAGCTAATGTTATTGATGACATACATGTTGCCTTTCTCTAAATGTTCTAATTCTTATCTTATCTCTGATTCGCCTCATTCTTTCTTTAGTGCAAACACGACAATGCTTTGCTTTATTGCTTTTTTCATAATAAATATTTTCAATGTTTTTTAAGTGACCTCTTTTACAATGTGTCTTTTTATTTGAATAATCTCGCCCATTATCTGTTGCATTTCCAACAAATAAATGATTAGGATTTATACATGATGGTATATCACATTTATGACAAATCATCATTCCAGTTGGTATTTCCTCATTGAATATTTCATATGAAACCCGATGAGTTCGCCTCTGCTTCCTATTTACTTTAATAAAACCATATCCATCTTTATCTGTTGCCTTTAACCAAATCCAGCAACCAGATTCAGTAATTGGCATAGAATATTCTATTAACTTATCTTTCAGACTTAAACTGGACATTCTGCCTCTTTCCTTGATTTTTGATTAAGTAATTCCTTTAATTTTACTGATACATTTGAGACATCTTTAACGGTTTCTTTAAATAAATCAGGCATTATCTGTTTTATCGCCTCTCTAACCAGTTCATGTGAATGCCGTTCACCACAAGGATGCTTGCAATCATAATTGCCGAAACAAGCTCCTACTATCGGGCAAACCTTAGAATAGACAGGTTCCAGGAAGCGTTGAGCGCCATTGGATAAGGCTGCTGTAACACGGGCTGCACCGGAACCAAATGTTATCACCATCGGAATATCGAATGCGCCTGCACAGTGCATAGGAAAACTGTCTATGCCGACAAATAGTGCAGCTTTAGATATGACATAAGCAGTCTGCCTGAATGATAACTTACCTCTCATATCTATAAATTTAAAATCACCATTACCCAGGATATAATCATTATTGTCGCCAACCTGGATTATCGGTAATTTGCACTTATCAAGTGCCATGTGGAAATTAAGATACGTCCTGAATTTATGGCTTGTTGTATGAACGACAATGTATTCAGCGGGTAGATCGTTAACAGGGTCAGGAATAATATGAGGCCGGTTAAATGGAACCCCAAGTATTTCCGAGTATATCCGGGTCAATGTGGAGTCCCCTGAACCCCAATTGCCGGGAAATATCCTGAACTCATGAGGCATATAAACATATTCATACTCATGAATCAATGATGGTTGCCAGGATATTACGCCATCAACGAGTCCTTCAACAATATTATGATATTGCGGTTTAGTCATATACAATAGCGGGGTATCGGGGTGTCTCTGCCGGAGGCCCGGAAAACATGATGATGTTATCAGCACGTCACCCGCACTACCCCGCTGAACGAATAAAATGGCCTTCTTTTTCTCTTTTGGTTGCTTTATATCGTTAACTATGGGTATCCAGTAATTTTTAAATACCCGGCCTGCACCAAATGCCTTGATAGCATTTATGGAGTGTTCCATATTAGCAGCTCTATAGGATGGTTTATCCTTATTCTCGTAGGCTTCTATAATCTTGTTTACCAGGTCATCTTCATCTGTCCTGTAAATATTATGGGTTGTCACTCGTTCATCTTTAGATGGATATGATCTGACAGGCTTTATCCCGGTGACTGCACAGATATTGGAAAATCCTGTATGACCGGGAATTAATACCGGTCTTTGACAGAAAAGGGCTTCTATGGGAGTGACACCGAAGCCTTCAGAGACGGAGGTTGAGATAATCAAGTCAGAACAATTATAAATCCTGTTTAAGGTATTGTCCGACCAGCCATAGTGAGGAGTGAAATTTACAGGAAAGGATACATCGGAATCAAAATTGTTTCCAACTTCAAGCCCTTCCATTTTGCATCGTTTTATTAAGTCTATGGGTTCACCATGTAACCATTCATCTATGGCGGCAGTATGAAGATATAGCCTTGCATTCTTTATTTCTTTTTTTACTCGTTTAAATGCCTTGATAGTTGCTATCAAGTCCTTCCTGACGGTATTACGGTTGACATTAGATATAATAAAATATTCAGGCTTCATGCCTACAGATATACGGTCTAATGCCCTTTGATCTTCTGTTATGGGATAAAATGTATCTGAATCCACAGTATCTGGAATATAAATCAGTTTTGAGATTATCTTTTTTATCTCATCATATCCGGCACCATTGTCAAAGCCAAGCCCCCACTTTGAATGAGTAATCGGATAATCTGTGGCTCTTAGAATATCAATATCTTCGTCATTTAAGGGATATTCTGTGGAGTAATATCCTATTGTCTTGAAATTGTATCTGAACTGCATTTTCTCAAGCCAATCCCTAAACCATCCCCTGAAGTTCCATATATCTCCCATGACGAATAATATATCAGGTGATAGTTTATGGAATACGGATTGAACCAGATTGCGACCTTCTGGATCATTGGGATCATTCTGGATATTGGCTCTGAAAACCTTAAATGGAAGATCATGGCCATCAAATGGATTATTTGGATTATTATCTGCCCGATTTATTCCGATACAGGCGATATTAAAATGCGCGGATAAACGGTTTAAAACATTCTTTGCCTGTCTACTATAGCCCGTACAGCCATCCGGGTCATCTCCATAGAATAGCATTTTCATAAATAATCCTTTTGGGGTTGTTTTTTGTTGCTTGAATTTAATGGGGCCTCATCCATTGGGGTAATATATATCAGAGACTACCATATATTGTCAAGATAATATTTTAACTATTAAAATTCGTGTGGTTCAACTCGTCCCATCATCTGAGAACGGCTGGTAATGCGGGTAATCATATCTTTATACACAATCATTGCAGTTGGGTAGCGGTCGTCATCTTCGTTTTGCAGGGTCTTGACAAAGAATCCTTGTGTAAACAGGCTTCTCCAGGTTCTAAGCATATCCTGATGAATGGTATTGGTATCAGCAATATCAGTCTGCATGATGTTTACCCAGTATTGATACCACATGGGGTAGGTTTTATCGGGGACCAACTCAACGTAGAGCTTATTATTCCATATCATGCCAAGTTCGGGCCGTTCCCTTTCTGTTCTATCTGTAACCCGATTAAATGTATCTGCATCTACTATGCGAAGCTGATGATATTGCGTCACGATTAAATATCCGGTAGTTGAATTCGGATTGGTTGACCATGCGGAATCTACTGTGGCAACTTTTGTCGAACTATTAAAACCTGTGATTTGTCGTTTCTGACCTGAACCAGTGCCAGATATAAGGACTATTTCCTTACTTATTCTACCAGCGGATTCAGATGAGTCTGTGGAGGCAAGAGTTATTGTGGTAGAAGTACCGGCCTGCGCGGTATCTCTTATATCGCCATCAAGGACATTGAAGGATTTGGCGGCATCGAAATCAGACGGAAGGTCATATACATGAGTCCCTTCTGTCAGAAGCATCACAGCATCGGCCTCTAAAAGAGCATGGCTCCCACCATCATCAAACCATATATCGTTTTTAATTTCAGGGAACCATTGATCAAGTGCTCGAACTTGTTCACCGGAGCTTGGGGTTCGCCCCAATGCTCTTTTCATCCCCTCGATTATTAATGTCAGTCCCGATGGTGCTACTGGTATCGTCATCTATCTCCTCTATTTCTGTAATATCCAATATCGGCGTAGTTACACTATTCTTATCAGATACAATTACAAATGAAGCCTCATGACTACCCATCAGAATATCTAATTCCGCCTGAGTAACCTTTGTGGGTTTCATTCGTTCTATGATCCTTTTATTTCCATTTACGCATAATTGTATCCTGCCATTCATATCATCTCTATTTTGAATAATAATTTCAGGCATCAATCAATCTCCTCTATATTAAGATTAAATCGTCTGTTTTCTACAGATTGAGGCCCTTTTCCAGGTAGATAAGTCCCTGATTCGGGGTCAACCTGACATACTACTCGTTCCCCTTTTGCCACAGGGACTATACTGACGGATTTTTCTGCATGTTGAAGTATCTCAGCTATTTCTCTTGGTACTGTAGCCGGTGTATCTCTTGACAGTTTATAATTTCTGCCATTTAGTCCTATATCTACAGGTCTTGATCCTTCAGGTGTTCCATCGGAGGGTATGCGGAGTGTGACAAAACCAGAGGTCTCTATTTCCGATTGTTGATCTGAATCGGCATTGCCTAAACCTGACATAATATGGTCAATGGTAGGATTAGGACGGTTGCCGGTTTTTTTCACTGTTCCTATAAACCTTATTTTTCCCTCGACCATCTCATATCGTGATGCAATGGACATATATCTCCTTAAAAAGAAGGGGAGGGTAAATCCCTCCCCCCCTGAAAGAAAATGATTAATATACTTTACTTCGGATCATGGCCTCTTATAGCAGTCCAGAATAATTCATCCCCTACAGTACCTTTGACCTGAGTATCCGGGCCAAGAGAAAACCCAATATTTGTTCCATCGTCAACCAGTTTGATACCGCTGGAAGTGATAAACTGAGGCAAATAACTTGCCCCTCCTGAAACCCTGACCATTGAATCATCCGGCATTCCGGCATTCCACCAGAACGATGCTGTATTCTCACGATTCACTCCTCTTACTTCAGCAGGTTTGAATCCGAGATTAACAGTCACCCTTGCATTACTGGAAGCCAAAGCACCGGAGGCTCTTACATCTTGTGATGCACTCATATTAGTAATCCTCCTTTGTTATAACGTAGCCGCTGACTCAATTCTAATCATAAAATTATCATTGAGTATTTTGGTTGTTGTTTTGGCTTTCCATCCTATAGTGCCTATCTGCTCCAATGGATCACTTGTTCCGCCTGTACCACGTGCTTTTAAATGAGTGGTTAATGCTGCTCCCCTGAGTGGCACGATACCAAAAGCATTCATGCCGAATATCAGTGTACCGTATACATCAGCCACGCTGGAAGTATTCACCATTGTAGTAGAACCCTGACCGGCCCCTGCCCATTTCTTTGCATTGGGGTTAATCAGGAATCTAATGCGTACCGCAGGCAAAGCACCTATTTCAGACTCATGTATTGATCTCATCTGACCATAATCTTCAATGCCTACAAACCCTGTCATCTGTCTCACATCAAGGGCGACATCAGGATGTATGATGGCTACAAATGACATTGGCACTGCATCGCTGCCGACATTGGGAGAACCGGAAAGAACTGAGGTAATGTATCTGACCTTATTTCTTTCCATAGT
>ERZ1292632.529-Hain-H43-01um-R2-529-length-41795-cov-27_pt1 | contig 13442 bp, 7 predicted proteins | sample MGYA00564407_ERZ1292632 | MGnify/ENA primary metagenome ERZ1292632 (study PRJEB36523, sample SAMEA6512637) | groundwater metagenome | collected 2019-01-08 | study: AquaDiva: Metagenomics assemblies of 32 groundwater samples
TGTTAATATTTTACATTTTATTTTTTAGATTTGATATTCCCCACTCCCCCATTGTCATTTATTTATTTTTTAGGTACAAAGTAGTCAATCATATTCAAATGACTACCGATCGGCAAAAGCTATTTGTGCGAATGATGACTCCCCTGTTTCAGGCCCAACAATCTGTGGCTGATTTGTTTTTTAAGAATCGCTTGGATAAAGATATTGAATGCGCCGTAGAAAAGCATATTCAATATCAAGTCTCCCTGTCCGAGGAATCTCGACGTGAATATATTCGAGTCTTAAAAGATTTAGATAAAATTCTGGAAGAAATTATCTATCTAAAAAAAGGTGATACTATCCAGTTCGCGGTAGCTCAAGAAGAGGTTCTTCAATACCTGTACGGTTTTTTGAAAGAGATTCGAGTGACAAAACAAGTGTCGACTGAAACCAAAGTCGTGGTTAAATCAATCGAACCAATTCCCCACTCTGTCCATCAGCCGACAGATCTTTTAAACAACGACACTTCATCAGTTCGTAAAACTATTAGACATAAAGGTAGATTAACCGAGACCCAAAAGAATATTTTGGAATTTGTGCGTCGAGAGCCGGACTGTCGAACCAAAGATGTCATAGATCAATTCAGCGATTTGTCTCAACGAACCATCAAACGAGGGTTAAAAGAATTAAATGAAGAAGGGAAGATTATCAAAAGATCTGATGGCGGGGCGGTGTATTATTCCGCAGTGTAATCGTTTATAATGAGTCATGAACAGATGGATACTCGTTGGATCTTTGGGGGCAGTTTTTCTCGTTACTTTGAGCTTTAGCTATGGGCCGGGATATGGAGGTAGTCTTTTGGCGTTTTTGGGTGCCAATACCAGTATTTCTCCGGAAATGTCACCTAGTGACATGGTGACACCAGTGGTGACACAAAAAAAGATGGTGACATTAAAGAATGTCACCAATGTCACCTCTGTGTCACCAGTCATGTCACCAACGCTGTCACCACTGATATATGGCAATAGTTCTTATTCCCCAATGTCACCGATAGTGTCACCAACCATGTCACCAGTGCCATCTCGTTCCCCGACCGTGTCACCATCTCCTACCGCAATTCACTCGGTGTCACCTAGTCGTACACCGACATCAGTAATGTCACCATCTCCTGTTACGTTCCAACCAGTGGCTAGCCCATCTCTGACGGAAACTTCGTCTCCAACACCATTATCGTTAACACCATTATCGTCGCCAACTCCAACTGTGACCCCAATTCCTACTTCTTCCCCGCAGTCGACCAAAATAAACATTAATACGGTAGGTTTGAGTGAATTGGACAATATTACGGGTGTTGGCCCAGTTATTGCTCAACGTATTATCGATTATCGGATCACCAATGGCCCATTCCAAAAAATAGAAGATATCATAGAAGTAAAGGGTATTGGGGATGCGACATTTCAGAAGATGAAAGACCAAATAACGGTAGGGCCTTGATTTATCCACAATTAAGCCCTTGCTTGCTTTTTTAAACAGGATACAATTAGTTTCAATGGTTATATTGGGGCGAGTCCCAGATATGGCTAGAACCAGCAAAAATATAGATATACGTTGACATCTTTGGGTAGGTGCGATAGTATGTATGAACATTAGAATGGGCCATAAAACAAGTAAGCAAGGAGCGCGAGCGACGCGGTGCCCTGCGAGAGTACGAGCGAGTATAAAACAGCCAAAATCTATGTAACATTCTCGATAAATTTATTGAACATAACCAGTGTTGGTTATTTTTGGGTTGAGTGACCCCTACACCTAGTCAGCGACAGCCGTTCGGTGTCGCAGACATTCGCTGACTAGGTGTGGGGGCCAGGAAAGAACATTGAAAATTAGGTGAAAAGAAAAGATTGTCTCAAGAAGAGAAAGTTACTAAATTTCCACTTTAAGATTGTGTTTAGTTTAGATTAAGTTTTAGAGGTAAGAACTTCTTAAATTGCTTGGTCGAGCAAAAGCGCAAGAAGTTTTTACAAATAAAAAGGTAGTTGTTGTTTTCGTCTCGTAATTAAAATTCTGTTCTGTGTCTCATAAAGTGTCCTCGTATTTAACGATCGGCACTGGAACCGCAAAATAGAAATAAATAGTAAAAACAAAATGTCTAATTCATTAAACAGAGCTCGACCAGTTTTTGTAAAAACTGTGTCGGCTCTTACTTCGATAGCGACTTTATTGACGCTATCGGGAACTGCCTACCTCGCGCCTTTGACAGCGGTGGCGGCCGTTCCGTCGGACTATGGCCTTACGGAAGGCAATACGATTAGCGCAACTGGTTCTTCGGATCCGGATGTCTATATCGTTAATGAACAGGGTTACAAGAGATTGTTCTTGAATCCTGCTATCTTTAATTTGTACGGCCACCTCGGTGGTTTTGCAAGTGTAAAGAGTGTTTCTGCGGCGGCCCGCGATGCTTTCCCAACTTCTGGTTTGTTCCGAGTTGATGGAACCGAGAAGGTTTATGGTTTGGAAACTACAGGAGAAGACGTGGCCTCGTTGCATTGGGTTAATACCACAGGCGCGCAAGCTGTTGCCGATGACGCGAATTTCTTCAAAAAGGTTTTCGTCATCAACCAAGCTGAATTCAATTTGTATTCAGTTGGTTCTGCCTATACTTCAGTAAATCAGATTCCGAGCTATGTCCGCGTCCCGGGCGCAACCCCGGTCCCATCCGGACCTTTGTCGGTGTCGTTAGCCCCTGGCAACCCGGGAGCTCAAACCATCACCAAAAATGCCGTTGGTGTTGAGTACTTGAAAGTCAGAGTTAGTGGTTCCGGTACGGTTAACACTTTGACCGTTAAGAGGTTGGGCGCCGGTTTAACAGCCGATTTCGGCGATGTCTATGTTTATGATGGAGCCAAGAGATTAGTTTCTGGCAAATCATTTTCGTCCGCGTCCGGCGAAATTACATTCTTATTGAATATCGCCGTGAGTGGTTCAAAAGACCTCTCAATCGTGGCTGATATGTCTGCGGCTACAGCTGGTGACGTCAACTATATTCAGTTAGGAAGTGTTGTTGCCACTGGTGGCGTAGCCGTTTCTGGAACACCTTTGAGCGGTAATAACTTTTCTGTCTCGGGCGCTTCATCCGGTACAATTGATACCGCTGAAGTTGGCTCACTTTCCAACCCAACGGTTGGTCAGAAGCAAGCTCAACTTGCGGAGTTCAAATTTACGGCTAACACCGAAGGCGCTTCCGTTAAGCGTTTGACGATGTTAAATGGCGGGACTTTGAAACCGGCCGATATGGCTAATCTCAAACTAAAGACCGGAGCAACAGAATGGTCGGGTTCAGTTACTTCCGACAGTTATGTCGTCTTTGATCTTGGTTCGGGATACTCCATTGCCAAGGGTGGTAATGCTACCTTCAAGGTTTATGGAGACGTGAGTGGCAAGAAAGATGAGACCGTTATTCTCTACTTTGAGAACAACTCCGACCTCTTAGCGATTGGTGACCAATATGGCAATGGTATGGCCGAAGGCACCAATACTCTTGATACTTCCGCCGAAGCGACCACCTTGACGCTTCAAGGTGGGGCGTTGACTTTGGTATTCAACGGTCCTAACGCTACCACGGTTGGTACCACGGTGACTGATGCTACTTTGTTGAGATATTCAATGACTGCCGCAAGCAACATTGAAATCAAGAAGACAGAGTTCACTCTCTGCGCCGACCAAGCCGGAGACGGTACATATGACACCGAAACCACTGAAGCGGATTGGGATGACGTTACCGACTTCAAAGTTTGGAACGAAGACACCAACACTGTTGTCATTGGTCCGAAAGACGCCACCGCGTTTGACCATGCTGATGATACCGTCAGCTGTCCGGCGGGAGGCGGTGTCCAGGAATCATTCACCGATACTCTTGATCTCACTGCCGGCGTGACTTATAACTTCAAAGTTACCGCCGACATCAATACGGCTAATGTTACCGCCGAATTGATTTCGGGCAGTATTATCAGAGCGATCCTTGACGATTACAGTGATGATGCCGGTGATGTAACAGTGGCAAAGTACTCTGGTACTAACACTTCGGTTGCCGCGGCGGACATTGTTCCTCGCGCTGACATTAACGGTCCAGACATCACTCTTTCTTCTTCCGCTTTGACCTTGAGTTTGTCGGGTTCTCCGACCGACCAGACGAAAATCAGAGGCATGAAAGATGTTGACGCGGTCGGCATTACTTTCGCCGCCAGTCAGGCCTCCGCGCTCAAAGTAACCACTATCAAGATTACTGGCGTTACCGCCGATACCGCGAATGATACATATGATGAAGGCACTCCTGATGCCGACAACGATAGCGGTATCTCAGTGGCCAACGCCATGGCTAAGGTTCAATTGTATGAATCAGGCGGTGCTTTGATTGCCGGTTCGGATAAGGTTACTAACAACTCGTTAGGTACAGCCGGAACCGGTACGATGACCTTTGGTAATCTGGCCTGGATCATTCCAGCCGGAACGAGTAGGACGGTATTGGTCAGAGTTGATCTGTCCAACAACCAAGCGTCAGGCACGGCTGGCGACTTATACGCTTTTGACATCGCCGCGGTCGGGGATGTTACCGCTTTGGATTCAGATTCCAACACGGTAAATCCTGGTTCCGCCGCGGTTAATGGTGGTTTAACTCCAACCCAAGTGTTGACGGTAAAGAATAGCGGTTCAATGACATTGGCCGCCGCCGCCGCCAGTCCGGTAGCGGGCGCCTTATATTGGGGCCAGGCCAACGCGCCGGTCTCCAAATTCAGACTAACCGCGACCGATGAGGGTCAGTATCTTGAGAAGCTTACGATTGCCGCTTCTGTGGCCGCTGAAGCTACCGATGCCGCCGCAAACGTGAAAGATATCATCTTGACCTACAAGACTAAGACTGGCAGTACTCTTACGACAACCCAATCGTTTGGCAATGCGGCTTCCGCGAACTTCAATTGGGCAAGCAGTGATCCCAACAGGCCTTATGTGCCGAAGGATTCAAGTTTGGAAATCGGCGTGAATGTCAACATGAAGGCCAAGGATGAGGGCGCTACCCAGACAACGGGCACATCCGCTGCCGCGCTAGTTCAGTTCTCCTTGGATTTAGTGGACTCTTACAATGGAAGCTATGTCAACGGATTCAGGGCGGTGGGCGAGGGTTCGGGCACCGTGCTTGACGGCACATCTACGAACATCAATGATGTCGTGGGTGCCTACAACCAAAATGCCTACAGAATCTTCCCGAAGATTGAACAGGTTGCCTTGACCGCGCCATACAGCTTGATTGGTACGCCGATTGTGTTCAAATTCTCAATTACGGCGATGGGTCTTGCCACGGCCAACTTGAGATTTGACAATCAGCACAAGGGATCTGGCTCCATCAACTTTGAGGTAATCGCTTCTGGTGATTCAGGAATAAACACCACCACCAGTACGACCTTCTCAGTCTTGGATGAGACGGGAACGGTGATTGACGGTCCAAGCGCTCTTCGGTTCATTAATGACCCGAGCGCCGCTGACACCAGTCAGACCATTGCCTTTACCCAGGATAAACCGTATGGCGCCGATCCGGATGTCAATTCTTCTATCTCCTTTGACTTTACCGGTCAGGATATAGAAATTGCTGGAGGTGAAACAAGAACCTTCAGTATCAGATTGAACAATCCGACCCAGCACTATGCCAATGCTGGAACGACCGGCCGAGCCTCGGACTACTTCCAGGTAACCTTGCAGGATGATCAAGCCGGCTTGATCAACTGGGTAGGCAGCTATGACGGAACGACAAATTCTTTGGATACGCCTTCAGCCACGGGTATCTTAAGAAGCTTGCCGCTATACGGTCCGACCTTCCAAAGGTAATTGGTATAGCATGATTTAGTTATCCTGATTTTTAAGGGATGACTGAAACAAACGCCAAAACCCCCTTATGCCACACGGTATAAGGGGGTTTTTGGTTGCATTTTTATTCTGGTTTGTTATAATTTACTTATGAAAAAAATAATAATTTCCATAGTTTTATTGATTGTAGCGCTAATTTCGGCTATAGTTTATTTTTCAGGCAAAACAACCGATGAAAATACTATAAGCGGAAGCCCCAGTCCTTCGGTGACAGAGGAATCTTCATTGCCATCACCCTCTTTTTCTCCAAAATCAAATATAACTAAAGTCCCAGTTCCGCTCCCCTCCGGCGACGGAAGAACGACATTTATAGATGAGACGGTGCCATGGTCGTTGCTTTTGACTGATGCTTCATGTGAATTAAGGGGTGAACTCAAATTTTTGAATCGTAATACTTATGATAATCAGAACGCGGTGTTTATCTACAAAGGGATTGACCATCCGGGGAGAAATATTTTCTGGACCGTAATCCCTCAAGACAACCTGTCGATCGGGCCTAATATATTCAACAGAACTCCCATCCCGGATGGAGAAAGTTTGTTGGGAGTGGTTTTGCCGGAAAATCCTCAATATAAAAAATATGAAATAACGGCAAAGATACAATACGGGCGATTAGTGGATGCTAATGGAAATTTTGTAACGGTTGGCGGCTATGTCAAGGTTTTTGAAAAGCAATGTAAGGGTAGAACGACCGTGGTATTACCATAATGGTATCAGCGTCTCTTTACGCGAAAAAACCGATAATTTTTCTGATAACGATACTGATTGCTATCGGTTTTTTTGTTTATTTTTTCAATTTAAATAATCCGTTATTCTGGGATGATGACGATTGGATAATAAGAAATAATTTTGTCCATACAATAAGCTGGGATAATATAAAATTTTGGCTGACTCACAATACTTTGGCGGGGGTGGGTATGAAGAGCAACTATTATCGCCCATTTTTATTTTTTACTTTTGCTCTTAATTATATAATTTCCGGGATTAAACCTTTTAGCTATCACCTGTTTAACAATTTAATCCATATTGCCAACGGTCTTTTAATTTTTATTCTCGTTTATAAGATTTTCAAGAAAAAGCTTTTTGTATTTTTAGCCTCTTTAATATTTTTGATTCATCCCCTTCAAACGGAAGCGATTACCTACGTTTCGGGGAGAGGAGATGCTTTGGTTACCTTTTTTATGCTGTTAGCGCTGCTGTTTTTTTATAAAGCCGAAAATGACAGTTTAGATGGGACAAGTATAAAAAAGATTTTTTCTTTGATATTTTTAGTGCTCGGTTTACTTAGTCGGGAAACCGCTATAATTTTTCCATTTTTAGCTCTTGTCTTCTATATTTCCTTTATTTCCAAAGAACGATTTTTAAAATCCGTCAAACAGGGCTTAATTAAAACATGGCCGTATTTTTTGGCGGTTTTGGTTTATGGCCTTCTCCGTCTAACGGTTTTAAATTTTCAAAACACGCTCAACTTTTATGCCACCCCTAATCTTTATTCCGAAAATTTGCATTACCGCCTCTTCACTTTTATGCATGTTTTAGTTGATTATTTTAAACTTCTTTTTGTTCCGACCGGCCTGCACATGGAAAGAAGCATGACCGTGCACACCTCTCTTTTTCAATGGCCGGTTTGGTTGGGCGCGCTGATTATTTTTGGTATTCTAGGAATGCTTTATTGGCTGTATAAAAACAGGCATCCGGATTTTAAAATTTGGCTGTTTGGCTGGGGGGTGTTCTTTATCGCTCTGGGCCCTGTTTCCGGAATTACACCCATTAACGCGTTGATATACGAGCATTGGCTTTATCTGCCGATGGTTGGGTTCTGGCTGATCGCCTCTTTTTATGTCGTAAAACTTTTGGATTGCCAAAGCGCGACTTTTTTGAAGATTCAAGGTCGAACCTTGGTGATTGTCGCTTTGATTGCCTATTTCCTCTTTTTTGCTTATCAGTCCATTCAGCGAAATATTTTGTGGGGCAATCAGCTTGATTTTTATTCGGATATCTTAAAATATGAACCGAATAGCGTAAGGATAAACAACAATGTGGGAAATATTTATTATAACAAAAAAGATTTGGAAAACGCCGAAAAGTATTATAGAATCGCCGTCTCTCAAGACGATATATTCGCCGAACCGCATTTTAATTTAGGCACCATTTTGCAATCCAGGGGAGATATTTATGGAGCCGTTAAATTATACGAAAAAGCGATAGAAATTAATCCAAACTTTTATTATCCGTATCAAAACTTGGCGGTTATCTACGCCCAACAAGGCAATCTGACCAAAGCCGTTGAGAACATCGAGAAGCTTAAGTTGCTTATTCCCAACAATCCGCGTGTTTACTATAATTCAGCGTTGGTTTATCTCGCGCTTGATAACAAAACAAAAGCGCTAGAGGATCTCCGAAAAGGCCTTGAGTTTGCCAATTCAGATTTGGAGACCGGCCGGTTAATGGAAGAACTTGCCCGTGAACTCTCAAAATAAACATGTCTAGCGATAAAAAAGTAATTTTAATGTCAGTGATGATTATTGCGCTAAGCGCGGGTCTTTATTTTGGGGGCGCCAATTTATTAAAGAAAATGGTCGGTTTTAATATCCAGTCCCCCCAAGAACCGATAATATCTGAAACTAACGATTCTTCACTTTTGTATCTTAAACTTTCGGAAGGATTTAAGATAGATCTTTTTGCGAAAAATTTGGAAGATCCAAGGGTTATAACCTTTGACCCGGGCGGGAGGATGCTTGTCAGCGAAACCAAAGCCGGAAGAGTTGTTGTTTTGGAAAATGGTAAAAACGGTATTGTCGAGACAAGCAGGGTCATCCTAAGTGGATTGAATAAGCCTCATGGTTTGGCATTTTATTCCGCGGGAAATGTCGTGTATTTATATGTCGCGGAAACACAGCAAGTGGTTCGCTATATATACGATGTTAAAAATGGAATCGTAATATCCGCTAAAGGAGAAAATATCACTAATCTTCCGGCTGACGGCAGGCACTTTACAAGGACGATATCCTTTGGACCCAACTTTAGAACAATCCCATTATTGCCCGGGAAAAGAGGCAATGACACTCTTGTCGATGCCAAGTTGTATATAAGCGTCGGTTCGTCTTGCGACGTTTGTGTCGAAGACGCGACGTGGAAAAGGGCGGCCATACTGGAGTCAGACCCGACCGGCACATTTACGGCTGAATTTGCCGGAGGGTTGAGAAATTCCGTATTTTTTACTTTTCATCCGAAAACAAAAGAAATATGGGCGACGGAAATGGGAAGAGATAATTTAGGAGACAATCTGCCCCCGGATGAAATAAATATTATTAAAGTTGCCGGCGCGGAAGATAAGTTTGGCGCCAAAAGATACGGTTGGCCTTTCTGTTACGGCAATCAGGTCAGAGATAAAACTTTTAATCCTGAAAAATTTCAAAGAATAGATATTTCTTCAGATTGTGGTAAAACCGAGTCGCCGGTAATTCAGATTCCGGCCCATTCGGCCCCTTTAGGTTTGGCGTTTATTCCGTCCGGCGATGGCTGGCTCAAGGAATGGGCGGGGGATCTTTTAGTGGCATTTCACGGGTCGTGGAATAGAAGTAAACCTGTAGGATATAAAATTGTCAGATATGACCTAGACGTCAATGGCAATGTCTTATCGCAAGAGCCGATTGATTTTATATCGGGCTGGCTGGATAATTCCGGAAAAACATTTGGCCGGCCGGTTGACCTAAAATTCGGGCCTGACGGCGCGCTTTATATGTCTGATGATTCAGCCGGAGTGATATATAGGGTAACTCCAAAATAAGACGGGATTGAGACTTTTATAAATTTAGGTATAATCCACTAATGACGCAACCGCTCTCAAAAGAATCAGGTTTGGCTAAATTTATCAGATTTGGAATTTATTTGACCGCGCTGGCGCCGCTTATCATTTGGAAAGATTTTCTTTCTCCTTTTCATTTCGGGAAAATAATAATTTTTAGGAGTTTAGTTGAGGTTTTGGGGGTGGCCTATATTGTTTTAATTCTTAAGGATCGTTCTTATTTGCCCAGAATTAATAAGGTTTTTTGGGCATTTTTGTTGTTCGCGCTGGCTTTTTCTTTAACCACCCTGACCAGTGTTTTAAAGTATCCAAGTTTCTGGGGGACTCTGGAAAGAATGGGCGGTCTTTGGACTTTTTGGCATTATTTTATATTTTTTATAATTTTAATCTCGGTCTTTACCAAAAAAGAATATTGGCAAAAGTTGTTTAATTTAACTATTCTGGCGGGAGTGTTATCGGCGTTTTATGGTTTTGGCCAGAAAACAAACATTGATTTTTTTGTCGGTTCGGGAGGACGCAATAGAATCTTCGGCACTATTGGCAACCCGGCTCTATTTGCCGGCTATGAATTATTTTCAGTCTTTTTGGCGCTGATGATGTATTTAGACCCCAGACACAACCAAAAACTCAAGATATTTTACTTGAGCGCTTTTGTGATTACCTCCGTTGCCGTTCTAATGACGGCGGTAAGGGGCTCCGTTTTAGGTTATGTCATCGGGCTTACGGTTTTCGTATTCTTGTGGATGAGGTATAAAAAATCGAATATCGGAAAATTGATATTTAAGGTTTTAATCGGTTTAATTGTTTTGTTTGTGATTTTCGCGTCTCTATTCAGTCGCTCTTCTTTTGTTAAAAACTCGGGGTATTTAAGCAGGATTACTGATTTATCGCTTACTTCGCCCACCGTTCAAACCCGTTTTTGGGCGTGGCAGGCGGGACTAAAGGGTTGGCGGGAAAGTCCTAAAACTGTTTTTTTGGGCTGGGGACCGGAGAATTTCAATATCCCCTTTTCCAAAAATTTTAATCCCAAATTTTTTGTGGGTTCTGGTTCGGAAACTCTTTTTGATCGGGCTCACAATATGTTTGTTGAGATTCTCGTAACCATGGGGGTTATCGGGTTTTTGGCTTATATCAATGTTTTTGCCGCGTTGTTTTCTTCTTTGCGTAAATTTTTGAAGAACAATGATTTTGCTGTTTACAGCATTGGCCTTATACCGGCGATTATCGCGTATATGATTCACAACTCTTTTATATTTGATACTTCGTCCAACTTTATAGTTTTCTTCACGATCGTCGGATTTATCTCGTATCTTAATTCTGATATCAGAAAAGAAACGCATATCCCCAAATCAACCGCTGTCGGCAGGCCCCTCATCAATTTAACGGCAATGGTTCTGGCTGTTTTAGCGGCGATATTAATATACAAAACAAATATTTTGCCGACAAAGGCGAATTATGCCACCACCAGAGCTATTGTTCGCGGTTGGGCCGGTGATTTTAATGGAGCTTTGTCTAAATTTAAAGAGTCTTTATCTTATGACGCGCCCGGTAAATATGAATATAGGCACCGACTGGCTCAATATTTGGTTGGTGAAGGCGGTCCAAGCGTGAAAGAAAAAGCCGTCCGAGACGCTTATGAATACGCGCTTACTGAAATTGATAAAAATATTAAAGAGAATCCGGTTGACAATCTGCCTTATCTTTACGGTTCTCGGTTAAATATTATGCTCGGCAAAGACGATCCCAAATCTCCTTATAATGACAGGGCTTTGAACTATTCAATGAAAGCTCTTGAATTTTCTCCCACTTTTATCAGAACCCACTATGAAATAGCCCAAGCTTATCTTAGTAAAAAAGATTATTTCAAAGCCATTGAGTTTTTTCAAAAAGCCGTGGACCTGAATCCGGCGACGGGATTATCTCATTGGTATCTGGGAGCGGCTAAGATTGAAAGCGGCGATATGAGCGGTCTTGAAAATCTAGAGAAATCATTGGCGGTGGAAGCGGCTTATGGTCCCAACGAGCAGGATTATATCAGGTTGATTAATATTTATCTTAAAAATAAAGATTTTGCCAGAATTGCCGAATCTTACGAAAAAATTATCAAATTAAACCCTAAAAATCCGCAATACTTCGCGTCGCTGGCGACCGCATACGCCAATCTTGGGAGAATTGATGAAGCCGTGGCCATGGCCCGCAAAGCGGTCCAAGTCGATCCATCTTTTGAATCCGACGCGAGGATTTTCATTAGAAGTTTAGGACGGGAATTTTAAATTGCTATCAGCTTTTGGATAATAGGCAAGTTTTGTGAGGTGCGGCGAAGGAATATGACTATCGAATTATCCTTATAAACGAGGGGCCAGTTTTTGTCTTGAGAGATGAATGATAAAAAAGTTTGAGCCCAAGGGGTGATGTCGTGATAATCAAAGAAGACGTAGTTGATTTTGTATTGGTCGGAATATTTTTGCCACAACTCTGGCGATTCCTGCATGGGAATGTATATCTTTTGGAAAAAGTCCGTCGAATAAGCCTCGGGTCGGCCGTCAACGAAGACTCTGAATTCGGGATAGAGTTTCCAGATGAGATAACTGCCGACGTCGAAATTATTAAATACCGGTCCGGCGAGTTTGTTATTTTTAACGAAGTTAACTCCATTTTCGGCGCCGGCTGAAATTTCTAATCCAAATTGATTTCCGGAACTAGCCCAGCGATAAAAATCGTTACTAACAACAGTATTTAGTAAAAATAAGAAAACTACAATAAGCGCAGTATATATTCCAATTAAAATTTTTTGATTTATTAAAATTGGCGATAACCATGCTTGAAGATTGAGAGCCAGAATAGGAATGTAGACAATCGTATACGGACCAAGATTTCTAATCATATCAAAGCCCAATATTGTGAAGGCCAGACCAGCACCAATTTCAAAAATATAACCCTTGAGGCCGTATTTTTTCAAGGCGGGAATAAAACTTAACCAAAATAAAAGAGTAGCCAAAACGAAAATGTTGATTTGAGTAAGGAGAATGCCGTAGTTTTTTAGAAAAAGAATGGATTGATTTTCAACAATGCTGTAACCATAATTATTGAGAATGGTGAGTGGCGCGATTGCTCCGTAGATACCGTTGGGATTTAGTAAGGTGATCAATAGGGTAAGAACAAAAATAGCTTTTAAATTTTGATATTGTTTCGGATTTAGTGTTTCGGATTTAGGATTTCTTTTGTTTTCAAAAAATCTATCGATTAAAAACAACAAAAGCAGGGTCGGACCGAGGATAAAATAGATGTGCATATTCGTCCAAGCTAGTTGCACTAGAGGAGCTGTGTAAAGCCAAGTATATTTTTGGGAATATTTTGCTTGAAAAATGGCAAACAAAAAATAGGCCAGAAAGAGGTAGCTGAATATTTCCGGTCGGACATCGGTGCGATCAAGTATAATCAATAATCCCGTGAGACCGGCGACGGCAAATAACAGCGGTTCAACTTTTTTCGAAACTGCTTGCCACAAAAGCCAAAAAGTTACAAGCAATATTCCCGCCTTAAACACAATCAGCCCCTTCAGGCCGATATAAATATTTAAAAGATAAAAAATCACTTCGCTTAACCAATGGTGGTTAATGAAAGGAATGTTTGGTTCGGTATAAGAAAAAAGATTTATCTTCGGAACGTGTCCGGTTTGCCAGATAATTTCTCCTGTCTTGAGGTGTCGGCCAATGTCTTGATTAATGGAGTCGAGACTATG
>ERZ1292632.2997-Hain-H43-01um-R2-2997-length-13440-cov-10_pt1 | contig 13440 bp, 8 predicted proteins | sample MGYA00564407_ERZ1292632 | MGnify/ENA primary metagenome ERZ1292632 (study PRJEB36523, sample SAMEA6512637) | groundwater metagenome | collected 2019-01-08 | study: AquaDiva: Metagenomics assemblies of 32 groundwater samples
CGTGGTCGAACCGCAGTCCACCGTTGGCGCCCTCGCCGATGATGGTCACGGTCGATCCCGTGTGGCCGATGTAGCGTACCCACTCGCCGTTCTGGATGTGGGTGTTGGCGGTCTCGTGTGTGCTACCGACGAAGAGCCAGCCCTTCGCCCACGAGCCCAGATTGGTCACGGCGGCGACGTTGAAGGTCTTTTCGAGAGCTTGTTCCGCCGTACTCAGGACGGTCTCGACGGCGTTGGCGTTAGCCGCGCCGCCAGAGACTACCTTCGCCCACGGGGAAACGAGCAGACGGAAACCACCCAGGCGCCCTAGCTCGTAGTTGAGCAGGATGGCCTTGTCCTGGTACAGCACGATACTGGAGATGTTCCCGCCCGCACCGCTGATTAGTTCGCGGTACTGGTACGGGTGGAGGTACGCACCCCACGACTTGCCGAGGTTGTCCACGTAGGACGGGACCTTGTTCATGGCAAGCCGGGCGGCCGCGTCGGTGAAGACGAGGTCCGAGATGAGGTGCGTGGTCGTACCGGCGTCCAGAGTTGTTCGCGCGGCAACCTGCACCGACCCGCCTCGCATCACGTTCGTCCCCTGGGTCGCGGCGTTCTTAGCCTTGGCCTCGACGGACTCCTGCATGTTCTTCCCAACTCGCCTGAACATGGCAGCGCCATAGTCGGTGAACGCCTGAACCAGAAGCAGTTCCGAACACTGGAGGGCCTCGCCAACCGAGGTGGGGGTGATGGATGCCGTCGCATCCCGAAGGGTCTGCGGCGTGATGTCCGTGGTTTCCGAGATGGCCGTGGTGCCGGGGGCCATGTCGCCAAGGAACTCGACCTGCACGGACGAACCGCGCTTGAGTTCCGACATCGGCCTCCCAACGGGCTGCGCGAGCTGGTCGTAAAACTTTTCAAACTGAGCTGCCTCAATGTACTCCTCTACGTACTGAGTACGGATGGAGTCACTGAGACTTGTGGTGGTGTCAGCCATTTCAATGCCTCATGCGCGCAGCAGCGAGGCGCTTGCGAATAGCGGACCTCTCTTTGGCGAATCTTGAAGGAGACTTCTGATACTCGGCGAGCTTCGAGATTAGGTCGGCCTCTTCCTCGGGAGACAGGGCCGCAAAGACCGGGGATATTACCGCCGGCCGAGTGGCTTGCTGCATCAACTGGATGAGGTCGCTAAGCGCCTCTTTCTCGCCGTCGGGCGTGTCGGGGTAGACCCCCTCCGCCCATGCATCAAGGACCGCTTGCCGTTGGGTCTCGCCTAGCGGGACACACGCGAGCGTTTCAAGTGCTCGCTCTTCCCGCGTGAGCGCATTCCATGGCTTGCGGATCACGTAACGTTCAACCCAGATTTAGTCTGGGGGCGAAGTTCCTTCATTCGCGCCCTGAGTTTGGCCCTCTCCGCCACATTGTCTGACGGAGCTTTCTGTAGCACCTCAAGCCGCGCTGTGATAGTTTGCATCTCCTGCTCCTCGGTTCCCCGAGACGCAGGTCTGCCGGGGCCCGTTACGGCCGCGGCTGGATTGGGCGGCGACTCCTGTTTCTTCCGGTTGTCTACAAAAGTCTGGACAACGTCCTCCCAGGCGTCAGGGTTCTGAATCCTGCCCTGGTATCTATCAACCAGCTTCTTGTAGTCCGGGTCTTCAATGTCAACGCCCGCGGACTCCAGAATGATCGAGGTCTTGGCCTGCATAACGGCCGTCGCTTCGTCCTCTTCGGGTTCGGCGCCAACCAAGCCCTGTGGAGAACCACCGCCGATCAAGTCGTCAATGGCCGCCTCGCGAGCCGCCTTTTGAGGATCCCCGCCAGTCTCCTTCAGCTTCACCGCCATCTTCTCGTAGTCCTTGAGCTTCCTGGCTAGTGTGCCGTCGGTGACAGATTGTGCCTTACGTGATGCGGTGTCCTCAATGGCTGGCTTCAGTTCGGCGAGCAGACGCTTGGTCAATGTGGCTACAAGCGCGTCCTCGTCTGCCAGAGTACCCGGTGAAGCGGCTGGTCCCACAGAAGGCACCGAAGGTACGGCCTTTGGCTCGGGCTGTACTTCCGGAGCGTCCTGGGCGCTCTCCAACGGTTGATCTGTCATCCTGAATTCTCCTTGTCGTTATGTATAGCACGTTCGTCGGTTATTGTCAAGTGCCCCTATCGGAGCACCTGGGAGTAGAACGGTCTCAGCCACGGACTAACTTGGGACAGTTGTGTTCTGGTAGTTCCCCATCCCGCGAGGTAGTACGCGGCAGGTTCGGCGTACTGGTTGTACATCTGACTCTGGGGTTGTCTCGTTACTGAGCCAACGGCGGCGCTTACCAGCCCGAAAGCGCCGGCGGGTACGCCCCCCAGGTATCGCCGCTGACTCACGTGTTCTAGTTCGTGCGCCAGTACGCCGGGCATGGCGCTCCGGGGCTGGTTGGGATTGTAGTAGACGGCGGTATTGCTGCCGAAGCCCCGTGTCTCCGCGCCCACGCTCATGTTCGCATCGGGAATGAGGCTCAGTCCCCGAATGAGGTTTTGGTTTGCGGAAGGTAGGAGCCCCGATAGACTAGCGTGGGTGCCAACTGGTATTCTGCGCCTACCGGGTGGTCCGCTATCCCCGCGGTAGCGACGCGTCTGATAATTGGCCCGCATTCTGCTGAGGTTGCGCGCCGACTTCATAGTGTACGACGGCGCGGAATACGAACCCGACGCGCCGCTTTCGGACGTTATCATTGCTGCATCTCCAGCCTAAGGAACGCCAACAGGGCCTCCCAGCCGCCCGGAATACCCATGGCGTCAGCCTGGTCATCGAGGGCTTGTTTGGCGGCAGTAGTCAGTTGTCTGTCACCAAGAATGGCGTCCAGAGAGAGGCGGTAGAGCGACCCGCCCAGTTGCGCCTGCCAGTCCTCGGGGGTGAAGTTCGCCACCGGAGATACCTGCTGTTGAGAGAGCCTCATCACCTCTTCCGCGGCCAGACTGCTGAAGTCCCCCTCGGGCCGGAGTGACGCGGGCACGCGCTCGGGAATCTTCCCGGCAAGCTGCACCATGTAGTCCGTAATCCTGGCGGCCCACTCGTCCTTGATCTCGCCGTACCGCGCGAGTTCCGGGTGCTGTCTCTTGAAGGCTTGATAGTTCTCTCCGGCCTCCTTCATCCGCCAATACTCATCCCACGTATCCCAGACCTCGGGGCCAAGCTCCTTCTCGATCTGGTCGTACATCTGGCCCTTGAGGAAACCCTCAATCATGTTCATGCTGCCGTAGTAGGCCATGAGGGTCGGGTCGCCCAAAACTGCCCCCGACTTGAATTGGAGGGCGGCGTCGATCTCGGGGTCGGCATCCAGGATCGCGGAGGCGCGGTCTCTTGAGGCCTGGTCCTCGCCCTTGGCCGCGTAGTACATATCCACCCGGTCCCAGATGTCCTCTCCAAAGAGTTCGATGGCGTCGGCCTCGACCTGCTTGTATCTGGTTCTTGCCTCGTTCCACTCCGCCTTCGTGGCGTCGTCGGGGACCTGGAGCAAACTACCCAGGAGCATGATCCCGCCCAGGAAGCGAGACCTGTCTGCCTCCGACCATGTCTCAATGTGTCCCTTCTCCTCGTAGAATCTGGAGAGGAGGTCGCTATCAAGACCGACGGCCATGGCAAAGTCATCCGACTGACTAGGGGGTATTCTCGCCAGGACGTTGTAGGCGAAGGAGCGGTCTCTGTCTACTCCTCCCTTTCTGGCAAGAAGCATTGAGTCCATGAACGGGTACTTCTGCCGAAGCTGGTCGAGCATTCCGCGGAGTTCCTCCGGGGACAGTGTAGGCTCCAGGTTCCAGACCTTGTTGTAGTCGGCCCAGAACTTGTCAATCTCTAGATCCTGTTCCGTTCTTCCCTTGAGTCCAGCACCCGCAAAGAACGACGTAATCTGTCCGAGGGCTCGTTCGTTAGCGGAGCGCGCTCTGGCCTGCTCCCATATCTCTCCCTCTTGATAATAGCCCGCGTCTGCCGCCTGGGTCTCGTCAATCAATCCGTCCTGAACCATCGCGCCCAAGGCGCGGGCTACCCGGCTCCTCTCGTAGGGGTCAATCCCTCCCGAGAAGATGTGGATGAACGGGTCCACCTCGACCCCGGCATTGTGCCCAATCAGCGCCGTAACCGACTTGAGGGTTGCCGTTCCGGGGATGAGTCTTCCCGCCCAGCGGGACGCCGCCTCGTCCTCTCCTTGTGACTTGAGAGCGATGGCAACGGCCACCTGGATGGGGGTCCACACCGAGGGGCCGAACTTGCTCAGGTCGTCTACCGTGGCGGCCCACCACTGCTCCCTCTTGATGCGGTCGTTGAAGTCAATCCCCGTCAGCCCGTTCAGCGGGTTCAGGGTGGCCTCAAGGTTGAAGAACAGCGGGTGGCCCGTATCAATCCCAAGCAGCTCGTCAGTGTTGATGTTGTACTTCCACCAGGAAGGAGAACCCGCGTGTATCTTCTCCAGGTAGGCGCGGTACTTTCCGTACCCGGCTATTACCTCGGGATTCCACGCAAGCCTTCTCAGCCAATGGGCGTACGTCCGGTTGTACCAGTAGTGGTACGGATAAACGTACGACAGGACGGAGTCAACGCCCCTCTTGGCGGGGTAGTCCAGTAGCGAGAAGTTCCGCATCTCGCCAGCCACCGAAGAGGCCATGAGCTTCGCCTCTTCCCACCGCCCGGCTCCCCGCATGAGCCACTCCTCCAGCGCCGTCTCCATAGCCGGGTTCGAGAAGCCCTGACGGACGTTGCCCCAGGTGTTCGTAAGCTCTGTGACAAGTTCCTCGGTCAGCTTGGCGAGTCCATCCCGGCTCTCGTGGATAACGCGGGCAGAGGTGGGCATCGTGCCCTCAAGGTAGACCGGGGCGACACGAGCCGGTTTGGCAACGGCCTCGGCACCCTCGACAACGGGCCGGGCCGCCTTTGCCGCCGTGGTAACGCCCTCGGCTATCGGCGCTTCTAATTCCTCGGCGCGGGCGATGATTTGCCTCGCGCGGGCCAGTTTCGCCTCGACCTCCGTGAGTGGGAGGGGCAGTGTGGCGCGAGCCTCATCCAGGTAGGCCCGAGAGGCATCGGCAATCATCTCTCGCGCGCTTGCCCAGCGGGCATTCGAGGTGGACGTGTAATACTCGAAAATGGCGTCGCGCAATGTTTGCTTCGTGATGACTGCTGGCGACGGGCCCAACTTGCCTACCTGGTTCCATAACGCCGCCCAGTCCGTGTCCGGAGGCAGAACAACAGTTCTGCGCAGTCTCCCCGCGTCTCGGTCAATCCAAACAGCCAACCATTGCGCGTCGGCCTCTTGCGCGGCATTGGCCCCGGCATCAATAACGTTGGCGTTGTGGGCATTCCTCTGCACCAGGGCCCGCGCGGTATCTGTGAGATTTGGGTCCTGCTGGGCCGCCCTCCAGACGGCCGCGGTAATCTCGTCCACGGCCTCTAGGTGAGTCTTGTTGGCTATTCTGTTGGCAGAAGCAACATCCTTGAGCGTATTGAGTTCGGCTTGAGGGATTTCCCCTCTCATCATGTCGAGGGCGACGGCATCCAGCGCCGTCTCGCTGTCCCTGGCCACCATGCCGCTCTCTTTCAGAACATCGTCACCACGCTTTATCAGGTCGTCCATGGCGGCACGAATGGCCGCCTGGGCCTCTTCGAGCGACCTTCCTCCAGCGCGCGCGTCCTCTCCAATCTTGACAACCTCGTCCAGCATGTTGAAATCTGACAGGATGCGGCGGTTCTTGTCGGTCAGCCATTCTCCGGTTCTTACGGGGTCGATGACGCCGTCGGCCAGCATGTTGCGGAATGCGGTAACGGCCCTTCGTGGGTTGAAGCCGTTCGGCTCCATAAGGGCCAACAGGGACTTGATGGCGTCGTCGCCAAAGCCGGCGTTCTTGAGGGCTTCAATGGGGGGAAGACCCCTTCCGACTGTCATCAGTTTGCGCATGTTGTCGCGCAAGGACTTGGCAAACACTCCGAGGGACGCTTTTCCCTCTAGGTCGTTGCTCCATCTCATGGCGAACGTCGCCCATCCGGGAAGTCCCTTGAATCTGGTCTCGCTCTCGGCGGCTGTTAGAGTCTGCTTCGCCAAATCGGGAATGGTATCAAGGACGTTCTGAACGAACGCCTCAGCGCCCTTGGCCCCACGCAAACCTCCGGGGCCTACGTCAACCAGGATGTGTGCGGCGTTCGTGAGGTAGTTCCGGATGGCGTATCCCGGAGACATGCCCATGTAGATGGACGACAGAAACGTGTTGATGCCCTTGTAGACAGGCCCCTGTCCCACCGTTCGGTCAAATGTCTCAAGGGCCCTATAGAAGGGACCCATCTCCACCCCGGCCTTCTTGAGGTCGGTCAGGGTTGGGTAAATCTTCTTTAGGGCGGGTTCTACATACTTCGTCAGGTACGCCGCCGCCCCGTCTACGGTTTTGGCGGCCTCGCCCCACTCCTTCAGGAAGCCGTTGAGGTTTACCTTTCCCTCGGCGTCCGTCACCAGCGTCCGCAGGGTAATGCCAAGCTCCTCTGCAACCTGGCTGTGCAGCATCTTGGGGGATACAAAATGTGAGGAAGTTGTAATGCCTTCGGCCACCTCGTTCACGTTGCCGGACGCCATCTTGATGAGCGCCCTGAACATATCGACCGCGCCATCCGGGTCTCCCTTGAAGGCGGCAATGACAGCCCGTGAGAGAAGTCCCTGGTCCGTCCAGGAGACGTGCCTCTTACCAGAGGCAAGGAGACTGAACAGCCCTCGGGACTCCGCGCGACTTGTAATCCTGGCCTGCGCCGTAGCCACAGAGGAAATCTTGGTCTCGGCTAGGGTTCTTAGAATATCGGTGGCTTCTCCCTCGGCTGCCCGCCCAGTCGCCCTCGTTAGATCCTCAACCCCCCGGAGCATGTCGTCAGCGTAGGTTCCGAAACGCTCCTCGGCAGTCCCCAGCCACTTGGCGGCTCGCACCGATCTCGTCCCCATCCCCACAAAGTTGAGTGGGTCGAGAACGATCTGCCCAACCAGTTCGGCGCCGGGGACTTCCAGTTCCATCGCCAGCAGTTCGGGGTCTTCCTCTCCGGACTGAACCCGGCGGATGTACTCTTCTCTTACCAGGGGTTCGTAGATGGCGCTGTAGGCAATGCGCCACGCCTCGTTCTCTCTTGCGAGAACGTCGGCCTTGTTCCTGTCCGTCGAGGTCCAATAGCGAATGGCGTTGTAGGCGAGTTGTGTTGGGGGGATATTGCGAAGGTACTCCAGGCGCTCGTCCGATATTTCCTGGTAGGGCAGCGCCGAGCCTTCGCCGGCTACGGCTAACGCCTTCGTGAAGCCGACATATCTTTCAACCCCGCGAGCCGGCTGTTGTAGAAACGCCAAGGCGGCACGAAGGGTTTCGGCAACACCACGAGTAAAGTATCCGAGGAAGGCCGGCGTCCCGCCCGTCTCTCCTCCGACTGCGTGTTCTAATGCAACCCCGGCCGCCTCAATGCCCCTCGCATACACAGCCGCAACGCGTCCGGGTCCCGGCTTCATCTGCGGAATAAGGGAGGTGGCGTACCCGGCGGGAAGTTCCTCCGGTGTAGGGGCCGTAAAGCGCGACAACATCCCTCGTATATGGCCCAATGCGTTGGGGCCGTAATAGGGTTCTCCGCGAGGGTTCCAACTGATGGCCCCGTAGGGAAGGGGCTCGCCCTGCATCCCGCGAGTGGCGTGGCGGTAGTCCCACTCCCTTTGACTCGGGTAGCGACTGACAGCGGGGCGCGGTCGCCCCCCCGTGAGACGCAGGGAACGCCACTCGCTCGGCGGCAGAACCTCCGGAGCGCCGCGCTCGGCGGCTATCTCCTGGCGGTTCTTCTGATATTCAGCTTCTAGCTGCTTGTTCTTTTCGTATGCGGATTCGGCCATTCTACACTCGCCAATTCACAAGGCCGTAGCCGGAAAAGAAGTCGCTGAACCCGCTACCGCCGCCGCCACCGCCGCCAGAACTGTAGCCGTAGCCGCCATATCCGCCAGTGGCGGGCGGCGGAACGACGGGGGCCGGAGTGACGGGGTAGTTAGCGTAGAGTCCGGGATGGGGCATACCGACGGTTCGGTTGGCCTGCTGCTGAAGTCTATCCCGCCATGCATACAAAGCCCGGTTGTAGTGAAAGTCCGCTGCCTCAAGTCGTCCCTGTGCGGCCCGCCACGCCGGAGTCCTCGCGAGGATTCTGGCCTGGTCGTACTGTCCGGGCTGGGGCATTTGGTCCCGCGTGCCGTATCGGTCGGCCGCAAGTTCATACGACTCTCCGCGTGCCGCCTGCTCGCGCGTCAATGCTTGAGCGCCCTCTAGTCCGCCCTGGAGGGAGAATTGTCCGCGGCCGAACACGTCCTTGTACAACCGGGGAACTGCCGGAGCGCCACGGTAAGAGCGACTGTAGCGTCGGCGGCGCCTAGAATACGCCGCCCGTAGTCTCGACGTTGTCGAGGTTGTAGTTGTCTTCGGCGCTACGTAAAGGTCGTCCTTCTCCTGATTGGGCATACTCCCTCCCCTGCATGTACGCTTGCGCGAACTCCGTCAAAGCCTCGACGAAGAATGATTTGGCCTCAACGTTCAAGGTGTCAAAGTCGATTTGGGTTATCATCGCAGGGCCTCTTCGCCGCTCAGCGAGCGTCCCGTCTGTCCCTCGCGAGTTGCCCCCGGCTGAACGTTGGTCGGGGGCTGACCGCCGGCGGCCGGATTGAAGCCCTGGCCTCCCGCCCCCTGAACTCCCGGAGGGGTTCCGGCTTGGGCCATCTGGGACTTCATGTCCGCCTCCTGCATCATCTGGGCTTGCTGGATCTCCGCTTGCTGTGCCTGTTGACCCTGCTGTAACTGGGCCTGCATTTCCATCTGCTTGGCCTGCATGGCCAACTGTTCCTGCATCTGTTCATGCCGAATGTACTTCTGGAATTCGTTCTCCATCAGCCTCTCAAACAAAGACCGGCGCAATTCCCTCTGCGGGTCGGGGACGCCGATGTCCTCAAGGGCCGACTCTCTGGAGAGACCGATCTGTTGGATGGCCGTGGCCGCAGAGTTGATGGCCTGCTGGCGGTCGATGGGCTTGTCCGGTTTGAGTTCCACGGAGATGTAGATGTTCTGCGGGTCCACGTCTTCGGGCCGGATCTCGTAAATCCCCTCGGGGGTGTACGAGGACACGGACTGTCCGCTGTGGTTGATCCACAAGAGCATCTGGGTTAGCACGTCGCCAATTCCCAGCTCTGCCAATTCCTTGTACGGCTTGAGTGCCCCGATGGCCGTAAGAGTAGCCAGGTTCAGGGTGGCATAGGCTGTGCCGGCGGGAACGTCCGAGCCCTGCAAAATGGCAGATACGGTGGACTTCCCGATGGACTGTCCGATGTCCTTGGCCATGGTGAAGAGTGCCGCGTCCATCGGGGGCGGCGGGAGTTGCTCGACCCGTGTTTGCGCATTCGTCTCGATGGGCTTGTTCACGTCCCCGTAGTCCACCTCGACCGAGTCAGGGTTGGGACCCTGAATCCAGAGGCGAGGAGAGGCCGCGTAGGCAATCACCTCGGACATCAGAAGAGTCAACATAACGTTCTGCGTGTCCCACTGCCCGGATTGCTTCAGGGAATAGAGCATGGGGATTCTCTGATGTTCGGCGTCAGACTCAAGGGTTGTTCCGCCCACGCGACAGGCCCACGGAAGGAACGGAAGGCCGTGATCCTGGGGCTCAAGGATGGTGATGGCCTTGTCAATGACCGGGGATACCAAACCCGGATCGGATTGCGTTGTACACCACACTGCCCTGGTATCAAGGTCTTGGTAGTCGAAGATGCTTACATAAGTCGCATCATCGTTCTCCATGGCCGCTCTTACTTTCGAGGCATTGTTCCCCCACATATCAATGACTTCTCGAATGGGCTGAACGGTAGCCAGAAGGACCGCTTCCGGCATCAGGGCCGAGTAGCGGGTGTGGACATTCTTGGGGTTGTGTAACACGATGGCAAAGGGGCCGTATCTCTTGGCCGCCGTCAGCCTCCGTGTATCCACCCCCATGCCGCCCATGTGCTTGATCTGATCGTCCAGGAGAATGACCTGGGCGCAGACCTCGTCGTATCTCAAAGAGCTGGACACGATATCCTGAACGATGGAGGCTCTTCGCCTGCGAGAGGCCATCATCAGGTGCCACTTCAGCGCCCTCTCGATGTCGTTCGCCCTTCCCTTCGCCTCCAGCGTCTCAACCAGCGGCTGGAACTTGATGACCGGGTCAATCGCCGACAAGACGCGCGTGGCCGACCGGATAGCATCGTGAGGGTCGGTGGAGACGACCTTGCGAATGTGGGTCATCTTGTCCAGCGGAGCCGGGACGGACCACTGAGAACGGAACATCTCGTCCGACTTCTGGAAGAGCGCATCCCTTCCGCGGTCAACGTCGATCATGTCCTTGGCGATTTCTTGTACTTCTTTCAGCTTCATTTGCGCCCCAATGCCGCGTAGGGATTGAACTTCTTCGGCGCGACTCCGAAATACGGATTGTGGCCCGGCTGCGGTTGCAGTGTCGGGAGGGCAATGTGGCCCTCCGCCGCACGCACGGCCATGTACACAGCATCCAGTGTGTCGTCGTGGCTAGACTGCGTTCCGTCCCACGACAGCCACTCGTCGCGGAAGGACCTCACAAACGGGTTCGGGGAATTGCTCACCTTGAGCGAGCCCCGCTGAAACAGCTTGGCCAGCACGGTCTCGAAGCGCCCGCCCTTGGTTCTCGCCTCGCCCTTGTGGGAGGGAATGGGCATCAGGGGGAGGAAGACCTTGGCCCGCATCATCAGTTCGTAGTATTCCTCGCCCTTGCCAATCGTCTCTACCCCGATCTGTTGAAGGGTCGGATACATAATGACGACGGACATCAACTTCTGTTCCGCCTCGGCCTGAGAAATCTGCCCCCTGAATCCGTCCACAAGAACCAGTTCGCCCCTTGGCGTCAGTCTCATAATGGCGATGGCGAAGAAGTCCCTCTCTTTGTGCTTCAGCGCGTCCGCCGTCGAGGCGTAGTCCACCCCCATGAAGACGGGCAGTTTCTCGTCAATCTGGTCCGAGGGATAAGGTCCTAGCCAGTCCTCTTTCAGCGTGTGCCCCTTGGCGGCCTCCAGATCGAGCAACATGCCTCGGGCGAACTTCACCGGCCCCATGATGTCCCTTGCGGCATCAATCGCCTCGGCCGGGAACTTCTCGGGCCACGTGGGGAGTCCGTCTGTCAGAATGGGGGTCCTAGCGTGCTCAAACTGTCCCGTGGACAAGACATAATGTATGCTATCCTGTTCGTTCCACGGTGTGCCGATCATCCAGGTCCAGGTTGTCGCGGGAGAGATGCGGCTGAATACAGTTCCGGTCAGTATGTCGCGTATCCCCTGGCGTTCGCGATCTGAGGTCGTGTTCTCTTCGGTGTCGATGTCGTCCAGCAAGAGCATTCCATCCGGGTGTTTTCCAATTAGAGCGCCGGAGGTGATTCCAAGTCCGACGAACGTCGGGTCTTTCCTCTGAGCGTTCAGCCGCCGCCAGTCCTCATAGGGCATGTCATTGCGCATGACTTCGTAGCCGGCCGCGCCCCAACCTCTTTCGTGGTCGTCCTTGACCACATTGGGAAAGCAGAGTTTGAACCCAACATTGTGCTCGATGATGCTGGCAACGGAAGCAGAGTTGTCTCTGGCGTTGGCGTCGCCCTCTTGGATTCTCAGGTAGGCTCGTTCGGGGTGGAGGCCGATCTGGTACGCCTCCATAGCGTTCATGGTAGTCGTTTTGGTGGAGCCGTAGAACGCTTCAATGACGACGCCCTTGCCATGTCCTCGGGAGGCGTAGGCATCCTCCACCCATTTGAGGGCATGGGCCGGGAGCGAGAGGTTGTAGATGGCCTCGTAGAACCGGGCGAAGCCCTTGGGGGTGTCGGACTGGATGACTTCCCGGAGGCGAGCGAGGGACTCCTCCGACAGTTGGTAGCTCACAGCTTGCCCCTTGACATGTGCCGCGAAAGGCGTATACTAGACATGTATCCCCTCATCACCTGAGGGCTAACAGGGAGAATGCTAATGGACAAGGGACATCTCGTTGAGTTTCACATGCAGCGCCAAGGTGGGCGCTGTGCCATTTGTGGTGAAGACATCACCCAAATGGACCGCTGGGCCCTCCGGGTAGACCGCATCCTGCGAGGCGAGGATGGCGGAACCTACGTCCCGGAAAACACGCAACTCATCTGCCTCGACTGCGACTGGTCCAAAGAAGGCAACGCCCCAGCGTCTCCTAGGCCCAAGTTGCGGGCCGCATACGACCGTTACCGCCTCTATCTGCATCTGTACGGCGACTTCGTCCGACGGCAGAAGGCCATCTCCGGCCAGGCCAAGAACACCTCCCGAAGCCCCTATTTCGACCCCGCCGAACTACTGGAGCCCATAGAGCTCTTCGGGTCCAGTGTTGCTTCCGCCGAGAAAGAACTCAAGCGGGTTGTGCGCGAGCAGCCCGAGTGGACTGGCTTTATGAAGGGCAGTCCGGGCCTTGGCGAGCCGACCGCCGGATTCCTGCTTTCGCATATCGACATCCGCAAGGCCGATACCGTCAGCAAGGTCTGGCGCTATCTGGGCCTCGACCCCACTGAGCCGTACAACCCCGGCAAGGGCAAGATGCGGGCTCCGCTCTACGCCGCACTGAGTATCAGCCTCATCCGCAAGGATTCCCTCTATCGGCAGGACTACGATGGGTATCGCAGTCGGGACGTCACCAAGAAGGACGGCACGATTGCCAAGATGTCCCACGGCGGGGCCATCAGACGGCTCATCAAACTGTGGCTCTCCCATCTGTGGGAGACCTGGCGCCGCTACGAAGGTCTTCCCGTGCGCGATCCCTACATCGTCGCCGAGAATCCCGTGCATCAATTCATCCCCGCCAAGGATCGCGGCTGGCCGGAAGCCATAGCACCGAAGTGACCCACGGTAACTAAGCGAGCCAGTGTCCGAAAGCGACCCGTTATCAACAAGCGAGCCGAACGCAAGAAGAGGCCCACTTTGCCTAAGCGAGCCGTTATGTAGAAGCGACCCAACATTACTAAGCGAGCCAGCATACCGAAGAGGCCCTTGTTTCGGAAGCGAGCCCACCTCCCTAAGTGACCCGAATGGGTGAAGCGAGCCTGTGTCCTGAAGAGACCCAATTCGACGAAGCGAGCCGCCGGGGAGAAGTTACCCAGAGTACGCAAGCGAGCCATTCGTCACAAGAGACCCAACATAACCAAGCGAGCCACAATACCCAAGCGACCCATTCAGAATAAGCGAGCCAGCCCTAAGAAGCGACCCAGAGGGCGCAAGCGAGCCTAGACCTCGAAGCGACCCAAGAACGAGAAGCGAGCCATCAGCACCGAGAGACCCAATCTGCCCAAGCGAGCCCTATCCCGAAAGAGACCCATTGACGCCAAGCGCCCCGCTCGCCTACGCCCTGGCCTCAAATACCGGGTGGCGGAAGCCCTTCACT
>ERZ1292632.1429-Hain-H43-01um-R2-1429-length-23063-cov-9_pt2 | contig 13430 bp, 14 predicted proteins | sample MGYA00564407_ERZ1292632 | MGnify/ENA primary metagenome ERZ1292632 (study PRJEB36523, sample SAMEA6512637) | groundwater metagenome | collected 2019-01-08 | study: AquaDiva: Metagenomics assemblies of 32 groundwater samples
AAAAGTGATATAAAGTGTGTTGATATATAAACGTAAATATTGAAATCACTTCCCTTTACTCCCTTTAATCTGCTCGAGCATATAAAGTGGTAGTAAATTAAAGAGAAAATTATTTAAAAAGTGTTTTTTAATGTTTTTTTAAATTTTATTTTTTTGATTAATTTATCGGCGAAAATAGCTATTAATTACATCAAAAATCACCAGTATTGGGAAAACTATCACAGCCTTGAAGATCCTTTTTATCCGCCATGGTTCAGAATAAAATCGGTAAAGCCATTCTAGGCCCAAATTACGTAACCATTCAGGTGCTCGAGGAATCCGGCCGGCAATATAATCAAAGGTACCGCCGACACCGATAGAAAGTGATGGGTTATGGGAAATTCGTGATGAGTGGATTAAATCATAAATAAATTTGTCTTGTTTCGGCGCCCCAAAAGCCACAAATAAAATGTTTGGTCGGACGCGCTCTATTGCATCCCATGTTTTAGCATCGTTTGGTTTTCCTTCATAATACCCAGCCACCAAAAGCCGCGAATGTATTTTTTTAATTCGACTGGCGGTTTCTTTAGCCACTCCCCTTATCCCGCCTAAAAAGAAAACTGAATATCCTCGGTCTTCGGCTAATTTGCAAATTGCCCAAGTTAAATCAACTCCGGTAATTCGTTCTTTTAAAGGAGTTCCTAAAATTCGGCCGGCTAAAATTAAACCAACTCCGTCAGGTAAAGCCAAATCCGCTTGATTTAAGATTTTTTTAAATTGAATATCCTTTTGAGCAACAACAATGAACTCGGGATTGACTGTGACGATTTGGGCTGGTTTTCCTTTTACAATTAATTCATCGACAATCTTAATTGCCTCGTTAAAGCTTAAAGAACAAATTTTAATCCCTAAAATATTTATTTTTTTCATTACTAAAAGAATCGGCTTAGATTCTTTATCTTACCTTAATTTGAGTAAAAACGCAAGCTCCTTAGGAGCGGATTTTTACATAAACCGCCCAAACCGCTAATACCGCCGCGATCAAAACCCATTGGGTCGATGCCAGCCACAGGTCACTTCCGAATGAGCCGATAAGTGCCAAAATAACTGCCACCACCGAAAGACCAATTAGGATGTCGCCTAAGCTTTTCATTGTTCTCCTTTAATTTATCTTAATTCTATTATAATGAAGATCTTCAATAATTTGCAAGGTTTTTTGAGCGGTTTTTTTCCAGGAAAATAATTTCGCTCTATCTAAACCCTTAGAGATGAAGGTTTTTCTTAAATTATGATTATTGATTAGTCGGCTTAAAGCAGTTGCCATTTCTTGAATATTTTTTGGATCAACTAAAAGGGCGGCTTTAGAGCAGATTTCTGGAATTGATGTTCGATTTGAAGCCACAATCGGCACCCCGACGGCCATAGCTTCAACCAAAGGTAGTCCAAAACCTTCAAAAAAACTGGCAAAAAATAAGATATCTGCGTTATTTAAATATTCAATATAAGTTGGTTGATCTATATAACCCAGATCAATAATATCTTTTTGTATATTTTTCGGCAATTTTGCAATTACTGTTTTAATTTTGTCGTAGCCAAAGCCGGGACGGCCGGCTAAGATAAATTGGTGTTGAATTTTCTTTTCTTTTCTTAAAATTCCATAGGCGGCAATCATTCCCCGAATATTTTTCTTTTCTTCCAACCGTCCGACATAGAAAATATAAGAATTACTAGCGGACTTTTTTTCCTTCGGGCGAAAGAGTTTCTCATCGTATCCCAACCAAACCACACTGATTTTTTCTGGATTTAGACGATAAAATTTTATCAGATCGTTTTTGGTAAATTGGCAATCAGTGATAATATGAGAGGCGTTTTTGACTGCGTGATTCATCGCCCAATTATGATATAAAAGCTCTTTTTTGGAATAAAGTTCGGGAAAATGCTTAAAGCCTAGATCGTGGATGGTGACAACGGTTTTTTTTGGGAAAATCAAGGGCAGAGTGTGGGCGGGAATAAATAATATATCGGGTTTATTTTTGAGCATTTTTAAAGAAAGCCGAAATTGGGTCCAGAGTTTGGGAAAGGGAATAATAACATTTTCGAAATTTCTCCAATTATTAATTTCAGGGATTTTGTCAGCTACCGGAGTCGGTGAATATAAAAGATAACGGTTTTTATTATCAATTTCCGCTAACGCTTTGATAATTTCAATTGAATAAGTCTCGGTGCCGGTTTTAAATTGTTTTACTGCCTTTGAGGCATCAATGCCAATGGTCATAATTTACCACTACGGAATACGAAAAATTACAAAAAACACTAAATTTGTATTTTTGTATATTTTTGTATTTTGAAGTAGTTATTATTTCAGCCACAATACAGACCGTTTGAAGGCCTCTAAATTTTCAATTGCCGCGCCGGTGCCCTTGGCAACGCAGGTCAGCGGTTCTTCGGCAGTTTGACAAGGTACGCCAGTTACTTTGGTAAAAAGTTTATCTAAACTTCTTAGCAATGAGCCGCCGCCAGTCATTACAATACCTTTATCCATAATATCTGCCGCCAATTCAGGTGGGGTTTTTTGTAAAACTTCTTTCATGGCGGCGATAACTGCTCCGATTGGTTCTCTAAGAGCTACAACAATATCAGATGAATTTACCATCACGCTTTCAGGCAGCCCGGTGATGCCGTTACAGCCGGAAACTTCGGTGGAAAGTTCGGTTTTTAAAGGCAGCGCCGAACCAATTTTTATTTTGACATTTTCCGCCGTTACATGACCGATTACAAGATTATATTTTTTACGAACTTGAGCAATAATCGCTTCGTCAAAGATATTGCCACCGGTACGAATCGAATGAGAAGCAATAATATCACCTAAAGCAATCACCGCTACCTCGGTGGTGCCGCCGCCAATATCAATCACCATATTGCCTGAAGGCGAAGCAATCGGGACGCCGGCTCCTAAGGCGGAAGCGACTGGTTTTTTAATTAAATAGGCTGATTTGGCGCCGGCGCTAAGGCAGGCATCAGTGACGGCCCTTCTTTCAGTCGAGGTGGCCCCAGCGGGCACAGAAACCATTATCTCCGGCTTAAATAAACGTACTGGTCCGCCTAAACGATTTATATAGTATTTCAGCATTGCTTGAGCAATGCCAAAGTTGGCAATCACCCCGTCTTTTAAAGGATGGGCGGCAATGATACTTTCCGGGGTGCGGCCAAGCATTTCTTTGGCCTCCTGACCGATAGCCATCACCTTGTTTTGGGAAACTTCTAAAGCCACCACCGAAGGCTCATTGACAATTATTCCCTTTTCCGGCACAAAAATGAGGATATTGGTTGTTCCCAAATCAACCCCGAGTCGTCTTAAAAACATATTTTGATCCTTCTAAATTTTAACTCTAGAAATTTGAGCGCCAATTTTCTGAAGTCTCTCTTCAATTTTTTCATAACCGCGATCAATATTTCCCGCTTCGAATATTTCAGTTCTCCCCTTAGCAATCAGCCCGCCGATTATTAATGTTGCTCCAGCTCGAAGATCAAGACTATTAATTTTTGCCCCATAAAGCGCGGTTGGACCATAAATGATTGCTTCATTTGAATTAAGAATGTTAATTTTAGCCCCCATTTTTTTAAGCTCTGAAAGATAACCTAAACGATTTTCAAAAATATTTTCTTTAATCCTACTTATCCCTTCTGCCTGGGTCAGCAAAACTCCCATTGGCGATTGAATATCAGTGGGAAAGCCGGGATATTCAGCAGTTGAAATATTTACCGCTTTAAATGCGGGAGTGTTTTTAAGATAAAGGAAATTTTTGCCTTTATCAAATTTAATTCCCATTAATTTAAATTTATCGAGTAAAGCTTCTAAATGTTTCGGGATAATATTGTTAATTTTTAAGTTGCTTCTGGTGCAGGCAGCCATGATCGCAAAGGTGGCGGCTTCGATTCTGTCTGGAATAATCCTGTATTTTATTGGTTTTAGATTTTGACGGCAGTCAATTTCAATTGTCCGACCAAAAACATTAATTTTTAATCCAGATTGTTTTAAAAAATTAATTAAATCTATTACTTCTGGTTCAATGGCCGCTTGAGAAATAGTTGTTTTTTGCTTTTGAAAACTAGCAAAAAGGATAACATTTTCGGTCGCAGTGACAGATATTCTACTAAATAATACTTTTCGCTCTTGGGGTGATGATTTATAATTAAACTGACATGATTGTTGATTTTCTTCAATTTCGACTCCTAAATTCCGGAATGCTTTCAGGTGGAGGTCAATCGGCCGAGCACCGATTAGACAGCCGCCTGGGTGGGGAATTTTCACTTTGCCAAAACGGGAAATCAGGGGCCCAACCAAAACAATTGAAGCGCGCATAGATCGAACCAAATCCTCATCCGGATCTATCGGTTTCAAATTTTGTAAATCAACTGTTAAATTATGACCGTTGCGAACAAATTCACCACCCATTTTTTCCAAGATTAAAATCATTTTTTGGACATCTAAAATATCGGGGATATTTTCTAATCGAACTTTTCCCGGGATGAGGATGCAGGCGGCAATGATTTTCATGGCGGTATTTTTAGAACCATAAACATCAATTTGACCATTTAATTTGTCAGAATGATTAATCACAAATTTAGCTGATTTTTTCATCATATAATCTTGAAAAATGATTTTAATTTAACTATATTTAAAATAGAAGGGAATCCATTTGAATTCAAATAAATTAGGTAAAAATCCATTTATATTATATCATAGCAAGTTTTTTAAGTAAAAGAGAGCGATATTTTATGAAAATTAAGCCAAAATTACTCAAACGATTTCTTTTTATCATTTTTTGGTTATTGCTAATCAGTTCTTTTTGTTTTTTTGCATTTCTGATAATTTTGAAGGCAAATGGATACACAATTAATCTAAAGAGTCGTAAAATCATTAAGTCTGGAATGATTATTCTTGATGGCAAACCCAAAAACGCCATAATTTATTTAAATCAAGAAAAAATCTTGACTACCCTGCCAGGAAAAATAACCAATCTTTTTCCCGGAGATTATGAAATTACTATAAGTTATCAAGGCTATAAACCATGGCAAAAATCAATCACGGTCTTACCCGGGAAAGCCTCTGCTTATCAAAATATAATTCTTTTTCTCGAAACTCCGGAAAATATTAGCGAACCCTTAAAAATTAATCTTGAAGATTTCAAAAATGAAGCCCAAAATAATACTCAAGAAATAGAACTCTTAGGTGCAGAAATTTATCTGAATAAAAGACTTATTACCCGTTTTTCCCAAAATATCACCGCCGCTTTTGTTTTTCCTGATAAATACCATCTTGTCGTTCAAATTGAGAATGAAATACTGATAATTGACCTTGATGGTTCCAATATTCAAAGTCTCTTCAAATTGACTTTTAAAACTCCGACTTCAATAGTATTTCGAGATTCGGGAAAGACAATTTATTATCTTAAAGATGATCAAATTTACGGTAAAATTATTCAGAAGTAGAGATTTGACTTGCCTGGATAATTAAACGATTCAAATTAGTCCCTACTGGCACACAGGTCATTAAAGTTAAATTTTTACCCGCTTTATAATCCATCACCGATAAATCTTTCGGATTAATAACTTTTATGTTCTCAACTCGATATTGAAAAACGATATCCTTATATTCAATTAAAATATCATCGTTTATTTTTATGCGATCTAAAAGAGTAAAGACGAATTTATAATCAGATTGCACCCAAGGATAATATGATGAATGACCGGTAATAAAAATATTGCCATCTTGACCAGGTAGGGCAGTTCCCAAAGAATGAACGACCCCTTTGAGCAAGTTATCATCTATCTGGTCTTCGGAAACATTCCAAACAATTGGTGCATTTACGCTAATAGTAGGAATAATTAATCGAGCTGAACTAGACGGGGAAAATAAATTAATTGTTGGGCTTGGTTCAGAGTAATTTTTTTTAGCAACACCAGTTTGCCAAAAATATTGAAATTGTTTAGAAAGAGCGGGAAAATTAATTAAAGTATAAGAAATAAGAAAAATTATCACAAAAATAATACAAAATATAGAATAAAATCTTAAATTATATTTTTTAAGACTTGCAAAATAGTCTCTTATTCGGACGAATTTGACTGGTTTAAACAAAGAGCTATCTTGGGTAAATAAAACTTTTAAATCTTCTTCTGTAAAAATATTTTTCATCTTCCTCCTTGATATCATTGGTGGCCGAAGAGAGAATCGAACTCTCACCCCCCTTGCGGGGGACAGGTTTTTGAGACCTGCGCGTCTGCCAGTTCCGCCACTCGGCCTTTCTCGCATTAATCTTAGCAAAAATAATCATTATTTACAATCGAGAAAACTACGCCACTTGGGCAGGACTTGAATTCATCGGTTGATACCTATATAAATCTTTTTGCTAAAAGGCCAATAATATGAGAAAATATTAGTGATATTGGGCCTATAATTTAATGGTAAAATACCGCATTCGCATTGCGGAGATGGCAGTTCGATTCTGCCTAGGTCCACTCGAGATACAATCTCAAACCATCCAAACATCACCTCGGAGGTGATAGAGGAATGGTTTGTTTCAAAATTACTTGATTATTTGTTCTCAATTTTGTATGATATTAAAGCCGTCTTCTACTAATATGAAGGCGAGTACAAACGAAAAGGAAGGTAGAGAATAATGTCTGCCCAGAGCCGTGCTGATGTAAAACAGCTACAGAGGGAGTTAGGGTCAGAGCTTCGTATATTCTACCACGGTATTAGCCCCATAAATGATAGTCCCTCATACAAAACCTTAATCAGGACCATCGAGGGATTCGCATTCCGTTATAATATTGGACGATCGGGTCTAGGTAAGTGGGCCAGCGGCAGATTGCCAACTTGCCGGCGAATATTGGAGGCGGTCGATAACATCAGTCGAATTCTTAAGTTTCTTCCGGCCCATCAGACCATCAAGATGATAGATAAAGGAGAACTCAGAAGGCTTCGTGATGAGACCCTTCGACTTCTCGAAAGTCATGATGTAATCACCGCCGTCTACTTCACCTATTATGGGAAAAGAGGGATCGTCGTTTCGCACAAACTGGCAGTCGGCTTTGACTCATTCGATCAAGACAAAATGGACAGCACCCTCGAATCTTTATCACGGGATCACCTCTGTCATACTGATCATTAAATCCGCCCTGCATCAAAGTAGGGCTGTTTGCATTTATGAAACTTTGACGACAAAACCCACTAAGGGGTTGGGGATAGTTGACACTTCGACGACAAGCCCCAATGCTTGTCATTGGGGATTCAGAGTCGCAAGCCCGAAGGGCTTGTCTCTCAGTGTCAACCCTGAGCGGAGTCGAAGCAACATATAAATAGTCAAGCCCCGATGCTTGCCATCGGGGTGTTCCGCTGAGGGTTGACAAATCAGCCTATTTTTAGGATGATATATTGTACTAAGGTAAACATGAGAAAAAATAGGACGTTGCTAAAAATTATCAATTTATTTTGTGATGCCGGAATTATTATCTTAATAATTTTATTTTTGGATAGTCCTTTTATTTTTGGTTTAATTTTTTTAACTACCACAATTTTAGTTTTGTTTTTTTTAAAACTTTATACCACTCGTTTTCAATCATTCATTAAAGATATCGGGATTATTATTGTTGGTATAATTTTCGCTTTTTCTTTGACAATCACCTTGAATTTTTTATTTATTAATATTAATTTATCAACTATCCAAGGTCTAAATATCTTATTTATATCTGCTGGCGCGTTGATTATTTTTCATTTATTATTTAAAATTATTGAAGTCTTACTTATTAGATTTAAAAAATGGCAGTTTAGAATTATAATTTTTGGCTATAGCCAGAGCGCAAAGCGTTTAATTGAGAATTTTAAGGGTCAAAATGCAATTAAAGTAGTTGGAATTGTTGATAATATTATAAAAAAAGGCACTGATATCAATGGGGTAAAAGTATTGGGGAAATTAAACGAAATTGAAAAAATCATTAAAATTGAAAAAATTGACCAAATATTCCAGGCAAGTCAGACAGAACAAACGATAAATTTGTTAAATATTGCTTGGAAAAACAAGGTAGAACTAAAAATTCTCCCTAATTTACTGGGCGTTTACCGCGATAAAATTGAGGGGGAGGAAATATTTGGCACATCCGTTTTAAGGGTTTCCCCAACCGCGGTTATCGGCTGGCGAGGAGAGATAAAAAGAATTTTTGATATTATCGCGGCAATGATAATTTTATTAATTTTATTCCCATTAATATTAGTAAATTTTTTTCGATTAAAAATTATTTTTCCTCAAAAATCAACTATTTTAGGACAAAAAAGATATAATGGCTTCAAGCAGAAAGAATTTGAACTCCTGCATTTTAGAGACGCTGATATTTTAAAGCCTAATCTAATTACTAAAAACTATTATAAAAATACTTATATGTTACAAAAAAAACGTCATCAAAGTCATAAAAAATCTTTTAGAAAATTTTGGCAAATTCTTGCTCAAACCCCCGAGCTATTAAATGTTTTTTTAGGCGATATTAGTCTTATTGGTCCACGGCCGCCGTACAAAATCGAGGCTCAAAATTACCAAGATTTTTATTTAAAAAGATTCATTATTAAACCCGGATTAATTAGTCCAGCAACCTTAACAGGGCAGAATCAGAGCTTTGAATCTATGATTGAGGCAGAATATCTCTATATTGAAAAATGGTCGCTTTTATTGGACATAAAACTGTTATTTTTCAGTTTTGCATATTTAGTCAAGAGGATTTTACTTTGAAAGCCATAATATTAGCTGGCGGCAAAGCCACCCGCCTTTGGCCGCTGACCGAAAAATTTGCCAAACCCTTGCTAATTGTTAATGGTAAACCCTTAATATCCCATATTATTGATAATATTCCTACAGATATTGATTGTCTTGTTTCCACTATCAGGGAATTTAATAAAGACTTTTCATTATGGGCAAAAAAATACCATCCCGATCGTAAAATTGAAATTTTTCTGGAAAAAATTCCTAAAAATTTAAATAAAATAGGGGCATTAAAAGCCATCGATATTGTTATCAAAAACAAAAAAATTAAAGAAGATATTTTAGTAGTGGCGGCGGACAATTACTTTTCCTTTAAAATCAGCGATTTTTTGAAAAAATTTAAAGGAAAAACCGCTGTCGGCGCCTACGATATTAAAAGTTTAACCGAAGCAAGAAAATTTGGAGTATTGTTAGTTGACAGAAAAAATCGAATTATTAGTTTTAAAGAAAAACCATTGCATCCAGAAAGCAGTTTAGTAAGCACTGCCTGTTACCTTATCCCAGCTAAATTTCACCAGCCTTTAAGCGAAATTGCCGCTGAATTTCCTGACAATATCGGGATTTTTATCGAAGAATTTTTAAAGCGGGGGCTGCCGGTTTACGCATTTCGTTTTAGCAATCAATGGTATGATATTGGTTCTTACGAATCCTATCTTGCCCTTCATCAAAAAGAAAAAAAACAAATTATTTTAAACAAAACTAAAAATTGCCAATTATTCGGCTCAATTTATATTGGACAAAAATCAATGATAGCTAACACGGTGATTGTTGATTCGGTAGTTATGGATAAATGTCAAATTGAAAATTGTACTTTAAGAAATACAGTTATTGCCGATGGGGCAAAGCTTAAAAATATTGATTTAGAAAATAAAATAATTCCCCAGAATACCATTCTCATAGGTTAATTTGAATTTGACACCATTATTTGTTAAGCTAAAATAAGTAAAATGAAAGGAAGTTTAATGAAAATCCTTATTACCGGAGGAGCCGGTTTTATTGGTTCAAATGCTGCCAGCATTTTGCAAAGTAAAGGATATCATATTATTGCCTTTGACAATTTAAGTTTGGGAAAAAAAGAAAATCTCGATAAGAAAGTTATCTTTATTAAAGGCGATGTTGAAAATGCCGCTGACTTAAAAAATCTGCCGGCAGGAATTGAGTATATTATTCATTTGGCGGCCGCTTCTTCGGCGCCTATGTTTGAAAATGATCTTATTGGTTCCTATAAAAACAATTGTATTGGCTTTTTGAATATTTTAGAATACGCTCGAGTAAAAAAAATCAAAAAAGTCATTTTTGCCTCCACTTCCTCAATTTATGGCGATAATCCAACCCCATTAAAAGAGAATCAGCCAGTTACTCCGCCAAATTTTTATTCGGTGACTAAGCATACTATGGAGGAAACCGCTTATGTTTATAGTCAATTATATAATTTAGAAATTATCGGTTTTCGATTTATGAGCATTTATGGACTTCATGAGGAACATAAGGGCAGATTCGCTAATTTAGTCAGCCAATTTATTTGGGAAATTGATAAGAATCAATCGCCAATTCTCTATGGTAACGGCACCCAAGAGCGCGATTTTACCAATGTTGCTGATGTCGTGGCGGTATTTGAATCCATAATTAAAAAAGATAAAAAATATGGCTTTACCGTCTTTAATATTGGTACGGCTAAATCATATAATTTAATAACCTTAGTAAAAATTATTAATCAAGTATTCCAAAAAAATATTCCTCCTAAATTTATCAAAAGTCCATTAAAATGGACCGCCAAAGAGCAACTGGCGGATTTAACTAAAATAAAAAAAGAATTAAATTATCAGCCTAAAATATCACTTGAGCAAGGAATCAGCGAAATTATTAACAATATTAAAAGGAGAGGTTTAAAAGGAGAGGATGAGAATTGATTTAAAATTTTATAATCTTGATATTGATCAAAAAGCTATTGAAAAGAAAGCTCTACAATTTTCTTTAGATCCGGTACCGGATTTTGTTTCTTACCAAGAAGATTTTGATAATTTAAAAAAAATTTTAGATCCTTGTTTAAAATATGAAAATTTGATAATTATCGGCAACGGCGGGTCGATTAATTCCTTTCTTTCTTTTGAAGGGATGCTTGGTACCAACAAAAAAGTATTTGTTTTAGATACCGTTGAACCTGATGTTTTAAATAATCTTATTCGACTTTACCCCAAAACCAATACCCTGATTATGTCAATTTCCAAATCTGGCGAAACAATCTCGGTCATTGAAAATACTCTTTATTTTGTCAATTTAGGCTATCAAGGAATAGCGATAACAAATAAAAATCAAGGGTCGCTATCGCAAATTGCTAAAAAACTATTTTGGCCAATAATTCATCATCCAGAAATTTCCGGTCGCTATACAGGCCATACCTCCAGTGGTTTTGCTCCCGCCTATTTTTCGGGGATGCCGATTGAAAAAATTAACCAGGGAGTAATTGATTTCTTTAATTCATCGGCAATAAAAACTAGTAAACCAGATTTAGCCTTGATACTATCTTTGCTTTTATTTCAAGCCGAAAAACAAGGCTTTATCGAGATTTTTTTATCCGTTTATTCTAATTTTTTAGGGGCATTTATTAGATTAATTGATCAGCTTTTTCATGAAAGTTTTGCCAAAGATGATAAAGGTATGAGCGTCATTGCCGGCATTGGACCAGAAACTCAACATCATTCAATTCAGCGGTATTTTGGCGGCCCCAAAAATATGGTTGGCTTATTCACAATTTTAGAAAAACAAAATCAAGATCTTAAAATAAATATTTCTAATAATCTAAAAGATATTAGCTATAAAAATAAAACTCTCGATATTTTTAATAATCTTTTTTTATCTCGATCCTTATTTCTTGAAGCCCAAGGAACAATTCAAGATTCAATAAATTCTCATCTGCCAACAATAGTTATGAGTATCAAAGATAGGAATCCTGAAACTGTTGGCGAATTATTGGCCTTTTTCCAATTAGTTGCTTACTATTCATCAAAATTGCGTGGGGTTGATCCTTTTAACCAACCTGAAGTAGAAGAAAGTAAAAATATAACTTTTGAGCAAATTATCAAGGAGGGTTATGAGCACAATAAAAGATATTGAAGCCCAAATCATCAATGATTCGCGGGGAATGCCGACAATAGAGGTTAAAATTCGTACTCAAAGCGGGGCGAGTGGAATTGCCTCGGTTCCTTCAGGAACATCCACCGGCAAAAAAGAAGCCACTTTGGTTGATCCCAAAGTTGGATGTGAAAATATTAACAAAATCATCGCTCCTAAATTAATTGGTATGGATATTCAAAAACAGGCTGAAATTGATCAAACAATGGTTGAACTAGATGGCACCGAAGAAAAATCTCAACTGGGAGCTAATGCCATTTTAGGGGTTTCGCTGGCAACAGCTAGAACTGCGGCTAATTTCTTAAAAATACCTTTATACCAATATTTAAACCAGTATTTTTGTCAAATTTCCGGGGTTGAACTTAAACCAGCAGTTCCCACACCGATGATGGTAATGATTTGTGGCGGAAAACACGGGGGCAATAAATTGTGCATCCAAGAATTTTTAATCATCTCGCAAGTCAAAAATGGTATAAAAATTTGGCACCAAATCGAAAAAATTCTTCATAACCGTAAAATTCAATTCAAAATCGGCTTAGAAGGCGCTTTTTCCCCTGATATTGTTTATGATGAAGAGGCCTTAGAAATTATTGTCCAAGGGCTCTCAGAGGCTGGTTTTCAAAATGGCCACGAGGTTTTTTTAGGTTTAGATATTGCAGGTAATCACTGTCATATAAGCAACGAAGAAATTTTGAAATTACACAAAAAATATAATATTTTTTCGATAGAAGATCCATTTGGGGAATATGATTGGGAAAAATTCGGACAACTAAAACTTGAACTTGAAGAGGGATCAAAAGATTTCCTTCTTTTAGGCGATGATTTATTCGCTACCCATAAAAAACTTCTGCAAAAAGGGATCAATAACCTGGTTGCTAACGGTATTATTATTAAAGTAAATCAAGTTGGCACTTTGACTGAAACTTTGGAAGTTATCGCCTTAGCCAAAAAGGCTGATTATACTCATGTTGTCTCTCACCGATCAGGAGAAACAAATGATACTTTTATTGCTGATTTAGCGGTTGCCACCGCAGCTAAATTTATTAAATCTGGCGCCCCGATCCCAAAGGAAAGGCTGCTTAAATATCAGCGATTAGAAGAAATTCAAAGAGAGTTTAAATGAATCCCTTAGTTTTAGTCGTTTTGGACGGCTGGGGCTTAAATCCCTTATTTGATGGAAATCCAACCTTGCAGGTCGCTACTCCTTATTTTGATTATTTATTAAAAAACTATCCCCATACCGGACTTCATGCCTCCGGGGAAGAGGTTGGATTATCTTGGGCAGAAATGGGAAATTCGGAAGTCGGTCACTTAAATTTAGGCTGCGGAAGAATTATTATGCAAAATCTACCTCGAATTAATCAGTCAATTGAAGACAAATCATTTTTTAGTAATCCCGAATTGCTTTCAGCCTTTGAGTTTGCCAAAACTCATCACTCTAACGTCCATTTGATTGGTTTGGCATCAGCCGGCGGGGTTCATTCACACTTAAATCATCTTTTGGCT
>ERZ1292632.3003-Hain-H43-01um-R2-3003-length-13429-cov-4_pt1 | contig 13429 bp, 13 predicted proteins | sample MGYA00564407_ERZ1292632 | MGnify/ENA primary metagenome ERZ1292632 (study PRJEB36523, sample SAMEA6512637) | groundwater metagenome | collected 2019-01-08 | study: AquaDiva: Metagenomics assemblies of 32 groundwater samples
CCGTACAAGTGCAAGATCACCTGGCTTGCAAATGCCGGACAGACCACTATAGCCGGGAACGATACGAACAAATGGACGATTGCCTTTATCAATCGCGGGCCGCTCGGGACTGATACGACGGCGGTCAATGCAACGGATATTACCGATGTGGCGACGGGCGGATTTACCGCCTACGTTGCTCGCGTGACTCCGATTCACGCAACGGCGGCCAACTCAACTCTTGCCGCAGGCGATGTCGTGACGCTCACGCTCACGAAAGCGGCGAGCGGTGCGAACATCGTGATGCCGTTGGTTGAGATCAAGTTCAAAGGCACTGCGTAAGTCATGGCTGCAAAAAAGTTAGCTACCTATTTCGGCAACCAGAACGATGTCGAGGTTGAGTGTGTTCTGAAATTGCACCTCAACAAAGACGAAACGATTCGCCTTCAGGTTTGTGATGCCGCGACCGGACAGGTTCTCGTCGTCGTGAAAGATCAGCCGACGCAGACGATCTACAAGACGAAAGTCGCCGTTCAGTAACCCCACAGGCACGCTCGTTCGGGACGAGCTCGCAGGGCAGTGGTGAAAGGCGCGGCCACTGTCCTGCACAATTTAGAATGGAGAATCTATGCCGATAACAGGGACGCAAGCGCATACGCTTTCATCGGTTGTGAATGTCGTGGCCGATTACAATACCGACGCATACGACGCGCAGAATGCCGTCTATCTTGTCGTACAGGTCACGGTCGGAGCGACAGGCGTTATCAACTTAGCCGCTGTGGTTCAATGCTCCGTGGACGGAGTGAACTATGTCACAGCTACGGCACTGACTACCTTCACCGCAGCCGGAACGCAACTTACAGCCTTCACAGTACTGAACACCGGAGTCAACAATGTACTCGCACCGTTCATGCGAGTTGCCTTCGATTGGACAGCCGCAGCGGGGACAGTGGACTCAGTAGTTGTCAAGGTCTACGCACAGAAGGATTACGCCGACTAATGCCGCTGACCGGACATGCAACTCCTGAGATTTACTACTCTGAAGTAATCAAGGACGGGGAATTCACTCCGCTCATTGATACGAGAAATTTATTGTCATTGACTTTTCAAGTCATTGTCGTGGACACGGGCGGCGGCGGGCTGACAGGAGCAGTGGAGTTTTATACCAAGTTTGACGATTCACTTGCTGAAGAGTTGATTACCTCACAACCGTTTTCCGCGCCACTTGCTCTATCTTTCGTTGTGAATTTTACGCACAATTCTTATCCGGCTCCGGCCACGATTGGAATGCGATATTATCTACGCTGCAAAATTCGCAAGTCGGCGGATACCGGAACAATTGTAATTACCAAGCACAGCATGGAGTAATTAGTGGGACTGAAAAACATCATCAATCTAAGTTATGTCCCAAGCGAGGCGCAAAAGACCGAGGCAAAAACCGCGATCACGCTCGACCAAACTCAGGCGATTACCTTCGAGGGGCAATTGACTTATGGTGCGCCTGCAACGACCTACCAGATTGATATTCAAGGTTCAATTGATGGTGTAACGTGGGTGATTCTCGATTCAATGACTTGGACTGGAGTAACAACCAGTTCAAATAAATATGTTCATCTCTCTATTCTCGCCGCGACGAGTGCAAAGCCGTGGATGCCTTATTTGCGGGCGAACTGCACTTCGACTGCGGGTGGGAGCACGATCAAGATAATTTTCTTCGATTGCAAAGACGTAAACTATTTGGTCTACTGATATGGACAAATCCGTTCAGACATACGCTTCACTCCAAACCGAACTCGCCGGAACCTATGCCACGCCGGAGACAAAAACATCTTCAGTGATGTTCGTCTCAGCATACGAGCGGTTTTTCCTCTATCTGAAAATCACGTCAGGGATTGTCGGAAAAGTCTATTTCGATTATTCGCATGACGGTGTGAACTTCGTTACCGATGGAGCAGGAACCACAATCAATGTCAGCACGACGGACAATGTTATTCAAGCCAATTGTGGCTCTTATCTGCGCATCCGTATTACCGCCACGACGGGCGGAGTTATGGCAACCGTTTACGGCGAGGCAAAGACGTGAGTCGGTATCTGCCTGCATTGACGCAAGCGGTCAAAGACCTCTGCGGAGCCTCCGACGACGACCTGAGCCGCGCAGCGATTATTGCGGCGGTGAACCGAGCAACTGAAATTCTCTCGCGGCGCAGTCCGGCAACCGTGCGTGCAACACAGACCGGCGACGGTTCGACAATTGCATGGACAGCGCCAACCGGATGGGATCAAGAGCGTTGGGAATTGACATACGCATATTATCCGATTCTCGACGATGGTGAGGCCGAGGACACCGAACTCTATCCAGAAAATTTCGCCTGCCGTTGGAATACATCTTCGAGCCTTTGGCAGTTTCGTCTCTACGATGTTATTCCCGCAAACGCAAAGCACGTCCTTTTCATTTACAACCGTCCGCACAGTATTACCGACACAACGACAACGATTGCAAATACTGACGATGAGGACGCAGTCGTAAATCTTGCCACTTCTTTTTGCTTTCGGATTCTGGCTGCCAAATATATTCGCATTACAAGCGGAGCGTTCAGCGCCGACGCAATCAATTACGGCGACCGCAGCAAGCAGTGCCTTGAACTTGCTAAAAACTATCAGGAGCTTTCGGGACTTGGAACTTACCTGAATTCCGACACCGCGAGCGGTGCAACAGGTTCTTTGGATTGGCATAGCGAGCCGGACTTTCCGGCAATCGGGGGATGGTTGACACATGGCACTGCTTGATTATCAGATTCAGGCCACGCCGATGTCCTTTGACGGGGAAAAAGAGCAGCGGCGAATGGCACTGCTGACTAACGGGGCGATGTGGTCAAGTGTGTTTCTGGTCAGGCAAAATGTCAAGCGCCGAACTCCGGTCGGGTCGCAAGGGGCACTGATGAATCAAATCGGCGGAGACGTAATGGCCTCACCGACTGAAATTCGCGGGGTCGTGTTTAGCCCCACTCCCTATGCTCGGTTCGTAGAGGAGGGAGCCGCCCCGCACTTTATTCCGATTGCACCGCTGAAGGCGTGGGCACAGAAGCATGGATATGCTGAGGGCTTCGCTTACTGGATTCGCTTCAAGCACGCCCCGTACGCCAGCAGTGTCAAGACTGGGAAGTTACTCGGACTCGGTATTCCACTGAAGGCTGTGCACATGTTTGCTAAAGGATTTGACGAGAGTAAGGTGCGAATTGAGGGCTTTTTCAAGAAGGCCGTGGAGCGGTTTGCGAAGGAATTCAAGAAGTGAATGCGGCCACCTATTCGACACTCGCCACGAAACTTCAGTTCAGACTTTCGACCGTTGCCGATATTGGAATCGTGCACACCGAGCAGCGAGATATTCGAGATGAAGAGAGTCTGCGGGCGAGCTTTCTTGACCGTGAACAAAAGACCCTCGCCGGTTTCACAATGGAGCGCGAGTCATTCACAGATAAGCAGCTTACGAATATCGAGAACGAGAAACATTCGATTTTCGTCTTTCGCGGCTATCGGGCGCACAATGACACGCTGAAAACCGGAGTCAAATTTCAGACGATTCTTGATCTGATTAGCTCGCGCTTTCGACCGCAGGACAACTTAGACGGGTACGTCGAAATGATTTATCCGATCCAGTGCAGAGCATGCGGCTTCGTTCAATTCGGAAACATTCTCTGTCATTACTGCGAGTTGACGCTCGAAGTTCAAGAACGCTATAACACGCTTTTACCGTAGGAGTATAAAATGGCTACAGGTCTCGGCTATGCCTCACAAATGGGAGCGATTAGGGAAACCGTATTCGGGACAGGTGTAACCGCTCCGCTCGACCGTATTCCTTTTCTCTCCGAAACTCTGGTTGATACAGTCAAGCAGATTGAAAGCAACGCACTGCTCGGAACGCCCGGTCGAACGAACTCCTATTTGGGGAGTGTCCCCGTACAAGGGCAGGTCGTCTCTGAGTTGCGCTATACGAACAAGAGCAGCACGTATTTCTGTGGCAGTGATCTCTTGATTGCAATGGCAATGCACACGCAACCACATGCCACATTGACACAGTGGGCGCTCGCTGCCAATTACAACACGCTGCGCCTCTACAATGACTGCGATAAGTTCTTTACGCTGGGCATCGGCAAGGGCGTGTCAGTGTGGAATTTCATTTCATGCTTCATCAGCAAAATGACTATCGAGGGCGGAGCCGATGAAAACATCAAATGCACCTTCGAGATCACTGCTCGGAATATCAACAAAGCCGACTCTCCGATTACTCTTGCCAATCTGAATTCGATAGCCGCAGTCAGTGGCCGAGCGGTGACTTTCTTGGATGGAGTTCTCCGTCTTGGAACCGGAGCCGCCGCACTGACCACTACGCATCGTATCGGGATCAAGAAATGGAAACTTGAGTTAGACAACAAACTCTCCGATCCCGATTTCACGACGTTCGATTCTGCCACGACCCCGGCATCCTCTACCAACAAAATGACAATTCTGCCCGTGCGTAATGGAATGCGTGAGGTCACAATGGAAATTGAACTCGCACGCTATGAAACAACGGTCGGTCAGGCGATGGAAGGTTATTACACTGCGGGAACTCCGGTACAGGCCGATTTCATTTTCACCGGACTGGACACCGACCTTGCAACCGCTGCGACCTACAAATTCAGTCTCCCGCACTTGAAAGTTACGGAGTGTAAATCCAACATCGGCGGCGCAGAGTATTTCCCGCAATCAATCAAACTCCGCGCTTTCAGAGGAGCATCTTGGACTCCGGCATTCCCGCTCAAATTGATTGATGCGAGCACTGCAATCGTTGATGAGTTTGCAGTCGAGTTCGATACCGAGCGCACCGCGCAACTGTACTAAGGAGCATCATGGCAACCGGACTTGGTTATCAATCTTATGCGGCGGCTCGCGCTTATAGCAAAATGCTGTTGGCGAGCCTTGTGTACCCGACCGACTTACCAGTCGGAACCTATACGGAGCCGACTGTTCCTGTGCTCGGTGCGTGGACTCAAATCCCGTTCACTGCTGAGGGAATTACCGACGAGCGTAAATTCATTCTCGATCCGACGCTCGTAGGTTCTCCCGCCTACTCTACACAATATCTTCAGAGCATCTTGCCGGGCGGACAGCTTTCGCTCGGAGGGCATTACGTCGGTCTGGATAATCTACTCGCCTGCGCGCTTGGCATGGAACGCCTGCGGACAACTGCAGCCTTAGAGAGTCCTGATTGGATTGCAAGTGTTCACGGCACAGCGACGGGCGCACTCACGACGTTAACGGGATGTGCGGGTACGACGCTGAAATTGAGCACGGCTGCGCTAACTGCGCCCGGTGCAGATTGGGTGGGATCGTATGCGAGAATCCAAGACCTGACATCGGGCGGGCTAATGGATCAAATCCGTAGAATTACGGCTTGGACAGATACCGCCACCGCCACTATTGCGGCTGCATGGACAAACGATCCCGGAAACTCGAAGGCTGTCTCTGTCGGCTCGGTCTGGAAGCACACGTATCAGACCAGCAAAAACATGCACATTGAGCAGATGGTAGATGTTGACCCGCTCAATTATCTTGCCACCGCCGCCGCTACTCAGGCCATGAGTCGCATGTTCTATCTGAAGGTTTTCAAGGGTGTGGACGAGTGGAGCTTCATTGCCGTGATGTGCAACTCGATTACATTCAAACTGAACAGCGACGGGCTGAAGATTACGATGGAGTTGATACCGTTTCGTATTCTTACTGCGGCATCGGCATTCACGCCGAACTTTATCCCGACTACGATTATCGCTGAAGCGAATTATGTGGACAAAATCAACTTCAGCGATGCGGCTTTTTGGCTTGACACCTATTCAACAAGCGTGCCTTTGACCAGTGCCGACGCTGTTGGCATCAGCGAGTTTGAGTTGACAATCAAGCACTCTCTGCAATCCGACCTCTTGACAACCGCCTCACCGGTTCGTAGAGCAGAGCCGATGGTAGAAGGCTTTCGCGAGGTGACTGGAAGTTTCACGATCCCGCGTTATAATACGAACGCTCGTCTGACGCAATACACGGACGGAACCGACCTCATGGCCAAGCTGGACTTGACAGGTCGGCAACTACACTCCGCCGCATCTGCGTCTTACGAAGAGATGATTTTCTGGCTGCGTCGAATCCGGCTCACTAAGCCCGACACGAATGTTTCTGGTCCGGGAGTCGTTCCTGAAAAGCACACCTTTCGTTGCCTTGCACCGAGCGGGACCGAAGCGCCGAGCGGAATGCCCGCTTACTACATTACGAATCCCGAAGTCCAGATTCAAACGGTCAACCAGAATCCGTTTAATGCGTTCAGCGGACAGCAGAGTGCATCAGACGAATAGATAGAACTGTCCCGACAACAAAACTATTGGAGCGCCTACCATGTCCGAACTCATTGAACTCGTCGAAACAGACGAGGAACTTTGCCTCGAAGTAACCGCCGACGTGAAGATTTTCTTTCGGCGGTTGCAGCCAGCCGAGTATGCTGCAATCCTGAAAGCCTGCAAGATCAATGACAAGAGCGAAGAGACTGATTATGAGAACGTCGTCTCAACAACTCTTGCACGCGGCATCAGGCACTGGAAAGGAGTTGTCTCGCACGGCAGCCCTGTTCCGGTATCTATCGAGAGCACGGCCAAATTGCCCGGCTATCTGCGTGTGAAACTCTTTCAGCTTATCTCGCTCGGCACGCCCGACCCGAAGATCGTTTTTCCGGCGGGTGCCGAATACCCTTTGGAGAATTCGAGCGGTATCTCGACCGCAAATTAGAATACGGCTGGGGCTATTGTCGCGAGTGCTACAAAGATCACACAGACGGCAAGCGGACGCCGCCGTGTGAAGTTCCTGATACGCTGGATTGGTGCGGAGTCATAAAGCAACCGATTCCACAATTAACGCCCGATGAAAAGATTGCCGTTGAGATATGGTCAACAGCCGTCTCTTTTTCGGGCGTTGATGCAAAGGGCTATCCGCAGATTACGAATCTACAATTTGTCTTGGATAAATACTGTCATTGGATGAACTCGACGCAAGTCTTTGCGTTGGTCGAACGAGTTCGATTCATTAACGACCGCGTGCTAAACTTCATGCGTGAGCAAGGGAAAAATGGCTGACCTCTTAGAACTGCTTATCTCTGTCAAGGCTGATGTCGGCGCAGCTTCGGATGAACTGAAGAAGCTGAACGAGAGCCTAAAGAAAAATGCAACGGACACCGCGAAAGCGGTTAACGCCACCGCCGAGCAAATGGCGGCGAAGCAGAAGGAAGCGTTTACTTCAATTCGCAACACCGCAGGGATTGCCTTTGCCGCAGTCGGCGGAGCGATTGGCTTTTCTGTGCATGAAGCTCTGGAGGCGACGGAGTCTATTAATCAGGTTCGCGCCTCGGTCGTGGTTGCGGGCGGTGATTGGACAAAGTACGAAGACAAGATTCGCAAGACCACGTCGGCGATGCAACTCTATACGAAATGGTCAGACGAGCAGTTACAGACCGCGCTCGCCGGAATGATAAACATTACGGGTGATGCAGGACGTTCACTTGAAAACCTTTCGCTCGTGACTGATGTTGCAGCAGCAAGAAACATTGATCTCGGCACCTCCTCCGATCTTGTCGGCAAAGCGCTCATGGGCAATATCGGGCGGCTCGGAATGTATTTCCCTGAGCTTGCGAAGTCTCTTGAAGCACTCGGTGATACTGCGACTATTTCAGAGCGGGCAGCAATTGCAATTGATTATCTCGGTGGCAAATTTCACGGACTCGGCGCGGAGTCGGCGAAGAGTGCAGCCGGACAGATTACGATTCTCAAGAACCAACTCAAAGAAGCAACTGAGGCAATCGGCGCGGGATTCCTTCCCTCAATCACATCCGGCGCGGCGAAGCTGTTAGACTTTGCGAAGGGTACGAAAGAAGCCGCCGAGGCACATCCGAAACTATCGGCAGCGATTGGCTATACTGCGCTCGTAACAACCGGATCGGTCACGGTGCTTGCGACACTCGGCCTCACGTTTTCACGAGCGGCTCTCGGTATCGGTTACGTCTCAACAGCGATCAAAGCGTTCACCGGATGGCTAACTGTAAGCACCGCCGCCGTGTGGGTAAAGACTGCTGCCGTAACGGCGTGGCAATTTTCGATGGATGCTGTGTATTTTGCAATTCTGAGAACGACTGGTTCGTTAATGGCGTTTGGAACGGTTGCCGCGCCTTTGGTGATTGTGGCGGCAACGATTTGGGATGTCGTTCGTGCATCGAAAGCTCTGCAAGAACAGTCAGAAAATCTTGAGGCTGGCTTAGACAATGAGCAGCGTGCCTTTTTTGATACTCAACAAACCGCATCTGAGTCGGTTGAGGGCTATGAGAAACTCTATGGAAAGCACGAGCAGGTTTTAACACAACTCGGGGCAATGGTTCCGGCGTGGGGAATGCTACTCTCCAGTATTGATCCGGTCACAGAAGCAAATAAAGCGGCCAGTGATGCTGCTGAAGAGCTTGCCAACAAGCAGCGACTCTTGCAACTTACGCAAGCCCTGAGCGTGCCGACAATGGACTCGTATGCGAAAAAGCAGGAGGAGTTTAACTTCCTGTTGCAACACGGCGACGAGGCGACCCGCAAATGGGCGGGAGAGTCCTTGGTTGAATTGCTGCACGCAATGGCCGCTGTGAACGGTGTGGTTGCTGAAAGTATTGACGGCTTTGCCGAATGGAAACAGCAGGCGATTGACTCCGCAACAACGACGGAACAATTTAATGCAAAACTCTCTGCCGCCGAGCAGATGATAAGATCGTCTGATTCGATGATTGCCGGATATGGCGTGCAATTGAAGGCGCAAGTTCAGGAGCAGGTAAATGCTCTGAAGGCGTTATCTGCTGCTGTTGAATTACCACCTATGCCGAGCATAGAGTTTCCCAATATAACTCCGCAACGTCCGGGTATTCCGCAGGGTGAGCCGGTAGATCAAGGAGCGTGGCGACAGGCAGAGCAAGATGCAATGCAGATGCAATTTGATTTTGAGCAGATGCTTTTAGATCAAGGGGTCTCCGCACATTCCGCCGCCGAGCTTGCTAAGAGTGCGGCCACACAAGAGCAGTTGACTTTCCGTCAAGAGATGTACAACTCTGCTCTGCAAACAGGCATGAGCGATGAAATGGCCGCCCTGATTGCCACGACTTCTGCAAACCGGCAAGAAGCTGAGGAGCGCACGCGGATTTGGCAACAGCACTTCAACCAAGTGCAGACAATGATGCGGCCTCTCGAAGCGGGGTTTATGCGGCTCGCAACCTCGATCACAGACACGACAATGAGTGCAGGTGCAAAATTTCGCGCGGCATGGGGTATGATGCGTGACACGGCAATCCGAATGGTTGCAGAAATGGCTTTCAAGTGGATAGCCAGCAAAGTTGCAATGGGGGCTGCTGATACCGCCGCAAAGGCCGCCTCGATTGCAGGACTCACAGCTCAAGCGACCGCAACAACCGTTGCAATGAAAGTGATTGAAGCTGCGGAATACAAAGCCTTTTATGCCGCCATGCTTTTGTGGTATGCTTGGTTAGGCCCGGGATCGGTCGGCGCAGCCACAGCCACGACACTTGCGGCAATGGCCGCAGGCAAAGGAATATCTCTCGGCGGCACAGCGATGCAGGAGGGCGGTATCGTACACGGCTCAGGACGCGGTGATATTGTTCCGGCAATGCTGGAGCCGGGTGAGTTTGTAATTCGCCGCGAGGTCGTAGAGCGTAATCGCATGATTATTGAAAACCTGAATCGCACAGGAGATGTTTCCGCGATTACGCAGAACGATTTACGGAGCGTGGTTAATCAAGCGTCTGAGATTGCAAATAGCAGTACTCACTCACAAGCATTTCATTCCGGCGGACAAGTTTCAAACATCTCAAATCGTTTCGCACCTTTTCAGCAGGGCGGTTTAGTTGAAAGATTCACAGACCGATCAATGAACTTTCAGAGCGGCGGAATCATACCGTCGCTGACTTCACAGAGTACAACGACCGATAATCGCCGCAGTAGTTCAAATATCACAAATTATGAAGGCGACCGCAACGAGTTAAACGTGACGGTAATGCTTAATGAGCGGATCGGACAAGGCGACCAATTCGTCTTTCGCAATCAATTGGAAGAGACGCTCGCCACTACGCTCGAAGACGTTTCGCGGCGGCGTGGTTCGCGGGCAAACATCAAATTTAGTAGAACATGACCGTTACCTATTCAGCAACGAGTGTAAATCTGGGCGGAAACTTTTTACCCGCCGATGGATACAAGCCGGAGCGTTGGCAATCTATGGCGACGACAGGCGGCGGTGCTCCTGTCATTTACGACCGTGGCGTGCTCGTGCATTGGATTCCCATTCATGCGCGGCTTACAAAAGCAACACTGCTTTTGCTTCGCTCGTTTTTCAATACGACCGTGCAGTGGGCAAAGACCGACTTCACGTTCACGCCCGATGCGGGTTGGGATGTGGGTAACGGCGCGGGCACAATGACTGTTCGCTTATGGCAGAACAGTTATTCAGAGCGAATGATTACCGACAATCTCTACGAAGTGAAATTATTACTCAGGGCATATAGCACGCCATGAGTTTCCGAAAAACAATCTCGGCGAACACGACGGCGGGTATTGCCGGAGACTCCGGTGTTGTATTTCTCATAGAGTTTTTCGACCCGACCACTTTCGGCTATCGGTGGGGCACGCGAGCCTGTACTGTGGCGCTGTTGCCGACAACGTGGAGCGGTGTGGAGTTCACGGACTCGCTCACACTGAAAGCGATTGCAAACCTCAGTCGGCAAATAGACGTTACGGGCGGCGGCAATATCTATGAGCAGCCGCGCCTTGCGATCATGCTCCCGAACGTAGACGGCGCAATGAGTGAGGAGCTGCACAACATCAACGTCTTTTGTAAGAATCTTCGCTATAAGCTGTCTTTTTTCGACAAGTCCGCCGCGTCGTTTCAAAACGGTCTTGATCTATTCTCCGGCGTGAGTGAAGATTTCAAGTGGGGTGAGGAAGAGGCTGTCCTCAGTTTTCTTGACCAGACTTTCAGGCGACATAAAACACTGCCCACGAAAACCATCACCGCCGTTGCCTATCCCTATGCGAAAGAGGACGTGCTCGGTCTGGCGATTCCGATAACCTATGGCAATTTTCACTATGGAGCATTTCATAAGCAAGGGATTCCCTATCAGTATATCAATCCGACAGGCTGGGGCAACCCTAAAGATTTTGCAATTGGAATTGTCGTTCGCCATTATAACGGCTATGATTGGCCTCGTCTGGGCAGTACGGTTCTCTGTGGGCACGACATTCATATCTTGTGGGGGTTCTACCCGCCCTATATGCTCCTCGAACTTGACCCGCTTGTGGCGTGGAGTCAGGCGGCGCATGGGTACATGCAAGTGTATATGGAGGGACTTCAGTTCGCGTCATATTCAGGAGGGGTTGCCACATTAGCAGGCCAGCGTGAAAATGAAAAGGGTACGATATTTTTTCATCGCATAGTTCCAGAGCCGACGACCTCCGCGTCGGCAGATGCCGTAGCAGAAGACCCGACTGTTTTTATGACCATTGGCGTATCCGGTGTTCAGGGCGGGAGTTTTCTCTTCACGCGGCAGCAGTTAGAAGGATTCGGTAAAGGAACGTCACTTGCTGCGCGGCTGCAAAACGCAACACCAAGCGACGGTCAAATCTACTTCTGGTTTCGATGGTGGAAAGCAGACACGCTATTGCATACCGACCAGCAAGTCTTAAGTCCCACAGACGTTCGCTTGAACGGCAACACATTTGACATTATGACTTGGAACGATGTTGGCCTTTTCGACGGAACCCTCTTCGACTATGACCGGATTTCCGTTAACGTATATCATAATTTGCCAGTCAGTGGCGACTACATTCTACAGTCACTTTTTTTGCACTCATGGGGGGTAGAAGAGCAATCACTGGACATTGTTGGTGTCTGCTGCGAAGGGCGAGAAGCAGGCACATGGATAGACTCTACAAGCCACTCGAACTCATTGAACGCGGGTGACCTGTTAGAAAATCCCGCGTATGTTTTAGAATCTTTATTCTGCGACGAGCTTGGATTCACGACAAAGTTTACTGGCGCCGCCGTTGAGTGCGGAATCTCGCCACTCTCGTATTTCTCGACTCCCCACGCCGCCGATCTTGCTATTATTGATGCCATGACGATTGAGGTCTGGGCATATATTCCCGCGCAAGGAGCGACCGGATTTCGTCATGCGATTATTGCAAAGACCAACGCAGGGGGCACAATCGCCGCGCCTTATGTCCTCGCGGTAAACGAAACCGAATATGTCGAATTTTACCGAGGGGATGGAGTCCTTGAGGCGAAATTAACCTCAAGCGTTAAGTATATGAAAGATGCGTGGAATCATATTGTCATCACTTGCGAGGGAGGAATAGGGACTACCATAACTTTGTATTTGAACGGACGATTCGACAAAGCAACAGATAGCGACAGTGTCGCCGATGCGGGGCAGACCTTTTATTTATTCAGAACCGCAGCCGGCGCTAATTATCGTTTCAAAGGGCGGCTTGAAAAAGTCCGACTATGGAGCCGAGCACTCGCGTTGTGGGAGGTGCAAAATCTTTATAATGCTGGACAAGGCACAAATGATTATTTATCCGACAGTACTGTTATGACATTGCGGGTTGACACTTCTACGATAAATGGAACTGACGGGCGATTACTTGCCGACAATACAACACCAACCGGAGCTTTTAATATAAAAGATGACTCTGGGTCACATGCTGTCGGATCAATTTCTCATACTGGGATGCGCATTCGCACCGGTGCAAATTCAATTGTGCCGTATCTTGAGTCACAAATCAACGAGACCTCATTTGATGCTGCCGCTACGGCGCGCAGTACATGGAAACTGGCCGCCTGCATTACCGACCAAGAAGATAGCTCCGCGCTGATTCAAAGACTGTGCTACGAAACAGGAATGGCCAGCTTTGTCGGCGCAGATGGGCGCGAGGTTGTTGTCGCGCTTGAGGCGAGCGCTGCATCCGTAGATACACTAACACGTACAAGCATTCTTACAGATGGCGATGGCAAGCTCCGCATGTCGCTCGGCAGAACTACAGTCAGCGATCTCAAGACTGATTTCATTTTCAACTATCGCAAAAACTATCTCTCCGGTAATTACGAGAAGTCGCTCTTCTGCCGCAGTCCGGATGCAACCGTTTGGGATGCAGCCTATTGCAATTTCACTGCCTTCGCTCAGACCTATTGGGATACGATTCATGCAGCCTACACCTATTACAATCAGGTCAACCTGCTGGAGTACAACTGCTTCTGGATTCGTGATGAAGCGACGGCAGAACTCTACGCAAAGTGGATGATTAACTGGTTAAGCCGCAGGCATTACATGATTCACTGTGTCATG
>ERZ1292632.3008-Hain-H43-01um-R2-3008-length-13403-cov-10_pt1 | contig 13403 bp, 27 predicted proteins | sample MGYA00564407_ERZ1292632 | MGnify/ENA primary metagenome ERZ1292632 (study PRJEB36523, sample SAMEA6512637) | groundwater metagenome | collected 2019-01-08 | study: AquaDiva: Metagenomics assemblies of 32 groundwater samples
CCGGCCATATCCTCCACCGCCTGGTCGTAAGAGTTAATTTGAAGGGTTGAGCCATTCAGCAAAGTCAACGTACGTTGTTTTTCACTCCATGAATCAACCCACCGCCCGTTGATGAGGAATCGCTTGGGAATCCAACCCCAATGTCCTCGATCGCCACCGGGGTCTCCGGCGCCGTTCCACTGCCAATACTGCAACTTGGGGCGAATAACAGCGTCCCATGTATTTGTTAAACTCGTGCAGACCAACCGGGCACGGATAGGTGGACGCAGCTTAACACGGGGGTAATCCTTCTCCAGCGATTTCGGCACTATGCCAGTCATCTGAATTGCCAGTTCGGCTAGTGAAGTGTCTGACTTACCAGACCGGTTGCCACCTGTCGCCACGATTTCCTTCGCCGTCGACAAGTGAATCTCACGGGCGTGCTTCGAGGAGGGTTGATAGAAAAACAACTGTTCTTCCTGACGCAGTTGATACAACCGCCCCAAAGCCTCCTTCGCGGCTTCCTCACGAACTGAGCGGGGCAACTGCTGAAGGTCAGCGTGGGTGAGGTTGGAAAAGGCTTCGAGGTCCATTTATGTCTAGCCGCTCTCTATAACTTTTTCAGTATAAATCACTTCTTCAACCTTCATAGCAACAACTTTTGAAATGGCATAAGGGATTTTAGATCGAAGTGCTGGACGTAATGGAGATGGTGATAATTTCCACTTTCCCTTGCCTTCACTAAATTCAGCTCGACGTAACTTTTGAAGATTTAAAATGTTTGTCCAAAAGTTGTAAGGACCAATAACGTGAGTTGGCAAAGAAAGATAAGGTTTGAACCAGGCCCGTGCGCCGCGAACATTTTCAATAATCCAAAACCGTGGCTTTAAACTATCAATAATCTCAAGAGTTGAGAGTAAAAGCCGCATATCTGGTATTCGCCTTGGTCCAAATGATAAAGGCATCGCCCACCGTGCAAAGTCAGTACAAGGAGGAGATGCCCAAATTAAATCAAACTGTCCAACAGGTTTGTACGTTGTAAGATCGGCTACAATTGTAGGATTGAAACTTGAACAATTATCAATGCTAGTTATTTCCCATCCATGATCTTTCATAGCCATAGATGCGCCCCCAAGACCTGAAAATAAATCTAACATTTTTAATTGCATAAACCTATAAAACTTTTAAGGTTCAGTGCCACACAACTTGGCGATGAAGAATTAACACACCGCCGCCGCTGCCTGTGTAATCCTCCGTTGAAGGTTCACAGAAACATATCGAGCCGGGCTGGACAAAAGAACACGCGCTGTTTATTGAAACTGTGTTATTGGTTATTTCCAACGTGTGAATCTTTTCTTCACTAGTTGGATAAGTGTGGTAAGGTTTATCAGATTCGCCTTTTCTCGCTTTATGCCGCATTTGAGACAACAGTACTAAATCTACTTTGTTCATGTGCACCCCCGCCTTCAATCACGTCGAAACTCAGCCAGTCCATGTAGAGAAACTTCCCCTCTATCCCCTTACCCACCTGGTCAAACTCCACCAAGTACATGTACTCACCCCGGTTGGGTTCAATAGCACTGATAACCCCGTAAGCGTGGGGCCTCAACCAGTGGCGCCCGATAGCCCTAACCCGGTCGCCGGGTTTGACGCTGGTGTCGTGCATGGTGGTTCCTCTTTTGTTTCAACTATTTGAGCTTCTGTTTCCTCAACAGCGGACTTCGGTAGCTCGTCGGTCAGCGAACTAACCAACCGAGCTAACATGTCTGTCAACTTCTCGCTCTCGATCCGCACCGTCCCGCCAAATGCAATGTTTTGCGTCGACTCGCCAGCCAACAACCGAGCTTTGTCTTGGAGAATGCCAAACGCAATCACTGCTTGGCTTAAACCACCAGTATTGATCGTTTTTTCAATCCGTTCGAGCAGTTTAGTGGACAACTCACGGGCCATTAGCTCGTGCTGACGCGTCTGTTGCTGTCGGTACTGCTGAAGAGCCTGGTCGGTGTGCAAACTGGCCCACCGGCCACGTCCATGAAGAATATCATCGACCACACTGAGGCTAACTCCAACAGCTTCAGCTATTTGTCCCGGCGGCATACCAGTGTCGGCGAGGGCTTCAACCGCTGCTCCTTTGTAAAGCCGCGTATCACGGGCCTTCGGGCCTGGTTTCTTACGTTCTTTCACTGAAACCTCACGGCATCCGTTGCCAAAAGAAATGCCCGCAGAGCAGACCAAACAGGAAAGGCACCAATGGGCGTTGGCTCAAATGCCAGAAGATTTCACTGATTGTGTCACCTGATTTGGAGTTAAAAAGGGCGATTGCTTCGTAGATAAACAGCCCAGCAACTAAAATAGCGAAAATTATCGTCATTTTCATTTGTGTTCTATGCTCATCGAACCGTCCGGTCCCAATTTGACCACCGCCCCGGCGTGGTTGGAGCGGCAAAAGGCAAAGTCTGCCTGCCCCCAGCCACCAGTTGCCGCGCCTGCCACCAAGCCACCGCCACCAGCGCCTCCAGACACGCCCGAACGTGCGCAAAAACTTGCTGAATCGGCGGCAAGTGCTTTGATCATCTCAGCGTCTAGGGTCACACAGGCGGGTAAACCTAACAACAACACAACTGCAAAGCCTAACTTAAGCACAAATCGCATGTTTTTCGTCCTCCATGGAGTTAACTTCAACCTTACCACCGTTACGTGGTCTCGTAAACCTCAGTTCGTACCACCACCAGTCATCGAGAAACCCTCGTTTGTCTACTTCAGGGCCTAACCACAAACAAATTGCCCTGAATTGGTGCCAATGCTCCGTTCTAAAGTGGTCCCTCAGTTGTGTGTAGACCGGGAACTGTGTTTTACACTCGTTGCAAATAACCATTTTGCCTGCTCAAACATCATCTCACAGCCAACCTAACAACGGGTGAAAAGCGTGTCAAGGCCCCAGTGCCCGGTTCCTCTCAAACCGTGTTTGTTGAACTTTCCTAACTACCTGAAATCGTTGAAGAAACAACTCTTTTTGTTTTTTTACCCCGGAGGAAAAACAGTTGGGCTTTTTGTATTGCAGGGCGAACAGGGTCCACCCGTGCCCAATCATCGGCGGCGTCCGGTGTGCCCACGTCCCCTCAGGCGCCCATGCCCGATGGGTACGGATGCCCGTTCGGGTACCCACGCCCAATCACCAATCATATCAACTACTTAGCCATCAGGCCTGCCTGCCCATCGGGTGCCCACGCCTGCCCGACGGGCGCCGGTGCCCTTACCCACGTACACACCATGCCTACCCATAGCCTTTTTAGCACTGCCGACGACGACACATATACAGGTCTCTGTTGGTAGTAACACGAATTTCTAAATTGTAACACACATTACAATTTGCAAGATCGTTAACACATAAACTAATCATACATATAGCATCTCCACTAAACCAAAACCCTTGACACATATGCTAACGTGACTTACATTCACCGGGTCAGAATACAAACGTGCGCTACTATGGAGGATAAAATCATGGCTGGATTGTGGAAACCGAAGTTTGGCTTTGCAATGCCGAGTTTGGCGAAGACGACTTACTTGCTCTTGAAGGAAATTACAACAGAAACAAATAGGACTCAGTGGGAAGTGATAACTATTGCGATTCATGCGTTGGTTCATTTGAAACAACAGCGAAATGCAAACCCGGCTATTAAGGCGCTGTTGCACCGGGTCGTCGAGGAAACAAAGGACTTAAAGCCAAACCAAGGCCAATTTATCGACCATGAACACGAACGGCAGACAAATGAGGAAAATGGTGGTTTATGATTTGAGCCGGGCGGCGCCATCGAGGCGATAATGCCGAGAATGAAGGGACACATACGTATTTCGAACGTGTCCCTCTTATATAAGTATTAGTATTACAATATCAACTTAGCACGGTTTATTCTTGTAGTAGTTTAGTGATTGACGAGCAACTAGGCGGAATTGCTCATATTGACAACCTTGACTGCCAAATTGACAAACCTGACACACGAGGCAAACCCCCGAAAAGGTTGAGAGTGAAGGATTTAAGTGTCTGATACTTCAGTCATTTGTATGATTAAACCTACAGGCAGCGGCGCCCGATGGGTTAGAAAACTCAATGAATTCACGGCGGGTGTGGCTGGCACGTGGATTGCTTTATAGGAGAGCAGGAAGGGAAGAACGAACATGAAAACATTCTTTGACACTGAGCTAGCGGTACGACAGTTTATGGCACAGTTGGATGCTCGACAAGTTTCTTACAGTTTCTACCATGAGAGCTGTTGCAGGTTTTGGGTTACGATTCATTAAAGGTGTGCATGAGAGTATAGGAGGAAACGAAAAATGACCAGGCAAGCAATTTTGGATCAATATAAAGTTGATGAACAAGGCATTATCCATACCTTAAGGAAGTTCGAAGGGGAAATGCTTTACGTACCGTATTTCTGGGAGGCTTTCCTGGATGGTGCGGCGGATCGTGACGATGGGGATGTCATTGGCTTTGACCTAACCAAAGAGGATAAGGCCATGTTTCCCAAACTAAAGGGTCGACGCACTGTTCGCATTTATCAAAGGTCAGATGGCTTTGTTTGCGAGGCATAAGGAAGCAACCGCGAAAGGGAGAAATGAACATGAAAGCTTTATTGATTGCAGCAGTTTTGGTTTTGACAATTGCGTCAACAGCGTCAGCCTTAGAGTGCCGGTTGGTATGTGACTTTATGGGTAGGTGTTCGTATGTTTGTCGATAGGGGCTGTTCGAATCGTCGTGTTTAACTGGAGGTGAGATCATGAAAGCAGTGCTTGTATATCAAGCAGGGATCGCTAACGTGTTTCGTGTTGATTGTTTTAACCTGGCTGATGTTAGACGTAATGCAGAGCGGCTTTATCAAGGATCGTTTCGTAGCGCGGTAACCTTCGCAAAGGGAATACAAGCAACAGGTACAGAAGTTAAAACATCTGCATGTAATCAAGCTGGAGATATAAGGCAAGCTCTATGGAGCGAAGACTTCAATAGTCAACCGTTTAATGATCAATTTATCATTGTTTAACTGAAAGGAGCATAACCATGAAATCCGCATATCAAAAGAATCGTGAGCTGCAAGATCAACTGCTTAAACTAACGCCGGGCGTCACATTCGAGGATTGCGCCGTCCTGCGCCGCGCTGCGTCAATACTAACCCGATGGACCGAGCTGGAGTGCGGCGATAGCGACGACTATGCTTCTTGGGCTATTGAGCGCGATGAGACAACTGAAGTGCCTTATTACATTGTGCGGCCATACAACTCAAACAACGTACAAAAGCGCCGCATTCCTGACCGTGAGAAGGGTGCACTCAAGCGAGTGGCCGCCATCTGTGCACGGTTAGGCTTGCATTTCTACAACCAAACCGATCCACGCGGTTTGCCATTGTACGTAGACAAGGAACCATTGCCAGATAACAACTACAATTGTGGAATCGGGATAGGTGAATGAGTTATCGTTATGGCATGGCCGATGAGGAGGCACATAGCCGCTGTTATGAATGCGGCCATGAAATTGCCTTACATTGGGATAGCGATGATGAGCGTAGCTTCCATTGTCCTTGCCGAGGTGAGCGCTGGGACGTGGCTAATGGTGAATATGTTGACTGTGGTTGTGAGGAGTTAGCCTAATGTGGCAATTACTGGCAAGCAAGCAACGTTGGCGTCAGTGTAAATGGTGCGACCGTTGGATAGCCGAGGATGCTCGCGAAACCTGGCGTTTGGACTACATGGCTACTGGGCAGGGTCGATGTCGATGTTGTAGACGGGCGCAACTGATGAAATTGTTTGTCATTAAAAAGGAGCAACGACCATGCGAAAATTAATTCCACATTGTAACCATGCCTTGACCCAGACTGATACGACTATGGTTTGGCAAGTAGCTAATTTTGAATATGACAAGGGTTTTTATTTTTGCCATATATGTGGTTATGAGTTTGAAAGGAGCAACGAACATGAAACCGAGGTCTGACACAAAATACACTGGCGAAGTCATTATCAAGTACAGTAAGGCACGAGCAACAGTTACGCCGGCGCCCTGCGGTGAGTATGGCAAGGGGCATTATTTGTTACGTTTTGACGGAGACGAGGCAAGCTATGTTTGTGTTGCTGATGACTTCGAACCGACACAAGAGGATTTGTTTCATGTTTGACGCATACTTACGGGCGCAACCAAGGAGCAGTCATGTTAACCCTCAAACCAAGTGATTTAGAAATACTACTATGCAAGGTGATCCAGGCCAAGCAAAACCTGCTGGTTGTGAGTTCCCACGGTATGGGAAAAACCAGCATCATTAAACAAGCCATCAAGCACGTAACTGCGGCCGGGTTTTTCATGTACCCCAGTATTGGCGATCCAACCGACGCCAAGGGGATTCCTTGGATTGTAGATGGTAAGGGGGAGTTTGTTCCGTTTGAAGAGTTAGCCCGCGTGTACCGCGCAATTGATGCAGGTTTGTTGACTTGTTTAGTGCTTGACGATCTTGGTCAAGGCGCGCCTGCAGTACAGGCCAGTTACATGCAGTTGATGGACAAGTTGAGGGGTAGGTGCAGTGTAGTTGCGGCAACAAACCAGCGAGGTAGTAAAAATGGTGTACAGGGAATTTTGGAGCCTGTGAAGAGTCGTTTTCACTCGATTGTAGAACTGGCAACTGATGTAGACGACTTCTGTAACCACGTGATTGATTTTGGCGCGGAAATGTATGGACTCACAGAGGAGGTAGTTTTAGACATAGTTTCATTCTTGCGTTTCAGACCCGATTTGTTGTGTAAATTCAATCCAACCGCTGATATGATTAATTCGCCTTGCGCACGGACATGGGTAAGCGCGGGGCAACAGATGAGTCTCGAATTGCCGGCTAGAATTGAATACGTAAGCGTTGCGGGCGCAATAGGGGAAGGGGCCGGGGTAGAGTTTTGTGCATACAAAAAAATGCGCCGTGAGCTGCCCAATCTAAACACTATTCTTCGTGATCCACAAAATGCAGTCATTCCTGCTGAGCCTTCAGTTCGATGGGCTGTATGTACAGGGCTGGCTGCGAAAGCTACGGAGGCGAACTTTCCAGCGCTACATACCTATGCCAGGAAATTGCACGAAAACGCATTAGGGCCATATGCCGCGTTAATGATTAGAGACACACTGCGTAGAGTGCCGGCGATAAGGTCGACTACAGAGTTTCAGCAGTTGTCGACCGGGCCGATAGGGGACTTGATTGTCGGCACTGTGGGGAGTTGAAGGTATTATGGAAATACCAAAGAATAAACCGGCAGCGCAAAAAGTCGCTCAAGCGTTGACGGGTTTACTATTGGCTGAGCCGTTTTTTGGGCATTTATTGTTGCAGCTGAAGTTGCTTGAGGACGAGACGGTCAGGACTGAGTGCACAAATGGTGTTTACATTAAATACAATCCAACGTTTATTGCGAGTTTGCCTTTTGACAAGGTTAAAAGTGAATTTATCCATGAAATTATGCACCCAGCTAAACTACATCCTTGGCGTTGTGATGGGCGCGACCATGATCTGTGGAATGTTGCGTGCGACTACATAATCAACGGGGAGTTAGACCATGCGGGTTACACGCTGGATGAAACGTGGTTATTGGATCATAAGTATGACGGGATGAGCGAGGAACAGGTTTACAATGTAGTTGCTGAGCAACCAAAGGAGCAACAGCAACAGCAAATAGTGAAGTGTTATTTACATGGACAAGTAGAAGCTGCTCAAGACAACAGTCAAACAAGTAAAATGGAGCAGGAACAAAATTGGATTGGGACGGTTCTCCAGGCGGCGCAACAAGCTCAACAATATGGTACGTTGCCTGGTTTCCTACAGACAATGGTAAATGAGATTAAAAACCCAGTAGTTGATTGGAAAAGCGTCCTGCGACAGTTTATTCAACAGGCGTCGAAAAGTGATTACTCGTGGGCACGACCGAATCGACGCTTTTTAGGGTTAGAGGTTTATCTTCCGTCAGTGAAGTCCGAGAAGCTTCCACCGATTTGCGTTTATGATGATACGTCGGGAAGTAGATGGAGCAAGAAACAGTTAGCATTCGCAAAAGCGGAAATTGCGTCAATTATAGAGGACGCCAAGCCAGAGCGAACTTACCTAATCCACGGTGACACAGAGGTTACTAACGTAGAAGTGTTTGAAGCAGGCGATTCGATAACGTTTAATCCAAAAGGTGGCGGCGGGACAAGTTTTGAACCTATCTTTAAATGGATTGAGGAGCAGGGAATCGAACCGTGTTGTTTTATTGGAATCACTGACCTTGAGGGAAGCTTTCCTAACACTGCTCCTGACTATCCCGTTATTTGGTGCTGCGACGTGAAGGGGGCAACAGCACCATTCGGGGAAGTAATTGAGGTTCCACCTATATGAAAATTAAGAAAAAATTTTACTGGGGGAAAGTTTACGCTACATTGGCTACCGGCAAGGAAAAAATAGAAGTACCGGCGCTGATTTATGGCGACTCCGGTTTGTGCATCAATCAATTTGATCCTAGACATCCGGAAGGAAAATTTGTCTCAGTAACACATATGGCAACAGGGTGTCGGATAGGTTATGGACATTATACAGAGCAGTCAGCCAAGTGGTTTTGTGAGGCAGTTGCGGAGTTGTGCGATTGGCATTTAATCAAAGAGGCGGCTGATGTCAGTAATCTTTCCTACTTGGTTGGAGAGCTGGTATTACTTCGCGAACTAGTGACCAAGCATAAATCAAAATGGAGAACAGCTTTGGTAGTTCACAAATTAACAAATGGAGGGTTGACATTATGAGCAGCAAGACTTACCCGTTCATTAGAGTAATTCAGGTTCATCCACAAAAAATCGTTTGGCGATTGGATGTTAATGGACGGTGGCCGACCGGAACATGGTTACAGTGTAAATTAGTCGAGTCACGGCTTGCGATCGCTGCTGAGGATGCGAAGAAACTGTTGATTGATGGAAACAAGCAATTTGGGTGTGGATGTAGATAATTATAAAGCACTGGCACTAGCCGTTCTGGAACGTGCATTGATTGATTTGCAAACTGCACGCAAGCAACGTGATCGAGTAGAAGAGCGCAAAATATTGGCGTGGGTTGATAGTGACACGGAGTCTTGGGTGTTTGCCTTTGTTCCTCTGTGTGAGTGGTTAGGATTTGACGTTGAGACTATGAGGCGAAAGGTTAGGGGTTTGAGGGGGGTTGTGTGAGTAACCGTGAAAAATCGTCATTGAGATGAATTACTCCTGAAAAATCGTCATTGTGAGTGGTTGATTATGAAAAATCGTCACTGGGAAGGGTTGCCTCTGTTCGCGGGCCGGGTGCTTAATCGGTTGGGGTTACTTAACCGGCTAGAAATAGACGACGATACGTTTACTAGGCGAATTGAGGCTGAACAGAAGCAACGAACGTTTGAGAGAAAGCAGGCACAGATTAAACGTGCTCAAAAGGGCCAGAAGAAGAAGGGGACATAATGAAGGTAGTAGTTGATTTTACACTCTTTTCTGACCAATTCGCAATGAGCATGGAAGACGGGGCCGAGTTTATGAAAATAATTGGGCGATCGGCGGTGGTGCATCGAGAATACGTAAACGGAAAAGGTTTTAGATTTGAATACAAACCAATGTCGTCTGACATGATATTTACAATCATGACGGACGACAAATTAATGTACCCCGCCGATCTAGCGACGTTGGTACAAGTAATGCGAGAGCAACAGGCTGGAAGGGCTGACGGGGTAATACCAGATGCGGGGTTGAACACGGAAGCAAGCCGGACGGACGAGGTTCCATTTTAAAGGAGTAACCATGCAGATAGATGACGATTTAGTGAACATTTTAAACAACCTTGCAACTAATCGAACAACTGAAGCTTGGGCAATGCAAACGATTATATGGTTGGCGCTGGATTTACAAACAGCGCGGCAAACATTGCGAGTTGCGGAGAAGTTAAACCCCCCGTCCAAGTCATCAATCAAGGCACCGGCTTATCGTTCTTCTGAACCTAATTATGTGATTACAGACTCTACGAATGAAGAAGGTTAACTAATGCTTGTAGTAGACTTTGACAAAAAAGTAATCACGGCGGATAACCACTGTCTGGAAACTTACCGGACCTGTGAAGAGAAGTATCGGTTGGGTTTGCACGAACACTGGAGGCCAACGTCGGGGACAGTGCCGTTAGCGTTTGGGATTGCAATGCACGCTGGTCGGGCGAAGTTTAAACAATACATGATGACAGATGTAGAAAAAAAGGTTGCTGTAGAAGAGGCAGTAATACACGGGTTGAAGGTGTGGGACTCCGAAATGCCCGCTGAGATGAAAACCGAAGTAATGGTAGATGACAAACGTGGGCGGAAGAATTTTGAGCGGTTGGCCAGAGGTTATTTGGAAAAGTATGGCGGGCCGGAATTTCAGCCCGTCCAGGTTGAAGTTCCCGGCAAGCAGTTCCTTGGCACAACCCCTGAAGGATGGACTTTTAACTACGTGTACATAATTGACGAGATTGTTAAGCATCGCGATAAGCTTTACCCGCTGGAATTCAAAACGAATGGTGAAATGTGGCCTCCCAATGATGTGTGGTTTTCACAGTTCCACACCAGAGCCAGTATAACGGGTTACATTTGGGCCTGCGAAAAACACTTTGGCTACGACATTGGTGGTGCGATTATTCATGCAATGTGGGTTCACGCTGAGCCGAAGCCTGGAAGTAAGTCAAAGTACACCTTGCCTGACTACTTCAAAATGGACTATACCTACCGGGACGATAAGCAAATTGAAGAATGGAAACAAACCACGCTGTTGACCGGGGACGACATTGTGCGCTCAGTTCGCGAGGGTCGGTGGAAGAAGAACTTGGGTTATTCATGCAACCTGTTTGGCGGGTGTGATTTCAAAAAGGTTTGTGGAGCGACCCCAGGCGTGCGGCCCGCGTTGTTAGAGATGGATTTTGAGAAGAGCGAGTGGAACCCATGGGCACGAAACGATTCGGGTTCTGGGAGTTGAGAATTGACAATGAGCCAGCCCGTGGTTAAGAAAGACTGTGAACACGGATGTTATTGGATTGATGAAAACAATTTTGCGCTCTGTGCACAATGTAAGTGGCTTGGTGTGGAAGCTGGTGTAAGCCCTAGTGTGGCGCCTGGTATTAGTGCTTCAATGGTGCCAAATTCTTATACCATCCGTAGGAACGAATGCAAGCACGAGATAGGATATTGGTCCAATGAGATATCGTACGCCTATTGTCTATTTTGTGGCGCACTGGGTTTACTACGGGACGAATGTCAAGCAATGTTGTTTAAAGTACCACCAGTGTACGAATTTGATGTAAGTGAAAAAGAGGAAGGAAACAAGTTATGAAAAAGTTAAAGGCAAGTTTGGTTGGGTTGTTTATGTGTTTGTTTTGTGGGTCGGCATGGGCTGATTCAACTTATCAATTGTTTGGTCCAGCACAAGGCGCGGGCGTTTACACTGGCGCGTTTGGCACGTCGTGTTGCGCGGAATGGGTGTCGCCAACCGCGTTTACAAGTTCAACTAAAACTTTTTTGTTTGATGATTTGAATAAGAAACCATTTCGATGGGTTAGAGGGCTTGTCGTTTGGATACCTAGGGGTCCGTGGAACTGTATACAGTTTTTCTATCGGTATATGGATTGGGCCGATGGCGGAGTAGATCATCCAATGGGCTTCTTTTGTGGAATTAACCTTGTTCCTAGGCCTACAGACAATCAATTTGAACCGTGGTTGAATCTTGTGCCGCAGGGCTTAGACCTTACTGTGGAATTTAACAAACTTGTAGCAGAACATAGAAATATTTTTGTGGGTTATAAAACTTGGGATAATGGCACGCGCTTCCATATTTGGGAAGTGCGGCTTGAAGTGTTTGAGTAAGGAAAAGAGGAAAAAGGAAGGTGGAAGTAATGAAAGCACTCGATTGCCTTAGGGTTGATTACCTGCGACTGCTGTTGTTTGGCCCCAGTGGATATGGTAAAACGTGGCTCTATTCACTGATGGCTAATGTCGACGCGTTTCTTCCAATGGAAATTGCTGACTTTGACCTGGGCACGATTACCCTGAAAAGCAGTTTGGCGGGGCTGCCCAAGGAAACGTGGGACAAGATTGAAATTAACCAGTACCGGGATGTTACCAATCCGGGGACTGCGGCGCGGGCGTTTCGAGAACGAATTCGTGAATTGGCTCGGCGCCAAGCGCTGGGTGATCCTGGCCCCAAGACAGTTGTGTTAGATTCCTTAACTTTCCTCTCTAAAGACATTCTCGATGGAGTGTCTACTGACGATAAACAGCCATACGCGAAGCGAGATCATTACCTGCCACAAATGATGCAGATTGAGCAGCATATTCAAGGGCTAACGGCCCTCAGATGCAACGTGGTTGTGGTCGGCCACGAGGACGTGGAAAAGGATGAAATTAGTGGCGTGAAGGCACGGGCGATTGACGTGACTGGGAAACTTAGTGGGCGACTCCCTAGGTACTTCAATGAAGTTTATTACTTGCGAATTGGAATGGACGAGAACGGTCAAGCAAAGCGAATTGTGCAGACAAATGCTGACTCGATTGTTGTTGGGCCTAAAACAGCGTTTCCAAATGTCATCAAACCTAGTGAAGAAGCTACAGTTGAGTTGTGGAGGAAGTTGGCGAAGGCCCTGGGGGAGAACCAAGAGAAGTTTACAAATGTGGAAGATATGTGGACGACAAAGTAACCTGGCGCAGAATTGAGCCTGCACTAAATAAAAAGGAGTTTTAAAATGGCAGAAACAATTGTAGTGAACATGAACGAGGTTGTAGAAAAGCCGATGATTGAGAAAGGGGTTTATACGTTTACCTTCAAAGATTCCAAGGCTTTTCTGGTACGGAGCAAGAAGGAAGGCTCTGATTGGATTGGTTTGCAGGGCATCATTGTGCCGGAAGGTAAGCCAGACGATTCATTTACCCTTTGGCTTGCCGTTAACCACTCGATGCGCGACGGTTTGGATGCTAAGAAGTTCCTCAAGGGGTTGGGTTACTCGGTTGAAGGCGCGTCGGCCGTAAAGCTGGGCGGGGAGTTGTCCAATCCTGAGCAAGTGAAAGCTGGAAACGGGCCACAGGCAATGATGAGTGCCGAAGGTAAACAACCGATTCCAATTGGGTTTCTGAAGTTTAAGGGGGAGTTAGGATTAGAAACCAACAAAGCCAATGGGAGGCAGAATGCGAGGTTGTTGACGGTGTTGGGCCGGGTGGAGTAAACAGCTACACGCATGAGACGGTAGTGGGCCATGTAAACAAACCAGCGTGCGTGCCAGGGACATACCGTCTTAAAAGAACAGGCTTGAAACTGTAGAGGTTTCGAGCCACAGACGGGGGCTGTAGGAGTTGAGTGACTGTAAAGCCTCAAACGGGGTTCCTTCCCCTCGTTGATCGCTCCAACAGCCCCT
>ERZ1292632.3009-Hain-H43-01um-R2-3009-length-13398-cov-4_pt1 | contig 13398 bp, 16 predicted proteins | sample MGYA00564407_ERZ1292632 | MGnify/ENA primary metagenome ERZ1292632 (study PRJEB36523, sample SAMEA6512637) | groundwater metagenome | collected 2019-01-08 | study: AquaDiva: Metagenomics assemblies of 32 groundwater samples
ATTTTCTTCCAATCTCCTCTATCTCCAATCATTTGTATGCTCATTTTTTACCTCCTCTTAAAATCCTATCAGTTAAATCAATTGTTTTATTAGCTAAATCTTGATTTCCTCTAACTTGGTCTGCATAAAATCCTGCTTTTCTCAAATCTCTAAACATTTGAGTTTGGTTTCCAATTTGAAGATGAAAATAATAATGTTTTCCTGCTTGTTCAAGAAATTCGTTTCTAATACTATCCCAATTATGTACTTCTCCATCAGAAATTGAGAAAACTAAGTTTCCTCTTCCTTCAAAAAATTCACTAACCTTGTCTAAATCTAAATTGGTATTTCCAAATTGTGGTGAAAGAGCAACTTTTTTTGCATCAAGAAGACCTTTGCCAACAACTGTTGAATCACTAAACCCTACTAAGTCTACTGCATTTTGGGTTAATAAATGATTTTGCCTTAAATATTCTAAAAATCCATACCATGACAAAAGAGCATAATGATATCTGCTATTATCTCCCCAAGAGATTATAGATTTAGAACCTGCATCTTCTGAACCAGATGGACTATAAGCCATTGTTCCAGAACAATCAATTAATCCAAATCTTGCTCTTGGAAATCCTCTCTGGCTTACTTTAACTTCTAAGGGCATGTTTTCATGCCATCTCTTTTTTCTTATATCTAATTCTCCTGAATCCTTTGCCCCCAAGATTATATGTTTAAAATCATCTGTTTCAGGGTCAAATTCTCTTGAGCCATACCAAAAAATAGGCATTGACGCTTGTTTTGTAAAGGTTTCAGCTTTTATTGTAAGTTTTTTTGCCAAGCTTTCATAAAGCAAGTCCATTGCATCAAATTGACTAATCCAAGAAGGTGCAGTTTCTCCTAAACCATAAGCTCTTTGAACTCTTGCTCTTTTAAATTCTCTAGATTTCATTTGCCTATCAAATTCATTTCCTTCTCCAGATGATTCTTCTGCTTCTCTTCCTTTTGTACCAGCACCACTATGATTCATTAAGCTTTGAGCATAACTTGGTTGCATAAGTTTAGACATATTTTCTGCGTATGCCTTTGCTATCTTTGCCCAATTTTTTTCATCTAAAAGGAAATCTCTTATTTTTCCTTTGTCTCTTATTTGCTCTCCAGATAAATCTTGTTTAAAATCATTAATTCCACTTTCTTCTAAAAATTCTTTCATTGCTTCTAAAACTTTTTTCCTTTCTTTTTTATCATGTGTAAAGTATCTCTGCATTTCTTTTTTTTGATTTTTATTTCCCCATAAGGTCATATTTAATCTTACATGAGCTTCATAAAAAGGAGTAAATTTTTTTACACCATCTCCAACATCTTGAAAAAATTTAGATATTCCATCTAATGAAAATCCATTATGCAAATCATCATGCAAAATAGTATCTTCTAAACAATTTGAAACATAATGTGCATCTTCTGGACTAAATCCATTTGGATGAAGAATATCCATAATAGGTTCATAAATTAAATCAACATGATTATCTAAATTTCTTGGACAACCATAATAGCCTCTGTATCCATGATGGTCTATTTCATGTCTTATTCCATCTCTTATAACTATTGCAGTTTGTTCAGGATTTTTATCTTCATAAGAAGCATCGTATTTTATTTCAGTTTTTCTATTCTCTAAACTAGTTTTCATTTGAAAATGTGGTTCTCTTTCTTGTCTTCTTAATTCTTCTACAGAAATATCTCTAAAATCAAATCCGCCTTTTGTGCTTTCTCCTTCAACAACACTCTTAATTTCTTGTTTTGTTGCCATTTTATTTTGCACTCCTGCTCGCTACGCTCGCAATACGTACCCCGAGCGAAGCATACGAGTAGTCAGGACCCCTGCCGCAGCTGAGGTTAGCCCCGCCAGTGTTAGCATCGAACCTCGCAACATATTCATCGGTTTTCTTTGGTTTAGAACTTACTCTATAAATATAAGCATCTGTTCCATTTATTGCTTGGAAAACAGAATTTATTTGTGGAATATCTTTTGTTCCTAAAAGTGCTTCAAGATAACTAGTATCTTTGCTATTTTTAATCCATTCCTCCCTTCCAACAAATTTTGTTTTGAAGTTATATTCCTGATTTGTTCCGAAATTATGAATTACTTCGTCACTTCCTTTAAGATTATATTTTATTCTTGTTAAAGTAATTAGCCATCTTGTTCTCATTTGAGATTTTAAAAATTCCTTTGCTTCTTCCGCATCTTTTCCATTTGCTTTTGAAAATGCCAATAAAACTGAAAAATAAAGAGGCATATCTCCAGTATAGAATTCTCCTTTTGGTTCTGCAAGTTTTCTATATTCTGCCCAATCAACTTGTGTTTTTGCACTTCCATTATCTAAAAGAGATTTTGCTAAATCAATAGTGCAAATTCTATTTTTATAATTTACTAGAATGCTCCAATAGTCTTGTGCAGAACTAACATTTGCAGGAGCAGACGGATGAGCTTGTGGTGCAGGTTGAGTAGTAGGGATTGGACTTTTAGGTTGTTTGTCTGCTTCTCTATTTAACTTATCAATTAAATCAGAATCTTGCGGGATTTTCTTCCAATCTCCTCTATCTCCAATCATTTGTATGCTCATTTTTTACCTCCAGATTTTTTTGTGACAGCGCCTTCGGCGCACGCGAATACCCCGAGCGAAGCATCCGAGTAGTCAGGATCCCAGCAGCTGAGGCCAGCCCTGACAGCGTCAGCACCGAACCCCGCAACACAATCTTTTCTTGGTGTCCAAAAATAAATATTTTCACCCGGTTTATAATTTTGGTCTCCTGATTGATTTGTTGCTAATCCTTGATTATTAAATTGTAAATCAACATAAGAATCTTGGTTATGACAAGGTAATAATGGTTCCTCTTCTGTTTGGAAATTTCCTTTTTTGTCAATTCCGATTATTGTTTCTAAATCTAAACTTTTAAATCCTGTTCCTTTAACAAATCTTGCATTCAACCAAGTCCAAGCACCAACATTTCCTCCACTATAAACATCAATATGATCTTTAGTTAAATGTTGATAAATATCTTTTAATTCTTTTGCTTTGATTTCCTGTCCATTTCCATCAAATAATTTTGCTTTTCTATCATGAGCATCCATAACATTTTTAAAATAAGTCATAAAAATTGCAGGAGTTGGAATATATAATCCCTTACTCAAAACGAATTCATGGGTTTCATTATAATTTTTGTTGTTTGCACTAGGTATTTCAAATTTAGAAATTAAAACAGGATTTCCTTTTAGCCCATTAATTCCTATTCTTACATATTCTGAAGGGTCAATATTTGTTTCAACTATTAAAGGAGTAAAATTTTCTGTTTGCGGAGTTTCAAGAGATTTCGCTTTCTTTTTTTTTGGTTTTTCTTCTTTTTCTGTTTCAGCTTCCTTATTAAGCCTGTCAACTAAATTAGAATTAATTTTATTCCAATCTCTCCTGTCGCCTATAATCTGGATAGCCATTTTATTCTCCTTCTTGCTTTTTTTTAAGTTGAGCAAGTTTTATTTCAGCATCTACTGCATCTTTTACCCACCCCAATCCAATTGGACGATTATCATTAAATGGTTCTAAAGGTGTAACCTTTGCTCTTGCTTTATCATTAAGCTGGTCGTATCCTAATCCCCTTTGTCCATCTGCTTCAAAATAATCAATAGCATGATTTCCTTTTCTTGCTTCATCTAATGAACTTAAAATAAAATCTTGATTTACCCTAAAATCTTGTTTTAATTTTTCTGCAACAAGAGCCATCATTTTTGGAGCTTCATCGCCAAAATCTGCTTTTAATTTAGCGGGATTTAAAATATTCTGATATGCAGAAGTTAATTCAAATGCTTTAAACATTAATTCTATAGGATTTATTTCTTTTTCAGGATTTTTCAATTTTATAAGATAGTGCAATGCAGAAGCATATCTTGTCATTGATTGAAGTGTTCTCTGAACAGGTGTAGTAACTAATGAACAAATATTGTCTCCATCAGTATTTCTTGAGCAATCTTGGCATAAATAAGGCCAATTTTTTCCTTTAGGACGAGGAGATTGTTCATCTCTTCCCTGGCAATTTTCTAATCCAAATTTAAGGAAGTCTACTACTGCTGTTGACTCTAATCCGGGTGTTAAAGTTGCCTGAGAAATTTCTCTGCTTGCCTGAATAATTCTATCAGTTAAATCTCTTCTCAGTGCTTCTTTTATTCCGGGATGAGCTTCTCTTAATTTTGCTATAAGTATTCTGTCTTCTTTTGTTGGTTGAAATTGTTCATAGTCTAAATCTAAAACCAAACCAAATCTATTTTCAAGTGCTTTATCAACATCAAAAGTTCCTTTAAACTCTCCATTACCATAATTTGCAGTAGCTATTGAAGAAACATAACCTTTATCTCCAATTGGTATTGATTGTCCTCTATGGATTAATCTTCCATTCCCAATAGCAAAAAACTGATTTTGTGCGATTGGTGGACATCTGTTAAATTCTTCTAAGTCCCAAAATAATGCTTTATGAGCACCATTCAAAACTCTTTGAACTTTTTCCCTATCAACATCAGTCAAGTCATCTCGATAAATATCAAGTTCTGGATGCCCTTCTATTGTTATTGCATGTCCTCCTTCTCTTACACTTCCATTAAAATAATAATTATGAACATCCCTTGCTAGTTGAGATTTACCACAACCAGTATTTCCCACTAAAAGAATATTCATTCCTGCAAGAATTCCTGCAACAGCCAAATCCGTTACATTTAATCCTGCAAAATGATTATGAGTATTAAGATAAACTGCACAATTGTCCTTAATATATTGCGGACTTTGACCAGCTAAAAAAGCTTCTTTTGCTTTTTCTCCGAGCTTCAAATCATCATAAGCTAATCTATCATTTGCCATTTTGCAATTCCTCCTTCAAAAATTTATTTAAGCTATATTCTAGAATATGAGACTTGCTTCTAAAAAGACCTTCTTCCAAAAGTCTTTCTATTTCTTTTATCTTTTCTTCGTCTATTGTTATGCTTATCTTTTGTTTCATCTTTCTTTAATGATTATTTATCCTACTTTTCACGAGAAAATACTACTATTTAAATCTTTCTTATTGATGTTATTTTAAAGTAGTTACAGAATTACTTTTGTCTATCTTTGCCAAAGAAATTCACTAAAATGGATCAAAAATAAGGGTATTTAAACCCCCAAGTTAGTTTTTTGTTAATATTTTTCTTAATATTTTTCTCACTCGGGAATATTTAAGCAAAATATGCCTTTATAAATTACCGAGTGAAAAATAAAGTGAATAAAAAAAGTACTTTTTTTACACTTTACAATATTTAAATAAAAATCAGCTAAGAAAAACATGGAGCCTGAAAAAGAAATAATGTATGATAAAGTAGACCCAGAAATAATCCTTATTAAACTAAGCGAGGTTTTGACTTTTATTCAAAACAAAAAGAAGGAAGGAGAAATATGAATAAAAACTCCCAGATTCACTTTTATATTGAAACTAGCATTTTGCAGGATTTAAAGAGGAGAGCATCTCAGGAAGGAATAACTATTTCTAAATTATGCAGGGAGAAATTAAGAGATTATAGCTTGCTTGCAAGTTTGCAGGAAACCTTGAATAATATGAACAGGAAGATTGCAAAAGAAAGCAGAATACTAAACCTCTTAAAAATCGCCCTAAAGGTAAGTTCCCGATGCTGATGACAAGATTTTTAAACTTCTTAAGCCCAATGATTTGTAAGTATATCACTGCAATAAGCAAATTAGTGTCCCCTTAAACGCACAGAATGCTTAGAGCTTCGGGCAGGGCTTGTCTTTTGTCGGTACAAAATCAGCTATTTTTCCTGCAACAATGTTTCCTGCCACTTCGCTCATCTGCCTGAAATCTCTTGTTACATAAACTTTAAACATCCTATCTTCCATTGATTTATGCGAATTTGTCAATTTATATATTTTCTTCTTGTGGAATGTATATAAACCAGAGATATATGCTAGTGGATAACACAAATTAATAATTACAAAAATAATATTTTAACTATAGTGATTGAGATTGTGAAATTAGTATATTTCTCCATTTTCCCAGCAATCTTAGTCTTTTACGCAACATATAGAAATTAGGGTTTTTATATTGTCTGCCTATTGCTAGAGAATCTGTTGGCTCTTCGGCAGGATAGTAGTCAGGGAGTGAACCATCTGCAAGACCTCCACGATAAGGCGTTTCAAACCCTGGATAATAACTTGTCTTTTCTCTTTCTTCTGATATTTTTCCTGCTATTTTTTTGGAGGTATGAGAAAGCAGTATGGCTGTTTCTTTCTCAAGGTTTAAAATTTCTTCCAATGTTGCCTGTTCGTTGTGAACCCATGTTTTTTTTGAATATCTTCTAATTTTCCATCTTTTTATTGTGTTCATTTGATTTTATTTGTTAATTTCTCTTTGCAGAAGCTCTTCTCTAAATGAAGATATTGGATTTTTATATCCCAAAAAAATATCACTTTTTTCAGGAAGAGTTTTTAAGATATTCTCATAGGGCTTTAATAATTGTTCAAATATCTGCCTGTTTAATTCAGATGCAGATGCACCAACAGAAACTTTTTTTTCTTTACCATAAATTGAAGGCTTTCCTCCTACCCTCTCATAAATTGAAGGGCCTTCTTTAATATAAGAAATACTAAAATTAATTTCAGGTTCTAAATCAATACTTTTTCTTTTTTTGGCTTTTAATATAAGTTTTTTGGATACTACATTAGTCATATGAACAACACATCCAAGACTACTAGAATAACTATAATCAATGCTTAGTTGTTCAAAAATATCATCTCTACCTGTATAATCAAGTCTTATATCTGCCTCGTAGTGTCTTGGCCTATTTTCAACTTTTCTGACAATTATCTTCCAGACACGATTTACGAGATTGTCCAAATTTTCTTTAGCCATTTTTTTCACCGGTGATGATTACTAAATCAAAATAAGGACCATTACAATCTTTTTGAAACTTATATCCTAATGATTCAATATAATCTATCCTGGATGTAGTTAATTTTCCGGGTCTTGCCTTTCTTGTTGCAGTGATGGTTGGGGATAGCCCTGAGTCTCTTAAAAGATTGCAGGTTTGTTCAACTCCTATAAAGTCTGCATGCAGAACCTGAAAATGCCCTCTTTTTTTTATGCAAGGAAAAACATTTTTTATTATTTTATCAACAGCTTGTCTTCCGTTATACCCTCCCTCATTAGTAAAATAAAAGCAATTCTTTTCCTGAGGAACTTCGAGGGGCGTTGGTATTTGCGGCGGGCAGCTGATTATCAAATCATATTGATGATTTAACTTAAAATCTTCTGGAAATTCCCCTTGAAATATTTTAATTGCATGTTCGAGCCCCTTTGATGCAACTGTTTGTTTTGCTAATTCTACTGCAGACTGGTTTATATCAATTCCATCAACATGATTGAATTTATAAAAATCAACCATTATAACTGCATGAACCCCACTTCCTGTTCCAATATCCAAAGCACTTCCTCCGAGTTTTGGCATAATGTATTCAGCTAAGAACTGGGTGTAATGATCTGGTTTGGCAACTTCTGAATCCAAAGGAATCCTGTATCTTTTATTTTTAAGTATAAAAATCATTGTTTTTTCTTTTTCAGTAGCTGAAGAAGTAGATTTGCTTATTGTTCTTAATTGACTAACAATTTGCTCTATTTTTGTTTCAATGCCACCATATTCCCTGCTGTTTGTAAAACATCTGCAATGTCCTGTTAAAAACTCTGCAATTCTGCTTTTGTCATAAAATTTGAGCTCTTCTCTATTGGCAAAATCCAGCGCCAGCGAAGTTGCCTTTTCTTTGTTTCTGGACTGCAGTATGCAAAAATAAATTAACTGCGCCACTTCAAATTCCCTGGCGTCTTCAGCAGTTAGTTCTATATCAAAATCAATATGAACAAGATCTTGCTGAGGTGTAACTATTGTATTATGCCCCCATCTGTCGCCTATAACAACCCCTTTAAAATGAGCATTGATAACTGTTGAAAAATAATCATTTATTATGACAGGATTGTTTGTCTGATTGAGAAATTTTTCAAGAGTAATTCCTTCTATGAATTTTAAAAGCATGTAGTTCTCTCCAAAGTCTATTGCTTCATTAATAGGAATTCCAAGCTGTTTACATTTTTCCATAAAAGCAAATTGTTCTCTTAGATTTCTAAACTTGTATTCAGAACCTTCTGTTACATATCCTATTCCCCTATATTCTTCCTTAATCAAATGCAGCTGTGAGAGATTTTCCTTTGGAATTCTTAAAACATATTTACTTTTTTTATCTTCCAGAAGATAGTTGTCATTAAGCGCACCTTCAAGGGTTTTGCCTGTAAAAACAAAATCTTTTCCTAATTTTTTTGATATTGTTTCTATCAAAACTGCCAGGTTTGTCATTGCAAACATTGTTTTAAAGATTTATCTAAAATATCCATAGACTGTTCAATTTCATCGTGACTAATTATAATAGGCGGTTTAATTATCAGCACATTGCTTCCGTTTCCATTGCATGCTGCTTTTCTTAGTATTAGGCGGTTTTTTAATGCTGCTTCATAAACCTTGTTTGTGGCGTTGAAATCTTCTGTCTTGTCTTTTTTTACAAGCTCTATCCCTAAAATTAAGCCATATCCCCTTACATCTCCTATTTGCCTGTATTTTTCTTTCATTTTTTTCAGTCTCTCTACAAAATGATTATGCTTCTCTTCTATTGTTTCAAGAATTCCAGAGTTTTGAAGATATTTTATGTTTGCTAATGCGATTTCACAACAAAGAGTTGAGCCTCCATTTGTGTATTCACTCTCTCCATATTCAAGATTATCCAATTCCTCTGTATGAAGCGCTGCCGCCAGTGCAGGGAATCCTGCTGTGAGGGCTTTTCCGAGGGTAATAACATCTGGCCTTATTCCATAATCTTCTGATGCAAACATTTTTCCAAACCACCCGAATGCTGTTTGCACCTCATCCACAATGAGCTTGATATCATTTTTTCTGCAAATTTCTTCAATTCCCCTAACAAAAGATTTTGGCTGTAGAATTACGCCTCCATTAACCTGCACTAATTCCATAATTATTCCTGCAATGTCACCTCTATTTTTTACCAAAGATTCAAATGAGCAGATATTTTCAAAGATATAATCTTCTTCATCCATATTTTCAGGTTTTCTGTAAGGATAAACAGGATTTATATGCAAAAATTTGGCTGAGCCTCCCAAGTAATCTTTTTTATGAAAATTTTTACCAGAAGCATTTAAAGTTTCACAAGATTCGCCGTGATGGCTTCTGTATTGCGCTACAATCATATCTCTTCCTGTATTTCTATGGTATTTTCTAACTCTTTTAAAAGCATCTTCATTTGCATCTCCGCCATTGCACAGCTTTAAGTTTACTTTTGAAAGCTCCTCTGGAGAAATTTGAACGAGCTTTTTAGCTAATTCTTCCATTGAATGATTTTTCCATCTTGAAGATTGGTAATAAACAAAATTATTGTAATTGATTAGCCTGCGGACTGCTTCCATAACAACAGGGTGATGATGCCCAAGGTTCAAGTTTAATGTTTGAGAACAGAGGTCTAAGTAAGAATTTTTGTTTTGGTCAAAAACTATTACTCCTTTGCCACTTACGATTTCTAAGTCTGAGGGCACGATATTACGCGCTAAATATTGATAATCATTATTCTTTTTCATATTTTTGAAAAATACTCTTCGGGTTTTATTGCGACATCTGCAAGAAGAGGCGGACTGGCTTGCCTAATACAATGCCTATGGTTAACATATATTCCTGTTGCCCTGTAATCAATGCCTTTCTTTATTGCTTCTATTATTTCTGCTCTTTTTTCCTGGCTTGCATTTGCAAGACTTCTTACAAGCCGAGAAATTGAGCTTCTATAGTTAAATTCATTATCTCCGCTTTTCTCTTTTTTTCTTACTTCATCTTTAGTTTCATTAGGCAAATCAGCGGTATCAAAAAACAATGTTCTTGTATCAAGTATTTTTCCTTCTAACTCTTCAACAAACGCTTTCATGCGCTGTATCTCCTGCTTTTGAAGATTCCATTCGTATTCTATAAACCTGCAAAGCTTTTCATCCATTAAACAGAGTAATAAGAAGTTTATATATAACTTTTCAATATATTATATATAACAGAATAAAACAACATATTATAATATAAAAAAGTAAAAGTTTATATAACTTCAAATTTTCTCATTTCTATGAAAAGGAAAGTTGTAAAGCAGGGGCATAATGCAATGACTATGACTTTGCCTGTTAGATGGGTAAAGGAAAATAATATTTCAGGCGGTGATGAAGTTGAAGTGGAAGTTAAGGAAAAGGATTTAATTGTCAGAAAATCCTCTTCTGGCGGAGTAGAGAAAATTATCTTTAAAATGAATGGTGACAGCAAGTATATCCACAGGCATCTTGGGGTGTTATACAGAATGGGTTATGATGAAATAAAGATAGAATTTGACAATCCTTCTCTTGTTGATAAGATTCAGTATGAGATAGAGGAAATGCTTGGTTTTGAGATTGTTGACCAGGGAGAAGACTATTGCATTATAAGAAATATTGCAACAGGAATGGAAAAAGAATTTGACAATATTTTGAGGAAGATTTTTTTGAATATAATGCATTGCGGGCAGCAAAGCCTCATATTGATAAAGCAAAACGAGATTAAGAGGCTGGAAAGCCTGCGGCAGCTATCAAGAGTAAATAACAGAATGCCTAATTTCTGCCAAAGATTGCTAAGAAAAGAAGGATACAAAGATTATGAAAAGACAATTCTGGTTTATACTATGATTTGGAGTCTTGAGCAGGTTGCAGATTATTACCATAATATCTTTAGTTATCTTTTAAACTCGGAAAAAAATGGCAAGATAAGCGAAGTAGTATTAGATATATATGAAGATGTGAATAAACTCTTTGAGTTGTATTACCTTATTTTTTACTCATTTGATTCAAATAAGGTATCTGATTTGAAGGGTAACTGCTTGAATGTGATGAATGAGATAAAAAAAGAAATAAAAAATAAGAACGAAACTGATGCAAACATTCTGCTTAACCTGAACTTAATCAGTGAAAGGATTTATCATATGACTGAATGCGTGATTTAGTTAAAGATTTAAATATATTGCAGAAAATAAATAAGTCATAATAATTCTTATAAACTCTTTTGATTTTACAATGTCATGAGTAGTGATTTGGATGAAAGGTATGTAACGCAGGAATTTCTTGCAAGGGCATAATACATTAACAATGACTTTGCCTGCCGAATGGCTCAAAAAATTCAATATTAAGCCAGGAGACGAAATTAATCTTTCTGAAAAAGATAACGGGCTTTTTATTTCAATTGAAAAAATAAACGGCGGCAAGAAAGCAGAATTTAACATTGATGGAATGGACATACCAACAATATGGAAATATTTTATGGCAGTCTACCGCGAGGGATATGACGAAGTTTCAATCAGATTCTCGCCTGATACAAAGCTTGAAAGCCCTTATAAGTTCTTTACACAGCATAAAGCAGACTTGAAATATGAAAAAAAATGCAATAAAAAAACTGCAATTGAATTTTTTCATGAAATGGTTAATCGCTTCCTCGGATTTGAGGTTACAGATCATGGAAAGGACTTTGTTTTAATTAAAGAATTAAGCCAGGCAACATCAAAAGAATTTGAAAATTCATTAAGAAGAGTTTTTTTGCTTATACAGCAGATGTCTGAAGAAACTTGCGAAGCTTTAAAGACAAAAAATCCAAAAATCTTAAGTCATATCCATGACGTTGATATTAATCTAGACAAATTTCATGATTATTGTATAAGAATTTTAAATAAAAATATAAATAAAGACCAAAGAAAAACATCTCTGCTGTTTTCTACGCTTTATCTGCTTGAGCTGACTGGCGACGAATTCAAAAATATTTCACATCATCTGATTTATGACTTTGGAAAAGCTGATTTTAAGAATATTGAAGATTTGGCAGATTCAATAAGGCAGCAGTTTAATCTTTATTACGGACTTTTTTATAAATATGACTTGAATTTAATAACTGAAATTTCAACTATAGATAAAAACAGATATTTTGAAGTTCTTAAAATTTATAAAAAAACAAAAAATGAGGAAGAAAAAGAAATTTTCCATCATTTAAGAATAATTTCCCGTTATATCAATGCCCTTCTTGAACTGCGCATTGAAATGGAATTTTAATATTTAAAGATAATAATTTCAAACAGAATAAATAACTATTTCTTTTCTTCAATTAACCTAAACACTCTTATTTCACAAAGAGCAAGAGGATAAATTTTCTTTAATTTTAATGAAAGTTCTCTCTGAATCTTATTTGCAGTTATTTCAGAAAATACCTCTTCAAAAGTTCTTGTTGTCAAATGAGCAGTCAAATTCTTCCTTGCAGACTCTCTTAATGACTTTCTTATTGCTCTTGAAACTTTATTTCGTGTGATCATAAATGGTTTTATTACAACCTTTCCATCCTTGCACTCTGCTTCAAATGAGTCTTCAACATAATCTGCTCCTTTCCTCATCATTCTTCTTATATATGAGCCGGCAAGTTCAAGGCTTATAGGCTCGCTGGTAAGTTTATCATCTTGAACTTTAACTCTCATTTTTAATTCCAGGCTCTTTCCTCTTAAATTTCTGGTCAGGTCTAATTTTACTACTTTCCCTATCAGCTCTTCCTTAGAGCCTCCAAAAAGATGAATCTTTGTTGAAGTAACTGGAGCATTAACTTCAAAAAAGGTTTTCTTTACAATTTTTTTTGATTTTGTTGCTGTTGTCATATTACGAAGCAATACCTCCTATTGACTTCAACTCATAAGAGTTGAATGTATCAGAGAATCTTATTCTCTGAACGAGTATTTGAAAAATTTTATTTTTCATATTACTTTGATACTTTTTCTCCTATTTCAATCCTTGATGCGCGTATAGCCTTTTTAATTCCTTTAGATTTCCCGCATTCTTTGCATTTATACAGTATAGAAATTCTTTTTGTAATTTTTGTTTTTCTATTCCACTCTTTTACAGCAGGCTTACTGAATCTTCCCATATTACCAAACCCTGACCTTAATCCTCTTATTTTCGCTCTTGAAGTAGACCATCTGGACAATGGATGAGAAGAAGACCTTGATTTCTGCTTTGCAGTAGCTACACTATGTATTGTATGCTTTTTGCAATATAGGCAATATCTTCTTGTTTCCTTAGGTAATTTCATATTAAACGGTCAAATTCAGCTAGCCTCTCATTGACCATGAAAGGGTAGGCCATTGTAATATTCACAGCAGTTTTGAATACTTTTTAAAACTTGCTGTTTAAAGTTTCATTCTAAAAACTGTATGTCCAGGTGACATATGTCACCAGGATAATTAGAACCGAAAATTAGTTCGC
>ERZ1292632.2097-Hain-H43-01um-R2-2097-length-17452-cov-17_pt1 | contig 13397 bp, 34 predicted proteins | sample MGYA00564407_ERZ1292632 | MGnify/ENA primary metagenome ERZ1292632 (study PRJEB36523, sample SAMEA6512637) | groundwater metagenome | collected 2019-01-08 | study: AquaDiva: Metagenomics assemblies of 32 groundwater samples
AATCCTACCCCCGATCCCCGCATCTGGGGGAATTGCAGCGTACAAAACCAGGCCGTAAACTCAGCTTATGGATGCGGCAATGATAGCGGAATTGATCGAGCGGGATGAATACCGCCGAGATTATGGCATCCGCTGCCTGCACAGCGATGATCCAGTACCTGAGGTCGGTTCCGTGCTGCCGCGGTCCGTCGTCTGGGACGATGGCGATCCCACCGATGAGGAGTTGACCGGCACATGCTGTTTCGCAATCCGAACAGCCGCTCCGGCTGATATTGCCGATGCAATCCGCCTAGCCCTAGACTACGACCTCGATGGTGGCTGGGCTCTCGTTGCCGGGAATTTTGCAAATGATTACCTGCCGGAGGCCGGCGCGGTTGTACTCCGCTTGGCCACCGTGTTGTCAATTTTGTAAGGAGTTAGCATGAACCCCAAAACCACCCAATCAGGGCGATCTGTCGCTTACCACAAGCGAGAGGCTGGCAACCCGAACATTCACCACGGCGGGCCGTGGTTCTTTGAACCCGCAGGGAACTACAGCTCGGGAGAGGTGTACTCAATCGGTTTTCCGAGCTTGGCCGCAGCCCTAGAAGCGGCGGAAGAATGGGAACAGATTGAAAGCCATGAGGACGCCCACGATGACAGCGCTTTTTGCTGTCCCAACCGTGAGACGCCCAACCAGTTTGGCGGGCTATGTGGCCTGTGTGTCGCCGACCGCATCGCCTACGATGATGATCTGGTGAGATTGGAGCACCCATGACCCGCTACAAGGTGAGACTGGGCGCGTCCGGCGTGTTGTACGATGCTTGGATCGAGAAGGTCTGTTACCAATCCAACAAGGCCGCTTGCTTGAAGCTGGTGGATGAAGAGGGGATCGTTGCCGTGGCCACGGTCAACCTTGAGGGTGTTGAACTCGCTCCTGAAGAGGTGTGCATCAAGGATTGGTCCGAGAACACAGGGATGCTCTCGGAACTCATCCGCCACGGCATCGTGGAGGATACTGGCCGACGGATTCCCACGGGATTCGTGGAAGCTGCGGTTTGCAGGCTGAAGGTGTGAAATGAAGTTATTCCACATCAGCGATGTACTCACTGTCACCACGGGGAGGCTTGTCTCGCGCCGGCACATGGCTGGCGTCTATGACATCCTGAATTTCCTCACGGGTGACGATCTGTTCACGCATCAATTGCCGCGGGCTGTGCAAGAGTGCGAACCGTGGCTCAAGACGCAATTCCCGCAATTGTCCCCGACTAATCCGATCGTGGCCGGCATGATTGCTGCCTTGGACATGGATTTGGCGCTGGCGGAGCCGGGCGGTAAAGGCCAAGTGATCGCCAATTGGGTTGAGTTGGTACGCACTGCATTTGCGCTGCCAGAAAGTCTGCCAGTCTATGAACTCGGTAGCGAGGGATTATGCCAGACCTGAAACTGACTGACGGGACGCGGACAATCACGCTGATACGCAGAGGCATGGTCGCCTCTGAAGCGATGCCCATCCAGGAACCGGAGTTCCACGAGCTATTTGTGTGCTTCCATGATCCACGGAGAGGTGATGTTTGGCTGGACGAGAGCGATCACCAGTGGACGGAAGTAGTGGAATGACGACGCTATCACGCCCCGTACGCCGCGAGACCTCGACCGTCTACCGCGGCCGACCGCTCATCGTGGAACTCCACGGCGGGTACATGACTCTACGCGAGAAGGGCACGCGCCGCGCCGTGACCATCGACTATCGGACGGCGCTCGAAGTCGGCTACAAGCTCCTGGCGCGGCAGGCCCAGCGGGAGAAAGGAGGGAAGCGGGTCAAAAAACGAGGCTGACAAACCGCGGGGCGCCGGCCAGCGGGGCCGGCGCCCGACCCCGAAACGAAGGGGACTGAGAGGAGGAGTATGAAACACACGACACTTGAGCTTAGCGAACGACTCGCTATCGTTTTGATCTGCGTTAGCCTCGGGTTGATGCTCCTGGCTACCGGGTTAGCGCTGTGGGACCTGCGATGAGCCGTTTCCCGCGCCCATGCCGCGTCGTGCTGAATCCCATCCGAACGGACTTCTGCCGGTTGCCGTACTGCTGGCAGGTCGAGACTCGCGACGGGATCGCGCTCTTCCGCTGCTGGACGAAGCCGCGCGCCCGCGTGGTCCAGAAGATCCTCAACGGGTGCGACATCGGCGTGGCTGTGGCAATCCGGGCCGGTGGGGCATATTTGCTGCGGACTTCCCAGCGGCCAGCCGGCCGCTGGGTTTATTTCGGCGCGGAAGGATAGATTTCATTCCGCCTCCAGCCATGCTCGCAGGATCTCGGCTGCGATTTGAGGCACGATTGCATTCCCGAGAGCGCGAAGTTTGGCTACTCGGGATGGAACCCCATGCCTTAGCAGCGGTATAGCTTCCCATCGGAATCTTCCCGGACAAAGTAAGTCCCCGATCCGTTGCCTCTCTTGACAAGATATGGATTTCCATGCGTCTTGTATCTCGCGTAATGTTTGCAGCAGAAGCCCTGTCGTTCTGAAGGCTGCCCGCAAATCGTGCAGGGGGATGATGGCTTCCGCTTCCGGGTGCCATTGTTCCAATGCAAGAGTAGATGACAGGAACCGCACAAGGTCTGAAGATTCGACGGATCGTTGTTCCTGTAATTGCCGTCGATATGATGGATATGTAGCGATTTCCGAAGACCGCATTGCTCGCATTGTATTCCCTTGTACTTCCTGGCCCGCTTCCCGTATTGGCTGCAACCCACTATATCCCGTGTGTTGCCGCACTTCAGGCTGCAATGCCGCCGGCGGTTGAATTGGCCTACCTCTTCCAGTACCCCACCCGGAAATCTTTTGCGTGTCATCATCCGACCACACACCCTGCAAGGTTTTGGTTCGGTCGGAATCTGTTGTTGAGGCACTTAAAGCCTCCTTTTCCTCTTCTGTATTCCGGGCATCCTGTTCGGAGCTGCCCATAACCATTGTATCGGAAACCCCATTAGCCAGGCATAAAATTCTGGTGCCAACGCGCCGGTATTTGCCTTTGGGATCGGGTCCGACGACAGCGTAGGAGTCCCAAGCGCCTGTTGAATCAACATCTCCGCTTTGCTGTGGGGCCTGTTCCCACACTGCTTCGCGTCCTGCTCTTGTGGCGTCGTCCACCCCGCCAATTGCTCCACCTGATCCTTGAGAGTCACCGTCGCCTTCGTCCCGTCCGGCCGCCGACCCGTGATCGTCGTGCCCTCGGGGTTCGTCTGCCCGCCGCTCGGAGTTGTCGGCGTACACCAGCCCGCCAGTTGAGCCGCCTGTGCCGGCAATGGCGTCCCGCCCGCGCTCCACGCCATGTTCGGCCCGCCCTTCTCCCCATCCGATGAGCGCGGCGTGGACCAGCCCGCCAGATCCCGCGCCACGCCAGCCAGCGTCAGCCCATGGGTCACTCCGTGGCTCGGCGCCGATCTCGTGTTCCGGTTTTCGTTGGGGCTGGCTCGCGGCGTCGGCCAGCCAAAACAACCTGTTCCGCCTGTGCGGCGCACCCGCGGCGCAAGCCGGAAGATCGGCGGTCCCAACACCATATCCGAGGATTTCCAGCGAACCTCGAACTCCGGCGAGCCATAATTTTCCATTCGCGCCCGAAACTTGTTCGCCAAACACGACTGGAGGTCTGCACTCGGCGATGAGCCTCCAGAATTCCGGCCATAGATGCCGGGCGTCGGCAAGCCACGAATGGCCGCACTCGCGGCATATGAAGTAGCCAGTTCGTCGAGGGCACGGGATAACACGGCCGCCGCATTCCGGGCATCGTTTCTTTTTTCCAGCGACCGAGAACGGCGGACAGGGGCAACTGACACTCCAGCCTGGTCTGTCTGCTGGCCATCCGGCCAATTGAAAAGCGATTGGCCAGCCTCCGAGGCCAACGCACCAGTGTACTTGATGGTATTTTTTCGGGACATCACTAATCTCCTTCACGTCTCTACACCAGACATCACCCGGCGGTAACAATCCTGCGCGGATAAGATTCTCGACCCATTGGCAACAATATGGATCGATGTCTGAATAGAGGACCAACTCACCGGCCTCCGCAATTCGGCTTGATGCACTTCATGCCTTATTTCCCTCTACGCCAACACCGCGCGGTTTGGATGTCCTTGAACTATCTTGTTTTTGAGTCGTCTTGTGATCTCCCGCACGTTATGGTCAGTATTGGGGTGAACCGACAGGGTCACTCCGTTGATGTCAGCCTGAACCATTACCTCCAGAATCTTGGCGATCCGCACAGCAGATCGGACTGCCTGCTCTATGGCATCCGATTCTCCAGATGCAATGCTTTCGAGTTTCAAGACGTAGCTAGCCATCACTCTTCCTCCTGATTACCACAACTATCCTCTTCCTTGACTCCTACTTTGTACGCCCGGTCAGCTTTCTGGGGAGTGCTGCTCACGTAGCTTCATCACCTTCTCCGTCAGTGCTTGCATCTCTTCCTGTAGGTCTTTGATCGCAAACTTGATATTCACGATCACGTATACTAAAGATCCGACTGATAAGCCCAAGAAGACCATTATATTAATAGTGTCCATCACCTTCCCTCCCGCGCTTCCCTGACCGCATCTGGCCAGTGCCAGAGCCAATTACCCATCGCCGCCCGCAGCACGCGGCCAGCGCAGATCGTGCACGCCCTGGCGAACGTCGCCGCGTATTGAAGTCGGCGGAACGGTCCCAGGCGCGTCCGGGTGTATACCGATCCCGAGACGATCCCCACGGCCAGCCCGCAGATGACGAGTGCGTCCATATCATCCTCTCTCCCTGATGTATTCTCGCGCGGCCTCGACTACGATCCGCCCGTGGATCTCGGTCAGGTCGCGGGCCGATGCGCCTTCCCGCAGAGCGGTTACTGCGGCCCTCAGCCGGTGCCCGAATGCGGTATCCGCATCGTAGTGACTGGCACCGGTCAATGGCGGCGCTGGCGTTGGTGGCCAACCCCGGCCCATGCAGCGATAGATTCGCTCATCACGTGATTCGTCATCCAGGTGTGGAATGTATCTCCGGCGGTTCATTGTGGTTTCGCCCCTTTGCGTGTTGATGCTGGTTTGCACCGGAACGACAATCGTATTGTGGTCTGATCGCGCTCGACATCGTATGCCAGGGCGGCCAGGACGCTCAGTGGGTGACGATGCGCGGCCATGGGGCAGACAGCCCTGTTTACGACATCTTTCCACGGATCGGTGTAGACGACGATTGGTTGTCGGCGGGTCGATCTCAATAGCTTGCTCGCGAACGCCCTCGCCGCCCGATCAAGGAATCGGGCCTCAAAGTCCGTCCATGAGCATTTCTTCGTCCTCTTAAGCACCAACATAGAACAATGCAGGTTGTGCTCTTCGGTTCGCAAACGTGCATACTCCTTCATGGTGACGCGACTGATGTTGATGTTCTCCCTCGCAAGTGCAAGCGCCAGTAGTGCTGAAAATGATTTGGCGACCTTCGCCATATTTAAACAATCGGGATTTTGTGATTTTTTCATATTGTTCCTTTCTGTGTGCACGCGCACGGTCGTGCGCCCGCGATCAGTTGTTGGTTCGCCCCCAGCTTCACGCGGAGCACTCGCGTCTCGGGTGTATCGTCCCATTCAGATCGCCAGTTCCGCTGGACAATTTCGGACGGCTGCCGCGGATCGCTCCGGAAGGTGTTCGGGATAAACGTCAGCAGGTAAAGATCCGTCACCATCCGTGCTGAGTTCTGGCAGATCTCGCACCCGTGCCGAGCATCCTCTGGCGCAGTGGACATTGCCACGTTGCGCAGTTCGGCCACCGTCGGCAGGTTGCTGAAGCTGTCCCGGAGTTCGTCCACGATTCGGCGGCAGTGGGCTTCGTTGTGGGACTTCTGGGCCAGGACCTCCGCCATCTCGGCGTGGTAGTCTCCCGTGTGCTGACGCCATCCCCGGAGGCTACTCAGCCGGTTCCACTGCTCGACGGCGAACGCAAGATTTCTCACGGCAGCACCGCTCCTTTGAATTTCCCTTCCCGCACCATTCGGCTGAACGCATCCCCGCCGGCCTCGGGTTCGATGCGGATCTCCCGGATCTCGTCTTCCCACCGGCGGCCGTTCAGCCAAGTACTCTCGTGCATCGCGGCTCGAGACTGGTTGCCGGGTACCGCCGATTTCCCCGGCTCTTCTTTGGCCCAGGAGATCAGCCGGGCATGCGCTTGGGCGTCCGTGCATTTACACTGTCCCATGACGTACCGGAGCGCGCCGCCATAAGCGAGGGATGCCGCGTGCTTGTTGGCTCCGCGCCAGTGATGTTCCCACCACTCGGAGAATTCCCTGGTGTAGGTGGTCTTTGGTTTCGCTGCGCGAGTTCCGTTGTCTGAGGTTTCGGCGGTCAGCGAAAACGGCGCATTCGGCCCTGCCGAATCGCCAAGAATCTCCCGGTTTATATTCTCTACCTCTTCCCTATTCCCTATTGTCTTGTGCTGCGGGTGTGCTGCGGGTGTGCTGCGGGTGTGCTCTGTCTGTGCCGTGGACTGTTCCGTGCTTTTAGGATGCGGTTGGTAAAACCCAAAGTTTACAACATGATAGACAGTAAATAACTGTGCCGTGGACTGTGCTGTCATTTTGTTCTTTTCAAACCAACGAAGGCAACATCTCGTTGTTGATATAGATGTTGATGTATGACGAGCGATGGTTCTGAGCGACCCTATGAAAGAGCCGATTGGAAGGGTGATCGGGCCGGCGTCGGTGTCCACCTGCCGCTCAATCCGGTTTGCTCGCATGAGCATGTAGGTCCAGATTTTCCACCAGTCACCCGGCTTCTTCAGGAACAGATCGTGCCTGAGTGAACTGCGGTACAGGGCCACGTAGCCTTCTTCCAAATTCGCCTGGTTTGCCAATTCCACCTCCCAATCAGAGGGGCCGGTGGGTCGGTGGATTGGGCACCGTCCCGTGGACCCGGCTGAGTTGTGGGCATCCAGGGCATGACTCCCGGATGAGATCCCACCCTCAATACCAGCCCTTTTGTCGTCTTCCGTCAACCTATTTCCTTTCCAAATCACACCTCTCCCAGCCAGGCCCGACCTCACTGTGCCACACCCCACCTGCCGTCCCTTGCCAATCCGTGCCCGGCCTTACCCAGCCCGACCTGACCATGCCTCGCCTGCTCATCCACGCCAAGCCGAGACAAAATCAGACAGGCTTGCGCACCTTCCGCACTCTGCGGATTGCCGCGAATACACGGGCCAATTCCTTGAGCGCAGAGTACTTCACCTGGAACCGCCTCAACTCTTCCAGCGCATCAGCAAGAAGTTGCTCGCGATATTCCTTGTTGCTGAGTACCGCTTCGATCTCCCTGTAGCCGGCGCCGCCGCGGTCTGTAGTGAGGCTGACAAATACCTGCGTGCGAGATCGATCATCAGGTGGCCCGATATACATCACTACCACTCGCAGCAGTTGTCGAGCCTGCCAGAGTCGGTGAGCGTGCGCGGCGGCCGAATCATTCCAGCAGAATTTGTCATGCAGAGGGGAGGATTTCATTTTCGCCGCCGATACAACCGCTTCCGGCGTCAGTGTCCCGCCGTTTTCGTCGGCGATCTCACGCAGGGCAGCGACCACCAGCCGGTCACTGCCCTCCAATCCCTCCGATTTCTTACGCAAATTTCACGTCCTTTTCTGGGAATTTGCCCTCAGGTAATGCCGCCTTTTCCTTTGTTCCGGCGACCTCAAAAAGACCCCAACCCATGCCGGCTGAATTTTTGCTATCCGGCCGTCCTTCGCCGATTCCGACCTGCGCCCCCACGCGGGAAATCAGGTTGCTTACGTCTTCGAGCGTGAATTGATCCTGATCCCAGCGAATCCGAACATTCGCTTTCCACCCGTGGTACGCGGCGCGCACGGTAACATATGGCTGGCCGGTCTCCACGCGCGCCATGTCTTCCTGCTTCACCGGTTTGCCGATGATCTTGATGAGTGGGATTTGCGGCTCCTGGGCATCGTAGCCGTCAGCCTCCACGAAGATGCTCAATTTCGCAAGCGTCATCTTGAAGTTGACAAGCCGGCAGGCAGAGATCAGGGCGTTCCGCATCGCCCCGGCGTGGAACCCGTCCCAGCCGTCCTTGCTGATGTACCGGGCCTCCTGGTAGGTCTTGTCGGTGTCCTTGGCTTCCCGGTTTTTCTTTGATGAACTCGCTTTGCCGGTTTCCATTTTCTGTTTCATTTCCGCTTTCGTTTTCGCTGAAAAGCGGTGGATTACCAGCACTTCCGTGCCGATAATTTGGAATTCGGCGCGCCCGAATTTGGGTGCGCTGATTGATACGGTTTTCACATTGGCTGTCATACAGCCTCCTTCGTTTGTTCATCCATTCCCGGGCGGATGATTCCCGGTACTGCAAAAGCCGCGCCGACCCCGCCTTGCCCGGCCTCGCTAGTCCGGCCTATACCTGGCCACGCCTGCGTTGCCTTGCCGTGCCACCCAAGCCGGATCGGGGCTTGCCCGACCCAACCTGCCCTGCCCCACCCAGCCATTTATCTCCTCAACCAGCCTGACTACGCCTCGCCTAGCCTGCCAATCCGCATCTGGCCGCGCCAGGCCCAGCCATGCTGAGCCTCGCCGCGCCGGACCTCGCCATCATAAAACCCATTCCGCCGTGCACATCGCCGCTTCAAAATCCTCCGTCATCTCGGGAAACGCGCGCCTCTGACAGTCTCCGACAAACTGCCGCATCCGCGGGTCCCACGCCTCCATTTCGCCGCACGCCCCGCACCGCATCCACCCGACTCGCTCACGGTAGGCGACCACGGCCTCCGCGCGCGCCTGGTTGCGTTCTTCGGGGATGTCCGAGCGGTAGGTGGTCATTTGTTCCTCCAGACGCACGTGTGTCGCATGTGCGGCTTCTGCTGTTCCAGGATCGCCGCGGCGCGGTGGAGCAGGTTAAACAAACCTTCCAGATCCGCCTTGCCCAGTGGCACCCAGCACCCCGGCTCGGGCTTGGCCGCCAGACACGCGAAGAGGCCGGCCGCGTGACGGAGGGAGACGATCAGGCTCTCCAGGCCACCCTTGATTTCTGGCACATCGCTTACCATGGCACCCTCATCTGCTTCGACCGCGCCTCGGCACGCCGCCGGGCCAATTCCGCTGTCTCCAGGCGATGGCACGCAGTACAGAGCGTCCGCAAATTATCGAGTCCGCATTCACCGCCGCCCTCAATGACGGGTACGATGTGGTCCACCTGCCAGAGATCGCCGGAACAACGTGCGTAGGCAGGCCTGTGATGTCCAGCGAGAGCATCCCGCCCGCAGCGTGCGCAAACTCCATGATCGCGCTCCCAGACTCGCTGGCGCATGATGCTAGGGGAGACCCTGGCAGCCCACGCCCGAGAGCACTCACGGGAACAATTGTGTTTGCGGCTTTCCGGCATCGGCCCGTGGCAGTTCCGGCAGAGCCGATTGCCGACCTCGTCGGTCGGCCTCGGCGCGGATCTCACTCCCGGCGTGCGGCGCCGCTTACTCCCATTGGTCATTTCTTCACCGAAGATGATTGTGCCACTTTATGCCCACGGCACCCAATCTGATAGTCGAAGTTGTCACACGGCAAGCACGGGAGAACCCTCCGGCCTCTCGCGAGTTCGTCCATGAGGTACATCTTCGCCTGGAGCGGGGTCATCTCCTTGCCGTCTTCGCGGACGAACACACCGCGCAATTGCTGGTCGTACCAGCCCAGCAGTACGCCGCGGATGTCCATGTGAAGGTGAAAGTTACGTGGCATTCAGTTCCCTCTTTTCTGGATCTGCTCCTCTTCGATCAACCGCTTCTCAATCTTCCAGTCGGCCCAGCCCATCAGAGGTCCAATCCAGTCCGGCCCCTCGTAGGCCAGCGCTAGCGCCATCTCATATTCGCACAGTGCGAGAGGATCGGTCGGACGAATAGGACAAGCGCTCATCTCTCGTTTGCCCTCCATATTCTGAGCAGCGCTTCGATCGCCTTTGCGCGACTGTCGTAGTCCAGTATGTTCTGGAGTAGAACATCCTGTTCACCCCAGACTGAACCTTCTAAGATGGATGGACGCCAGCTAACCCTATACCCTCGGAGTCCCCATCGGCAGTTACTCTGCGCCCCAACGCTCCAGTAAATCGCGACCGAGCGTTTGAAGACTCCTCCGATGACCTCTCCCCCGCACACGACTTTGTACCGGCTGCCTTTGCGCTTGTCTCCCACAGCCATGGAGAATGGATGCGGCTCCATCCGAATGAGAAGTATGTCGCGTGCCTTCATCTGTTGCCGCCGTTGTATCGAAGAAGCCGCACCGAATTGCGGATTTCCGATTCAATCTGTTCGTACCAGCTATAGCCCTTCGATCTCACGTGAGTCCTCTATTTGGTCAATCCTCTCATTGACTTGCTGCTCGGTAACACTTGAACTACTCAAGTCCCTGCTCCAGCCGTCGTAGAAACCCTCCTCGGTGAACCAGTACTCCATGCCAGTGGCATCAGTGAATTTGTTCATCCTCCGACCGAGACGTGCTTCGCATGGGGGAACCAAGGTAAGCACCTCGATCAGGCCATCTTCATGTTGAACGCGCAACTTCATTTTTCACGCTCCGCATCCTCTCGATCTCTGCCAGTAACCTCCGGCATCTCATCCCACATGCACCCGTTGGGCAGGCGACCCGGGCACTCAGTCCCCAACCTTTTTGCCGTCGCGATCAAGCCGCACAATATGCAACGGCTCACGCCGAGAATTACACCCCAAGCAGAGCCGGCCTCCCAATCATGGAGTTTCATCGCGGTCCCTCCGGCATCTCCCTCAGTTTTTGCACGTCGCAGTGACGCTCGGAAATCCTGTCAATAACCGTGCAACGCCTCGGTACATCAGTCTTGCGGTAACAACTCGCTATCTCGAAGCTCACCTTCCACGCCTCATTCAAATCGCAGGTATACCCGCTACCGTGTTCCCTCCACCATACAGCCGAGTTGCCTACAACCTATCTAGTGTCCTGGATGTAGTACAGATCGTCAGCCATTCTTCACCTCCGGCATCTCGTTCCACTCGCGGCCGTCCGCAATCGCTGCCAGAATATCTCCATGGCATGGACGCGGCTTACACCAGCACCCCAAAACCAAACTACTCAATTCCATCTTTGCTGCCGCTATCAATTCTGGCTGGTCGCGCAGCCAATCTCTGTACCGAACAAGGCAGGCCAATCGGTCTCTTTCTCCATGCAACCTGAATGGGTTCCCCCATTTCGACGGTCTGCCGATGTACACGTCGTATTTTTCGCGCTTGCAGTGAACCACTCGCGTCATTTTGCGGACTCCGGGAACTCATCCCACGTTCGACCGTCCAACAGGCGGCCGGCGGCCTTCTTGCCGACGCGGATCATTTTCACAGCGCGATATCCCGGCGCGGCCGGTATCACAGTTCTCCGTGCATTGCTAGTGATGTCGCCAGGAATTTCTTCGCGCCACTCCCCTAACTGCTTGAGATGGAATCGTGCGCCGACCTTAACACACTGATCGCGCAAAGCGCGAACCCAGTCAGGATGCATCGGTCGTGCGCCGGGCCCCGATTCTCCCCCCACAATGACCAGCCCAATCCCGCGAAGATCCAACTCGCCCAGATCTTCGAGCAGCGGTTCCAGGCTCAGGAACCTCAGCGCGGCGGGTGTTTCACGCAAAACGTCAATGCGATCTTTGTTTTTGCGATCCTCGACCGAGACGCCGAGCCACCAATTCCTCGGGATCATTTCGGCGGACCAACGATCAGAGAGGAATTTATGCATCCGTTTCGCACGTTTCGTCAGAAATAAATAGGTATGCTGAGGCGCATAATGGCACGCATTAAAGATGCGGTCAATATCTTCGTCCGGCAGATCCTCATGGAACGTATCGCTCATCGAATTGACGAAGATCCGGCGCGGCTTGCGCCAGTGCAGCGGGATCTCCAGTTGCGACTCGATCAGTTCCATGCGCCCAGTCCAGTGCGGCTCGCCGTGCTGCATGATCGCGAATGGCTCGCCGGTGGTAGGAGATCGGAACGCCGGTAGATTGCGTGCCGCCATGCGCTCGCTATAGCAAAATCTACAACCTTCGGAGGTACGGGTGCATCCGCGTACTGGCGACCAAGTAGCGTCACACCATTCTATGGCTGTGTTCTGGCCCATCGTCCCCTCCCCGGTGGAATTGCCCTGCCTTCACGTTTCAGGCCCATCAGCTAATCTCCCTCAGCCTCTCGGCCCGGCCTATCCACAGCCGGGCCAGGCCGTACTCTCCATCCAGGAGCGCGACGGCACCCTGGTTGTTGCACCGCAGAATTAGCGCCAACCGAACCGTCAGCCAGTCATGCTCAAACAGAGCGGCAGCAATCGCATCGCCGCTGTCTCCGGTAAATTGTCCGTTCCGGCGAATAGTCGCAGTGTACTTGGCATTCTCTTGTTTCGCGACCCACATTGGTTTACCTCAGTCTATTTCTTCCTTGGTCTGCTGAGCCAAAGATTGTACGTCCGGTCAACCTCGTCCTGGACCCGGAAACTCCTGGATTCCAGGAGCTCGACGCCGATTCCCAGGTCAATCCACTCAGACGGCGATCCGTCCACGTCACGAGTCGTCTTTTGGTAATCGGCCAGGTGAACTACTACCTTGCCGTCCTTGTCCTTGATCGTGTAAGCTGCCCGGAATGTGCCGGTGTCGTCAACCGGCATGAATCGCATCCGAGCGATCTTGACGGGTTCCTGAAAATAGAACGTGGCCGTCGCGGTGTAGTCGCCCAGATTCCAGTAGGTTTCCGGCTTGCCGTCGAATGCGAAGCCGGGTCCGAAGTCGCTCCAGCCCTCATGCCAAGCAGAGCCACTTACCGCCGCGGGTTTTACTCGTTCGCCGCGTGAGTCAACGAACTGAATCTCGCGGAACGCAATCCAGCCGTTTGTGCTCCGGGCCTCCAGACTGTACACCACGGGGTAGTAGGGCCGCATCGGAGCGGGCGCGACACATCTTTTGCCACCGCACCCTAAACCGAGTGCTGCCAGCAGTAGAAGACCAGCGAACCAACCGTAACGTTTCATTTCCGATCCGCTTCTTTCATGGCATCGGACAGCGCTCCCCCCAGATCCCGAAGTATGTCTTGCTTCTTCGCGGCTTCCGGGAATATCCTGTCCTCGTACATCACGCGGATGTGGTTCCCCAGAAGAGTCCCGTGACCATGGGCGGCCAGGAAACCATCGATCTTCTCCGCGATGTCCGTGGGGATCTCTTCCCTTGTCTCCTCCGGCGTGTTCCAGTGAGTCACTTTCAGCCTCGTGCGCGGGATGTACCACCCGTCGGAGGGAAGGTACTTGGCGAAGAACTGAATGCACTCCTCGATCGTAGTCTCGGGCTTCACGGCGCACAACTCACATACCAGATACATGCGGTTATTGGCCATCTTTTCTCAACTCCTTGTCTTCACGTCCGCC
>ERZ1292632.3013-Hain-H43-01um-R2-3013-length-13387-cov-5_pt1 | contig 13387 bp, 14 predicted proteins | sample MGYA00564407_ERZ1292632 | MGnify/ENA primary metagenome ERZ1292632 (study PRJEB36523, sample SAMEA6512637) | groundwater metagenome | collected 2019-01-08 | study: AquaDiva: Metagenomics assemblies of 32 groundwater samples
TTGTTATATTATCTACATTAAGAGTCATTTCTGAATCAACTCTTAATGCATATGTCCCATCAGGTTGTAATACTACATCTGCTGCCTGTCCTGTATCTCCAAGGATACGAATATTTAACGGTGAGCCGGAAGAAGAGCTTGTACCTGTGATCGGGAGTGGTGTTTCATTTGTTACAGGAATCCACTCATGCGTAACTATATCCTGATAACAAACTTGAGAAATATTATTAGTTTTAGTTTGAAATTTATTATCTGACAATTAAGCTCCTAAACTACTGTTCCTGAAATAAGACCCTTCTCTATTAACTTATTATACACTATAGTTTTTATATTCTCATATAGATTCTTAGTTTCGTCTGGCATAGTTTCAGCTAATGCTATAAAGTCCTGCCCCTCTAATCTAATTCTTTCTCTCTTAAGTTCTGTGAATATATTGCTTACAGTATAACCTTTTACTATATCTATTCCAACAGATCCGTCTGTATCAATATTTATAGACTTAATTTTGGCAATTGTTATTGCCGGTTGAGTTTCTGGATTTGATAAATTAATAGGCATTTATATTCTCCTTTGTTTCATTTTAAACCTCTACTATAGCTTATCCTATAGTTACTGCATCCACTCTCCATTGTTTAATAGTTACTGTTCCGTTTGATTCTGTCTTATCTATTTGAAAATAATTACCTTTTTTTACAAAAAATGAACATATAAAAGTATTGTCCTCATTTAGTAATCCACTCTCTATCCCAGCGGTTGCTATCACTGTTGTTGGGGTAGCACTGGAATCTGACTTAACTTCTATATACGCTGTACCTGCTGCAAGACTTATTTGGCATCTTATCGAAACTGTTACAAATGCTGCATTTGACGTATCTGGTTGATAAGGTGTGGCAAATGCTCCTGCTGTGGCTATTGAAGATGTATCTGAAGTTATGCCAGCAACATCCCCATTAAAAGTTGCAGTAGACGCTACTACAAATGTACCATTAATATCTAATGTAGCAGTAGGGGTTAATGTTTGAATACCAACTTTCTTTTCAAACCCACTATCACCGTGAATTATAAATAAATTTGCACCAGATACAGGTATATTATCTGAGTTAGAGTACCCAAAATATACAGTCCTGTCCGCAGTTGCAGTGAGGTTAGCGTTTTTACCATTAACTACTGAGTAATCACCACCAGCAGTATTCGATGCTCCACCTAATACAATAGAACTTATTCCACTCGCACTGTTACTATCGCCGCCTAAGACCGAAGACGCTACACCGCTTGCGGTATTAAATAATCCACCAGTAACTAAAGCACCATCATTTGATGCTGTATTAGCTCGGCCCCCCCCTATAGTTGCACGATAACCACTTGCAACATTTTGATAGCCGCCACCAACTACAGAGTAGCCTATACTTGCAGTATTATAATACCCGCCGCCGATAGTAGAGTAGGAGCCATCTACTAAATTACCAACACCTCCGCATATAACAGATAGTTTTTCAGTTACTGTATTGCTTTCTCCGCCACCTATAAATATAGAACCATAACCATCATTTACTATATTTTGATATCCCCCAGCAATAGTATTCCAGCCACTACCCCCACCAGTAGAATTTCCTTCACCACCAAGAATAGAATCCGCAGTATCTTTAGCTAAATTATCTTTGCCGAAAGCAGCACTGTAATCCCCAATATTAGCATTATCCCATTCTGCTCCTGAAACTGTACCTGCTCGTAGTGCTGACTTTTTAGGATACCATACCATACGAGTACCGGCCCCAGAAGTGGATATAGTTGCACTTGCACCAAAATCCCCTCTAGCTTCTATACCATCGTTACTTAGATCATATAGATTATCCGCAGTTTTGGAAATGCCTTCGCTAATTGGCCTGATTACGTTTATGCCCATACTATACTTCCACCGTAATAATCTGAGCATCTATTGTGTTAGTCTTGGCCTTAATATATACATCAGCGGATGTTAATTGAATTTTTGCAACAGCGTTACTATCTAGTGCTATACCGCCATAATTTTTAGGGATATCATACCAGCCAACCCCGCCATCAAAACTTACTTGCCCATCATCAGTAGCACTAATATTAGTAACCAAAATTGACACTGCGATTCCAGTAATAGCTACACTAGCTCCGGCGGTGGTAGCTGCTGTAATAGTATAATGTTCGATATTTCCGGTAGCTATACCACCACCCCCAACTACAGTAGTTACTGGTAGAGGATTACTTGCTGATACAAGTTTGCATTTATTATCAGAAGTATCTAAAAAAGTAACTTCCGAAATTAAATCAGATTTTGGTTCAAATTCTATAGTAACCGCCATTTACGTCTCCAATTAATTAAACTATAGTACTTAATGTTTGGCTATTAATTGCTATATTATATACAATTTTTCTGTCAGATTTATGAACTATCTTTACATAAATAGGATACTCTACTACAACATTGCCTCTTTCTTGAAAAGCCCAATTTGAATTTTTATTATTAACAGGGAATGTTTGTGAATTATCTGTATATGTAACCATCTCTTTAGCATTATTTACAGTACCTGATTGCTGCGATTCCTCTCCGTATAAGATGTCATAATAATATGTAGTAGTATCCATAGGTTGGACTAGTACGGATAAGTTACTAAAGGGCGTAGCATGCACATCATCCTGCACTATCTCGGTATCGTATATAGAAAACGTCGCGCCGACTGGAATAGCAACTCCAATATCTGCAAACGTAAACTCACCAGTTCCTGCAACATAGCTAGCTATCTCTGCACTTATTCCAGTAACGCCAGAGCCTGACGTAAAGTACACAGTATCCCCAACATAATAATTGTCGTTAGTATTAAGCACACTAGCCGCAGTAGCGGAAGCGGTAAAGGTGGTATAAGGTGATACCGCGTCTCCGGTAGTAACCACACCGTATGTAGTTTTTTGTAGAACTCGTTTAACAGACTTCGAGTAATAATTGCCCATTTTAGTACTCCATTTAACATTTAGTAGGTAAAAAAAATGGGAGAGCAGAAACTATATTTAGTTTTCAGACTCTCCCCATTATAGGAATTAATAATATTATACTACAAATATTTTTAAAAAATTTTTAAAAAAGTAAAATAATTATAAATTAATTACCTCTTCTTAGCTCCCTTTGCTTTTGGTCTAGGCTGAATTTCAATATTAGGATTCTGATTATCTATGGTATCATCTACTTCCTCTATATCTTCAGTCTGCTTATTAAGAATCCACTTCTTAATAGTACCATTACCATTACAGTTACTCATTATATAAATGTACTCATCCTCATGCAAAGGAGCTAATCCTTCAAACTGCTCAAGCGCTTCTATGGGCTCTAATGCATTCTCAGACTTCTTATCCAATCTATCACACACACCTATAATCCTAGCGCGAACATTCCCTGAAGCAGTCTGCCCACTCATTGCCATAGCCTTCTGAATAGAAGCCTGGTCTTCTGGATTGGTCTCATCGTTAGGAGCAATAGACGGTGCTAATGGAGTTTCTTTAATCTTCTTAGCATTAACCTTTGGGTGTGTGCCCTTCTTAAGATAATCATCATAGTCTGACTGGTTCATTACACGAACTATCCCAGCATTAATCATCTTCTTAAGATCTGTAAAGTTCCTTATTTCATCTGCGGAAAATTCATTTGTAATACACACTGGCTTAGCTGAATTAGGGATTCTAAGCTTTTTAAGTTCATTATAAGGAGTCCTCATACCCATGCTTATCTGACCATCTCCAGTAAGATTTTGAAGATAAATAGGTTGATCGCTCTTAGCAAGTTCCATAATATTTCTTGTTTCCATTTTAAACTCCTCTGGTATCTCAAGTGAGCTAGCTTTAAATAAATGGATAATAAATGGATTTTTAGACACCACTGCCGCTTCCTTTTTAGCTAGTAATTTCCTGGCTACAGCGGGATTAGTCTTTGATACAATTTGATTATTGTCATTTACTACTAAGACTGTATTCACTTGGATTATTTTGGAAAGGTTAGAGAGGATTCACAAATATGTGAATAGCTCTTTGTGCACTATGCACTAAGGTTACTTTAGCCAATAACGCCTCGTTACTAATGGATGTAACGGTATAAGTTTATTACTTCGTGAAGACGCCTCACCTCCTTAATATATAATTATTTGTTTATTGTCTGTAAATATTTAGTGGGAATTCTACTTGAAAATTTATTCACCATTTTTTTAAATTGTTCCGGCCATTCTAAATCTGGAACGCCTTCTTTAGACTTAATCTCTTCATACTGTTGTCTTATTTGTTCACGTTCTTCTTGTTTTTCTTCTTCTGTTTTTTCTAGTTCTAGTCTCTCAGGATATTTTCTTTTAAGTTCTTTTATTGCTTTAGGTATCATATTAAATATTTGCGGAGCATACTTTTTACCAAACAATTGCTCTTGCCTCTGTAAATTACCTTTGATATCTTCCTCTAGGCCTTTGAATTGTTTATCTTCTACTAAAATATATGAATCTATAAATCCAAGCAGTTTATTATATTGTTGTATAGCAGATAACTTATTAGTGTCATCTATTATATCTCCTACTATAGTCCTACTCCCATTAACAACTAAGGTAATAAAGGTAGGTTCAAATGCAGCAAAAAATAATTTGTCAAAGTTATTCATTATTATCTTGACTCCAAAAATAAATTATGTTATATTCGTATACAAGGAGATGCTATGAAAATAAAATTTGAAAAGAACTCAATATTTATAGAGAACGAAAAATGGGTTACTAACTTCGATAAACTATTTTTTAAAGCGTTCGAAACTCCCGCACTTGTTGCAGACGAGAGCTTGCTTACACAATTAGAATCAGCAACACCTGATTCAGAGAATCACATTACTGTAAACTGCGATGGTAACTTTATTGATTTTTTAAAATCAAATAATATACCGTATTCTATACTGGAGGAATGAGATGCGCTTGGGATAGCTGCTTCATCTGTTCCTGCTCAACGTGACTCACAAGAGTCTTGGTTAATATATCATATACCCTATCTTCTACTTTTGTCTGGAATTGCTCATTCCACCTATCAAAAATATCCTCGATGGTTTCTATAGCATAATAAACATTCTGACCACACTGTATCAGAATACACGCAAGCTGATCAAATGTGCTTATCAAATAATCTTCTTGTGAAGTGTTTAATTTATCAATAGGATTAAACTTTACAGAAATCTGCCAGTAACCTTCGCCGTCTTGCTCTTGTGACAATAGTTTATAAGGAACTTCTAAAAGATTAAGAAGAATAAGGTCTTCGTCTGTTAATGATAGTAAACGTTCAAAATTCATAATAAATACATTATAGCACAAATATTTTTTAAAAATTTTTAAAAATGTAAAAAAATTATAATAAGGATTTTAGTTTAAGAAGTTTTAACGAATATTCTAGGCTTATCTCATATTTATATAGTAAAGTTTCTATTAGATTGCTAAAATCAATACAATAATTAATGTTAAGTACTCTATCAAAATCCCTTGTTCTGCTCCAAATAAGAAATACACTGTCCTCATTAATACAAGGAGGATCTACATTAATCCCTATTTAGGATTCTCTAAAAATTACACCCTGGCTATACTCGGTTCTAGTACATAAACTGTCGGGACATTTTTTACAGTCAGACCACTGCATAGCAACTACCCAATTCACTTTTTATTTTTAGTAATTTTAGATAGTCTTCTAGTTGTAGATCTGCTCGATTAAGTAGCTGCTGTATACATTCAAGTAGATTCTCAAAGTCTGTCTCTGTGTCAAAAAACCACAAAATTGCGTGGCAGTGCCCCATATAAAAAATTTATTGTTATTCTTACGCCCGTTTATACAAGGAAGACAAATCTCAAAGTTATTTCCTACAAATAAAACCCCACTGTCAAATACCTGCTTATTTATTAAAAAAGATGGGCATTTATTACACTTAGGGCAGTCTTCCCATTGCATTTTTAATCCTCAGTAATTTTAAATAGTCTTCTAATTGTAAATCATACTCATATAAAAAATCTAAACATTCTTCTAAGTTATCAAAGCATAATGTTTTTTCTTTTTTACTTAAAAATAAAGTAAACTTATTTTTTTCAACTACCCCAATACATGGGGGCATTATAGAAAATTCTACACTCGGAAATTCCCAAGGATTATTTCTTATAATAGCTGGGCATTTATTACACTGTTAACATCCTTCGTGTTCTAAGTTCATAGTTTTAGCTCATACACCAATTGTCCACAATCCCAAATTCTATCGTATTTAACACACTGCATAATTTGCCATTCTGTTAAATCATCTAAGTAGTGCTCAGGAAATTTAGTTTTTAACTTATGTTTTTGGAACATCTCTCTATTAAATCTTCTACTATGATTAGGATTAACATAGTCAAAACTAGGTGGAGTGCATCTAATAAATTTCCATCCTACATATCCACTGCCACTAAAGTATCGTCTATCCACATAAGAAATGATAGACTTTGCATTTAAGTTCTTTATTGCGTAAGAAACTAGTTTAGAAAAGCCGCCCATTACAATAGTATCTACTATACCACAAAATCTCACGACTTCCAAGTCATATTTTTTATTATAACGTGGTTCACCTAAAGAAATAACAGATACTAATTCATTTTCATAAAATAATCCATAATTATACTTACGCACAATAGGTTCATTCAAATGATTTTCAAAGAGAAAGCCCATACATATCGAAGAACTTATAGATTTAACTTCACATTTACGCGCAGCAATTTTTCTATCATAGATACCTAACTTATGCTTAATTATAGATTTTACTACATTCTTATTGTCTAACCACTCATCTTCGAATATATGTATAAGTTGAATACGCTGTTCTTCACATAACTGTGTCTTATATAAATGGTACTTATGTAGGGGGATAGTCTTGCCCTGCCTATCTTTTAATCCTATTTCACTATGATAGTATAGACCATTAAATTCTATGGCTACTTTATACTCAGGGAGATACATATCTAATTCATATGGTTTAATTATTTTTTTACTACGTTTAACGATATTATTGATTCCTAATGACTGCAACCACAAAGATATTTCAGATTCATACTGCGAAGTCCCACTAACTAACGGTTTACATTTAGGGCATCTAGGCAAAGCCCCGCCATTAATATATCCCCCAAAATAAGTAGCAAAGTTAGTTTTGCAAGTCGAACATTTAAATGGATATATCTGATCACTCCCTTTGTAGTCATCTATAGTAATTAATGGTATAGCTACTTCTAATAATTTAGGAGAAGTTAAATATTTTTTAAACGTCTCTTCCCATGATCTCTTGCGAGATTTTTCTATAATCTCTGGATGCTTAGCTGGATTATCTACTCCCCAATTTATTAAACTTGTTTGCCTGCTGCGTTCTTTTACTTCTTCGTTTTGCGTAGGAAATGGTACGTTATACTTATCGATATTAGTTTGTGTGATTTGCTTCTGAACTTCTTTGGATTTAAATGGATTATCACATCCAAATTGCCCTATCATATCTTGCTTATATTGTTCTGAGGTTAAATAATAATCACTATTATATTTTTTTCTGGTGGTGCATTTACCTTTTTCCTGCACCTCTTCCGAACAAAATGGCGATGCCCCGTTAAATTTTTTATTAATAGAAAATATTCTTTTTTGTATACTCTTTTCTGTTAGAAAAGTATTAACAATTCCGTGTTTTTCTAAATTGGTTTGTTGTATTTTTTCTAATACTTCCGAGGATTGCGTCACATACTCAACGCCTCTTTTTTCTAAATTAGTTTGTCTTAGCTTATCCATTCCTTCTTTAGTTTTAAGAGGATGGTCAACTCCTCGTTTGCGGGTATTGGTTTGTTTGCTTTTTATTTTAAATCCTTCGACTTGAGCGGGGTTATCTTTATTATATTTAGCTCTACAAGTTTTGACTTGCTTCTCCACAATCTCCTGTTTCTTTGTAGGATCAGAATATCTTTCTGTAGATTTATCTCTAAGTAAATCTTTAGTAGACTGCAGATTGGAAATATTCTTAACCCCAAATCTATTTAGCATAGTAGCTTCTCGTTTAGCTATAGATTCGGGAGATTTTCTTATGCATTTACTGCAGTAAGTCTTGTACCCCTGTGTAAAATTCTCGAATTTAGTGGGTTTATTACAGGACAGACATTTGCTTTGCTCACTCAAGTTATTTACGATATGGTAAAGCCTTTCAAATAGTTCGGTGCCAATAAGATACTTAGTGGTATCTTCTATTTGGTGTAGAAGATCCTTATCTTGTTTAATCTTAAATGAAAAGGAGGGTAGCGTTTTAGAGCCATCGAATATGTTTTTAATTTTAGTTTGTAAGTCAGTCATAGTAATATATTAGCATATCTTATCTACGAAGTCAACAAAAAAATAGGGAAGCAGGTCCTAAAACCATACTTCCCTAAAATATTAACATTACAAATGTTAATGATTACTACTGCTTAAGGCCCTTGGATACAGCCCTTGCGTGCGGTAGTCCGATACCTATCTGCTCAATGAATGCCCAACCCTTTCTTGTCTGTCCAAGAACATAGTTGTTAAATGGCTCACTGAAGAGGTCTATCCTGATACCGAGGTCACCAAGATACTCAGGAGCAGTTATAGCATACACTGTACCAGCAGGAACCACCTCGAAGATGTTAGTACCGGCACTAGTGATTATCTGGCAGTTAAACACATTACCGATGTAACCAGAGAGAATTAACTCCCTTTCGGTAACTGGGTCAACGCCAGCGCTCATTGTGGTCTTGATATCCCCAAGCTCAGCCCTGTTTATGAGGAACTTGTCAACTACGAGCCTATGACGTTCAACCTGGAACTGTATGTCTTCAAATGCTGTAAGACCAAGTGAAGCAAAGTAGGTTATGTCATTATAGGTTGTAGAAGCGGAATTAAGAGCAGCTACGAGAGCCTGGTCTTCCTTCCTCTCTATGTCCTGGCGAGCAAGATCCTGCGCCCTATCAAGTCCATCATACTGCATCTGATAAATATCAGTAATATCGATATCAACGAATGAAGTAATCTTAAACTCGTTTGGCATAAGGTACTTACCAACAACCTGGTTCATAGGAGTCTGTCCATCCTGACCAACGGTCCATCCAATAACGTTGTAAGCAACGTCCTTGGTGATCCTGAAGGTTTCGCCCTGCGCAAGCGGCCTAACCCTAAGAAGCTTCCTTGTCCATGACTCGTAGTCAATGACTTCTTTAATAGGAGCAAGAAGTTCTGATCCTATTACCTTGAAGCCCTCTGTATCCTGCATGGCAGCAAGTATTGCTTCCCTCTTTGCCTGCTTATCAAGTGAGCTTTCTTTCTTAAGAGCGCCCTTTGCAGTATCTGCGTATGCGCCTTCAAGAACACTTACTCCCTTAATGAATGCATCCTTCTTGTCATAGGCATTAATTTCACCTTTATCATCGAAGGCTTTACCTGCACTCTTAACAACAGATCCGTCTTCCTTTACTCCACCAAAAGCGGCTGGATTGTAAGGAGAACCGTCTGCTGAAACGAACTTAGCTGTTTTTCTGTAAGGATTTACCATTTTATATCAACTCCTTTCTTTTATTTTATGTTATATTAATGATACTTCTACGCCGAGGAATGGGTTGCTAGCAGTAGGTACCTCAGCTACTTTACCTGCTGTCTTAGTAAGAATTTCAGATGTGAACTTACCACCTGTACCAACATAGAGCTGTGCACCAACGGTGTAGTTCTGCGCTGTATCGAACTGATCGGTGTAGATTCTCCAATTACCCTGAAGTACTGTGATCCTATTAGAACCGGCCACGTAATCATTGGTGTTATTGAAGTTCTTACCGTCAGCTTCAAGTTCAGCGGCTGTCTTTGTATAAGTATAGGATACATATACAGTTTCCCCACTAGCTATGCCACTTGCGGTGCCAGACCTTGTGAGTGTGTTGCTTGTTACAGTATAGTCTGTGGTTACTGTATAATCTGTACCAGCGCTATCCTCAACAAGAATGTTGGACACTCCAGAATGATCTACTGCAGAAGCGGTTGTTCCCGTAAGAGTAACAGCCTCCTTCACAACCACCCCATAGAGAGTTGTTGCCCTAGGCCACTTAAACACACCTATTGCATTATCACCAGTTCCTGCTATAGTAACTGTGGTATTGCCTACGCTGTCGGTTGTATAAGCTGCGATGTTACCGTCCTGCCATACTGCGGTAGCATCAACTACGTGATTACCAAATTCAGAACCACCGAGATTTTTTGATTTCTTAAGATCTAATGCCATTTTATATCACTCCTTTCTTTGTTTTGTTATGATTTTACTACTCTAGTTAATCTAGAGAGTCTCTGAAGAGCCTTGTTAAAAATCTTTGTTACATTGCGGTCTGGGACAGTAAGTGTATTAACTGCGTAGCCTGCGCCAGGAACGTGCGTATCCAATACAAACTTCTCAAGTCCACTGAAATTTGTACCTTCATAACTACCTTTTTTAGCAGCTTCTATAATATCTGAAAGCTCCTGTAACACTAAAGTTACGTTGGCTTCTGATACGCTAGTAGCGTCAGCTATAGTTGTTATTAGTGATGTAGCCATTTTACCTCCTTATTAAGATTCTTCGATAACTGCCGAAGCTTTTATAAAATTCTTGAAGCAAACGCTTCGAGCTTTAGAATAAATTAGTTCCTAAATATACCCTTTAATCCACCAAACCTAGGCTTATTAACTTCGTGTGTAGACTTAAATACTGGATTGCCTGCTGCAGCCTCCTTAGCTTTATGGTTAACAACTACTTCTTTCTTAGCATAAGTTGCGGTTACGGGCGCTACATTAAGTCCGCTTAAATCAGCTTCGATCTCTAGCAGAGCATCCTCAGAAACATTCATGGCTCTGTCTGCTTCCTTAAGAATATTGTCAAAGAATTTCTTAGCGCCCTTGTCAAATGCAGCCTCTATAAGGCAATTTGCACTCATGCTGTCTAGCGGCTGTACAACTTCATCTGTAGGAAGATCGAACTCATTAGTAAGTATATCGTACATAGCAGCCTTAAGCTCATTATCTATAAGATTTAAGTTAGCCCTACGTATAGAAATATTAAGCGCTCTCTTAAGTCTTGCGTCATATGCTCTCTTGAATAAGTCCATCTCTTGTGCTATCTTTGTTTCTGCTATTTCGGAGGCTGACTTAGCTATTTTTTCTTCAAGCTCTTTCACACTTATCTTAACTACTTCACCTCTTGTGGCATCTAAATCATCTTGGCCATCTTCATACACAGTATCAGAATCTGACTCCCTCTTAACATCAGCCAAGTCATCTGTACCATCTTCTACTATATTTGTCTTAACTTCTTCCTGGTGCTTTTCTGCATCTGCAATGTCTCTAATAGGATCATCAAGAAGATTAGCTTCCACTGAGGATACAGTTTCCGGTGTTACGTATGTATATTCGATAGTCTCTTCCCCACCAGCAGCGTATGTAGCTAGTATAGCCTTAATAGCATCCTGCACAGAAGGGTCACTTTCGGACTTACCTTGTGCAGCCATGTCGCCTTTAAGGGCTCTAATTATCTCACTGACAGAACCTTTCTTGCCTTCTTTAGGCTCCATTATGTCGGTTATAGGGGCTTCTATTTCTTTATCTATAGGCTCTTCTTCTTTCTTTTCTTCTTTCTCAGTAGGTTCGAGATATATTTTGGTAAGTAGATTAACCAATTCTTCTTGTTTTGGAGCTGATAGTTTATCCTTTTCTACTATTTTCTTAACTTGTTCCATGACATCAGTAAGTCTACCCATATCGGCAGTCTTAGAAACTATGTCCCTCTGCCCACCTTCAGATGTACCTTTAGACTCTTCTATATCACCACGATACATATCAGCTAAGTCATCAGAACCAGACTCTTCGATACCCTTGGTAGGCTTTTCTTTAACTTTACCTCGCATATCATCTTCAGCACCATCTATAATAGATGCAGGTTCGTTAGATGTAGCATCATAAAGAGATACTTTATATTCTGTTGCAGTCTTGGCTGCGCCATCTTCTAAGAGAGACTTACATATGCTCTGACCGAAATCGTCGCCTTCAAAAGCTTCCTTAGAGATTCCAAAATTATTCTTTACAGAGAAAATATTCTTAGAACCTTCCCTAAGTATCCATTCTTCTCCAACAAGGGCTATTTCTAAGTCAGCCTTCTTTTCTTTAATCTTATTATCTACGTCAGATAAAATGCTGTCAAACTTATTAGCTTCTACTACAGGAGTACCTATTGTCTTAATAGCGTCCCCAAGCTCAAAAATATTCTCTACTTGAATAGACTCCATATCTGCCTTAGTCATCATTTCAGCAAATTTAGGCTCTATAGTCTTCATATCCTCTATAGTAATTTTGCCAGCGAGCTTTTTCTTCTTAATATCCTTTACAAGCTCATCACCATAATCCTGAAAATACTTTGTCCAGTATTCTTTAGCTGCATTGTCGATAGCGAGCTTTTCAACAAATGCCTTCTTCCAAAGTGATGGTGCACTACCACTACCTTTTCCTGGACTGCCCCATAAAGAAGGAACTTTTCCAGTTGACTTTCCTGGACTCTTCCAAGAAGAAGGTATTTTACCCTCAGCTATCTTGACGTAAGGATTTTTGGTAGCAACAGCTACACCGAATTCGGCAGATGACATAGGTTTTAGCTCCTCTGTATTTGATTTTTCTATAAACTTATCTAAATCAGTTTTAACTTCAGTTTCTGATTCTTGTTCTATATTAGTAATAGCAGAGTCTTCTATTTTCTTCTGCTTAAATTTAGTTTCTACCTTTAAAGATTCTTTTTGCATAGTCTCAAGTAACTCCTCAATTTTAGCAATTCTATTTTGAAGTATTAATATAGAAGACTCATCTTCCATTCTATGTTTCTTTTCTGCTTCTTTTAATTGAGCTTGTAAACCTAATACTTCACTAACTAATGCTTGAGGATCGGCGGGGTCATCTACCCAAGATTCTTCTTGAAAGCAAACTTTATAACATTTTTCAAATGCTTTCTTACCATCAAATTCTTTACCTTTTAACCCACCACGTATATGCTTAGGGCAAAGTTCATCAGAGGATGATGCTATATGACCGCAAATACTGCAGTGGCACTCTTCCGCCGTACAATTATGAACCGCTACACTATTAGCTATATAACTATGGTCATCTTCAACTTCAAAGTTATATACTTTATCAATATAGGATTTTGTCTGAATATCTATAATTGGAGCGCACCAATATCCATTATAGAATAATTTCTTTTGTGCCCCTTTAGATTTGGCTTCAACAGGACTGCCATGAAAATTCGTCAGTGTAACAAACCTAACAACATCATTTTTACTTATAGCGATCTGATATTGAATAT
>ERZ1292632.3015-Hain-H43-01um-R2-3015-length-13378-cov-6_pt1 | contig 13378 bp, 19 predicted proteins | sample MGYA00564407_ERZ1292632 | MGnify/ENA primary metagenome ERZ1292632 (study PRJEB36523, sample SAMEA6512637) | groundwater metagenome | collected 2019-01-08 | study: AquaDiva: Metagenomics assemblies of 32 groundwater samples
GATGAAGAGCTGCAAGCCGCCCTCGCCTACGTTCGGTCCCAGCGCCCGGCCCTCCCGCCCGCCGAAGAACCGCCAAAAACGCAATAAAACGCATTTATTCTGTTTCGAAGGGGGGGCTGGGCCTTTATAGGTCCTCCCCCGAAATCAAATTCTACTTTTATTTATTGCATAATTCGCGTTTACTGATGATAACCAATATTATGTTACATATTATTCACAACTGTTGATAACGTGTGGGAAAAAGTCTACAGGCGCCGGATGCGCCCCGGCGAAACCCGATTCTTGCCTAGTACAGTAAGCAGATGCCCTTCCTGATTCCCGCAAAATTTTGGCTTTTTGCGGTTTGGGGATATTGATTAGGATAGGTCTATGGCTTCGCAGGATGCCCCAGGGCGCATCGTGGATGTCGCCGTGGACATTGGGGATGGTTTGCGCGGTTTAGTACAGAGAGGGGAGTTCGCAATTTTTTAATTTAGTTTTAGGCGGGTTTGTTTAAAAAAAGGATACTTTTCTTTTCTCTCTTTTTCCCATTCAACCGCAAAAAATTCACGTTTTCGCTTAATTCGGTCGAATTTGCTCTCGTTTATTTTGGGAAGAAAGGATTGCCTTTGTTCTCCATATGGTGTATTGGTGCGAGGGGGTGGTTTGTAATTTGGGCCACAGTCAAAGCCATGGATTTTTGAGTGGCAATTAAGACAAACACTCAGGATATTGTGTGGATGATTGTCGCCGCCATTCCGGATTAAAATGATGTGGTGCCTATGCGCGGCAGGGCCATTGCAGATGAAGCAATAGGTTCCCCGTTCGTAGTAGATTGGGGAGTTGCGGTCATATCTCCATTGTTGCCAAGAAATTCGTGCGATTTGAAGACCAGCCATTTTTTTAAAAATTTCGAGGCGTTCGCTGGAGGTTTTACCCTTCACTTCTTCCCAGAAGGTTTTCAGCGAACTTATGCGGAGCTGGTGGATTCGTTTCTGCTTCTGTTGGAATCTCCGGTTTATTCTCTTGGCCCACCACTGAGGATGCCTCATGTGGTTGTTGGTCTATACCGGCACCTAGACGAAGCGGGACTTACGACCCTTAGTAGGGCGCTCCTGTTTTCCGTAGTGCTCCTACGCCTCCGACGTAATTTCCGAACGGGTCTATTCCCTTGTCGTTGGGGAATCGGTTGCCCGTTCAGTTCCTAGGCCGTCGGTTGCCCGCGATGCGTCTTTATACCGTATACCTGAGACGTTAGCGGTGTATACGTCGCCGGGCAGGGCTGGACTATTCCCCGCCTTCGCTTTCGCTGTTCCCGGCGTCGGCAGAACCCTGCCGCTCATTGTTTTAAGTCCACAAAATTGTGGTTGATTCACGGCAGCCAATCCTGTTGCCATTCGTTGCTGTCCCTCTGGCCGCACAGGAGCCGGAGGGACGGAAAGGAGTCGTTTGGAAAAGGTTCCGCCTCCGATGGGTCAGGCTTTGCGGAGGCGGGGGACGTCAAGATCGTGTTCTGATCCACGCGCGAAGTATAGCAGGTCATCCCGATTTTGTCAAGTGCTTTTTTTCTCGTGTAATAATTTTTTTAAAGTGTCCGGTCTGGGTTTTTTAGAAATGTCCGCTTTTGGGCTACCATTAGCGGATGAATCCGATCGAGACATTGAGGCTGACTATGCGTGAAATCGACAGATTGCGGGTGATCCGAGATTGCCTGGATGGTCGAGTGCAGCAGCGGCAGGCAGCTGAGCAGCTGCAGCTGAGCACGCGGCAGGCCAGGCGGTTGTGCCGTCGGGTGGAGGCGCAGGGGGCCCGTGGGATACGGCATGGACTGCGAGGCAAGGCATCGAACCACCAGTTGGCTCCAGGCCTGCTCAAGAGCGCCCTGAAGCTCGTGGCGGCGCATTATGACGATTTTGGACCCACTCTCGCAAACGAGCAGCTGCTTAAACGCCATGGCTTGGATTTATCGACGTATGCCCTGCGCAAGGGCATGATTCTGGCCGGGCTCTGGCGCCCCAAGCGTCAGAAGCCCTTCCACAGGGCCTGGCGGCCCAGGAAAGCCTGCTTAGGCCAGATGATCCAAGTAGACGGCTCGGAGCACGATTGGTTCGAGGACTGCGGCCCTCGGTGCGTGCTCATAGCGTTCATAGACGACGCGACTTCGAAGGTGCTCCTGGCCCGCTTCGTGAAGGCCGAGGACACGCTGACGCTGATGCGCCTGGCGCACGAATATTTGCGGCGCTACGGCAGGCCGCAAAGCTTCTATGTGGACAAAGATTCGATCTATAAGATCAATCGGCAGGCCTCCCTGGATGAGGAAGTGCGCGACGAGCAGCCCATGACGCAGTTTTCGCGGGCGATGTTGGAGCTGGGGATTACGGTGATCTGCGCCAACAGCCCGCAGGCCAAAGGGCGCGTAGAGCGGCTTTTCAAGACGCTGCAGGATCGATTGGTCAAAGAACTGCGTCTGGCCGGAGCTCGGACGATGGAAGAGGGCAATCGCTTCCTGGCTGGAGGCTATCTCAACGAGCATAACGCTCGTTTCGCCGAGGAGCCGGCCAACCGGACAGACGTGCACCGCAGGCTTCTGCCGGAGCACCGTCTCGACCGGATACTATCTCTGAGGACGGAACGCACGCTGCTGAACGACTACACCCTCCAGTATCAGAAGCGATTCTTCCAGGTGCTGGAACATCAGATGGTTCGGGTGGGCCCTCGGGATAAGATCCTGGTCGAAACCCGGCTCGATGGCTCCACGCATCTGCGCTTCAAGGACACCTACTTGAACTTCAAGCCTATCGACAAGAGGCCCTATCGAGCCTTTTATCGGGCCCAGCCATCTCAAGCCAAACAGTACGATGACCCACGCATCAAGGGAGTGGGATCCAAGCCGGGGCCGGATCACCCCTGGCGGCGGACGTTCCTGCACGGGCCTTATCGGGTGACCCTGCCTTACGAGGTGGTCAATGCTCTCTGATCTGCTGCTTGGCGCTCCCCGCAGCCATGCGGGGAGCACCGAGCGGCCCCCGCGGGGCCGCTCGGCCTGTGGGGATGAAAAAAGCGGCGAGCCCAAACTGAAAACGGCATTCTCTGGAGATCATCCCAACGACAACAACAACGGCAACGACCGGACACTTCTATTAAACGGAATACCGGACATTTCTATTCTCTTGCAACAGTGCTTTTTTTCTCGACGACGATTTGACAAGCGGCCCAAAAGGGTTATAATTTCAGTGATGCCGATTCCGTTGCCCGGCCATCTGGACGACCAATCATTCGGTGATGCCCTAGAATTGGAGTTACAACGCCGGCGCGAAGAAGAGCCGCTGCGGTATGTGGCGTTGAATTCAGCGGTGGAACGATGCGCGCGGGCATGGTGCGACCCGGAGAAGAAGATCGTGGTGTTCGCGGCTGCGAACGGAATAGGCAAGACATGGGGGAGCGTGATCCTGCTCGGCTGGACCATCTGGCCGGAATTCGCGCCGCCATGGTTCCAGGAGCAGATCATCAAGAAGTTGGAACACACCCATAAATCGTTCAGGATAGCGTCCACAGCCACAGAGGCGGGCGAATCAGGCACGCTGCAAGGAGCGATAAGACGCCTATGGCCCAGGGGCCGGTATCAGACGGCTAAGTTGAAAAAATCGTTCGATTGCTGGTTCTCGACGGACGCGGGCTGGGAAGGCGACGTAATGACGTATGAACAGGACGCCCGCGAATTCGAGGGCGCGACCAGGGGCGTGATAATCTATAACGAGCCGCCGCCCAAGGATATCCGGGCCGCGTGTTTGTTCAGAACCAGGATGGGTGGATTCGAGGTGTTCTCCATGACGCCGTTGGCCGAGGCGGCGTGGATTCGGGATGATTTGGTGGAACGCGCCATGGCCGGCGATAAGTCCATTTCATTCATCACGGGCGAGCTGCAAGAGGCGTGCAAGACCTCGCTGCATGGGCATCTCGATAAGACAAAATTGGATGAATTGGCCGCGAATGTTGATCCTGATGAGGCCGAGGCGCGGTTATTGGGCCGGTTCATGCACCTGTCCGGCCTGATCTATAAATTCGACCATAACCTCCATGTAGCGAAGCAACCGCTTGACGTGTTGCCTGTAGCCCCGAAGTTCCAGGTGGTCGATCCGGGTGGGTTCGGAAAACCATACGCCGTCATCTGGGGCCAGGTTGTCGCCGCGCCTCCGCATGGACTCCAGATATTGCGCGAGTGGCCGGACGGTTCAAAAGGCAATGAGGGCCGATTTGAGCGCATCAAGGACCCCGGCATGACGATTGAGGGATACGCCAAGATGTTCGCCGAGGTCGAGGCGAATTTGAAGATCGAGAAATCCTCCGTCCGCCGGGTACTTGACCGCCGGTTCGGCCATGTGCGGGACACCCTGACTGGCAAATCAATGCGCGAGCACTTCTCGGACTTGGGGTATTTCTTTGAGGATTCATACGCCGCGCCTTCCGACAAACCGGAGATGCGGACTGGCGTTGAGATTGTGCGCGGGTATCTCAAGATGAAGGACGCCGCGTGCGGCGCGCCGGGCATCCTGATCGATCCGTCATGTGTCAACACGATCCGCGCGTTCGGTCGTTGGGCCATAGACCCGAAGACCCAGAAACCGCGTGATGATGTCTGGAAGAACTTTATGGACGTGGTAAGGTACGTTTGCAACGCCGGGCTGAGGCATGAATTGAGCGAGCCGGATTCGGCGTGGAATGAAAATGCTGGATTGCCCGTATGGGGATAGGAGTTGACAAATGGAAACTCCCCTGTTATACTTAGCGCAGGATGAGAGGTGAATAATGGCAGAAAAACGAGACGGAGTAGTGTTCTTCAACATTGATACCCCAACAGTAGATGACATTCGCCATCTGAAACGGTACCATGATGCGTTGTATTACCTTTTCTCAGAAATCATGGTGCTTGAATTAAGTCCCGAAATTAAACGGATTCTACAGGCGCACAACGTAAAGCTCCTTCCCCCACGAGGAGTAAATATTGACTACGCTGAGGGGGAGAAGCAAAACATTCCCTAATGGGGGGATTCAATGGCGAAGAAATGGATTCAGGGCGCGATAAAAAAGCCGGGCGCGCTGCGGGCGTCGGCCAAGCGGATGGGCTACATCAAGGGCGATGAGAAGTTGTCCGAGTCCGACTTAAACGCCATGCTGGCTAAGGCCAAGGCGAGTGGCAATACAAAGCTCATGCGTCGGGTGCTGTTCGCAAAGACGATGGGGGATTTGCCGAGAGATTAATGAAGTTGAACCTCGGCAGCCATGAAGAGGACATGCGCGATGCGGGGTATGTCAATGTCGATATCGAAAGACATCCCGGCGTGGATGTGGTCGCGGATGTTGGCCGGCTCCCGTTCGGTGATGCGTCAGCAGATGAAATCTACGCCAGTCATATCCTGGAGCATTTCGGCCACCGCGAAGTGCCGACCGTCCTGCGCGAATGGCGCCGGGTCCTTAAGCGCGGGGGAATTATGTATCTCGCTGTCCCGGATTTTGCCGTTGCTGTGCGGAAATATTTGAAATACGGCATGATCCAATGGCTGACAGATTTCGTTTGGGGTGGGCAGGAATATCCGACGGCATTCCATAAGGCCGGTTATGACGCGCGGAACATGCAGTCCCTCCTGACCGCCACGGGATTCGGCAATGCCTCCATCGTGGACGTGTTCCCGCATAAACGACAAGATTGCTCCGGCCTGAGAATACGAGATACCGGCGAATTGGTCTCGTTGAATGCCGTGGTGGAGGGATAATGGCTCCCTTCAAGAGTAAGGCGCAGATGCGGCGGATGTTCGCAAAAAACCCGGAGATGGCGCGCGAATGGGCGGGCAAAATGACGCATGAGCAGATCGAACGGTTGCCGGAGAAAGTAAAAAAGAGGAAGAAATGAGAGTTGCCGAACACAAGAAGCCCAAGTTGGACGAATTGGAATGGCGGGCCGAATGGTGGCATGATCTGTGGATGAAGAACCAAGCCGCGCGCGGATTCCATCATCCGTCCAAGCACATAAACGCTTTTGAAGTTCCGCCGCCACTACGCGACGATGGCAAAACCCGATGCGCGCTTTGTTCCCTGAACATGGTATCCTATTCGCAATTGCCGGAGAATGTGAAGGAATCCGACCGCGATATCGTGCGGAATATCGCCAAATGCGACCAAGCATGGGAGGCGGTCCGTGGCGGTTAAAATCTTCCAGGTTATATCAACGGAGGATTCGGCGAAGAACCTGGAGGGCGTGGTGTTCTCCAACGGCTCGGTGGTTTTATCCGATGGCGCAAAGTATGTCGATCTAAAATCCATTGTGGCATGGGTGAAGTCCCAATGGCCGAAATATGCCGTGGAAGTCCCGCAGAAAGAGGTCTTGGATGCGAAATAGCGATTGGGATACATCGCATATCACGGCTGATGAATTCGCGATTTGGAATTTTAAGTTTCGAGAAATGGCGTTGGGGGATTTCACGGCGGAGATAGACGGCCCTGGCGGCAAAATCAAGACGCCATTAAGGCTTTTATTTGTGAAATTTACGGACGGGAAATCGGCGGTATATGGGATCAATTGAAAAGTTAATTGACGCCTCCGGCCATGCGGCGCAATACCGACCAGCTCGCGGTGGGTCGAATATCGGTGCATTGTTGGTCCAAGGCGCGATGCTGGAACATCAAATTCTGCAATTGATCGAGGCCGATCCTGTCGGTGCGGCCAAATCATTCCTCGGGCGGGCGCATCTCCAAAGATATGGCTGGATGCTCGGCGATGTGGGGAAAGCCGAAGATGCGGCCAACTGCCGGTTATTCGGTGATGCGGTTCCGAATTGGAATTACCCGTTTCAATTTGGGCTCAAGGACGTTCTTCTTGAGGCGAAATGGGTTCTCGCCCAACTTGTAGCCGAGGAATGCTGGGGCGGATCGGATGATGCCGACCCGGAACCAAGCGGGCAGGAACTCTCGCCTTATACGACGGATGCGTTTATCGGCGTCTGGATGGGCGAGGAAGGCATGGATGGCGAACCCTTGCCCGATCCGTTCGAGATGGATGAGCCCAGGCATCCGCCCGGCATAGTGGTCAAGTGCGAGGAAACAGGCGAATACTTGGCGGGTTCAGGCGAACCGCCGGCGGAAGGATTCCGGGAGATGGCGAATGGATAATTTCGATCCCACAGCGATTCTTGATAGGGATCCCTCGGGATTGCTCCAACAGTCTATGGCTGAATTCGACGCGCGTGAATCCGCAGAAAAGGCCGTTGCCGATCTCCGTGCGCGTAGCGCCGAACTCCATGCCTACCTGCGAGGCTGGCTTGCGAGTTCAATGGCCGCGCGGCGGGCGAATTACGAGGATAATTGGAATCGGTGGCGTCGAAACGCGCGCAATATCTATGACCCTGCCAGAAAAGCCCGCAAGGAACGTTGGCAAAGCACGATGTTCGTCCCGATTTCAATGCAGACAAAGGAAGTCATAAAGAGTCAACTCTACCGCTCACTCATCGCTGGGTTGCCGTATTCGTTGAAACCGCTTCCCTCTGGTTCGCAAGATGAGGCAACCGCGATCAAGACTTTGCTCTTACGCGAATTGAGAAAAGCACGGATTGAATTGGCAGCCAACGATGTATTTGATGATGTAACCACATATGGCGTAGGTTTCTTGAAGATGTTTTGGGACAGTCGTACTAGGAAACGTAGTCGGCGCGTTCCAGAATATCCCAGTCCCTCGCTTGAGGGGATCGCCCAAATACAAGCCGGCGCACCATTGCCTCAACCGTTGGCCTATAACAAAGGCTCCCCGGAAGATGTCGTTGTCTTTAACGGTATTTCAACTTGGCATGTGTCCGTTTGGGATATATTCTTTGCTGATCGCGCAAAGGATTTGTCTGGTCCGGTATGCCAACGGTATCGTTTATCGTATCAAGAAATTTTAGATGGTGCGCGAAAGGGTTGGTATTTCCAGGATGCGGCCTGGGTATTGCGCGATGTGCGCGAACCGAATCAAGCGCCGCTTGATCGGCAACAGGAAGAGGCCGATCTGCATAAATCGCAGCTTCCGGTTCCTCGGCAATTGAACGAGAAGCAGCATACGGTGTATGAATACTGGGGTCTGTTGCCGCAAAAATTTGTATTCATTCGCCCGGATGAAATATCGCTAATAACAGACCCAGAGGAATTGATTCCGGCAAAAGCGCTTTTTACCGCAGAAGCGTTGCTTGATATCGCAGAGAACCCGGATGAAGATTCATCCAATCCCTACATCAAAGCGGGATATTTGCGCGTTCCGGGCACGGTGTATGATATCGGCATTATGGAGATGATTGAGCAACTCCAAGACGATACTAACGAAACCACAAACCAACGCAAGGATAACGTGAATCTTATCCTAAACCGGATGGGCGCGATTCTTGAGAGCTCAATTGTCTCAAAGGCGGATTTGGTTAGCCGGCCCGGCGGGTTCGTCCGTATAAAGCGCGGCTCAAGCGATGATGTGAGTAAGGCTATCACCTGGATGCAGGTGCAGGATGTAACCCAATCGTCATATCTGGAAACGGCTCATAACGAAAGATTCGCGCAGGAGTTGACCGGCGCGACACGGGTGATGATTGGGACGGCGGGCTCACAGGCGAAAGATGTTACCCAAACCAAGGGCGGCATGGAAATTGTGCGGCAATCATCATCGGATAGGCTCATCTATTACGCCATGCTGATAGAGGCGGATTTCATTACAGCCCTAATTAAGCGAGCGTATGCTTTGATTTATGCTAATACCGATCCGCAGACCATCGCGCGCATTCTGGGGCCATTAATGCAGTTCTTCCGTATGCGGTTGCCGGAAGAGATTGAACAGGATTACGTCTGGGAACCGGAAGGCGTATTCTCGGCGATGCACCAACCCGTTCGGATAGCGCAATGGCAGGCATTCCGCGATCAGTATAATGGCGCACCGTTCTTCGACGATCTGGAGATGTCGCGGATACTGGCGCGAGCTATTGAATTGCCCGATCAGGATAAAGTGCTTGTACCGATGCGCGACCCGCAGACTGGACAGATTATCCCGTTCCAGATGATGCAACAGATGTCGTTATTGGCTCAACGAATGACCGCCATGCCGCTTCCCCCAGAGGGGCCCGGCAAAGTCGGCGCACGCAAAGCTGCGCCGACCATCCCAACCAGTAAGGTCGGCGAACACGGCGAGAGGCAAGTCCCATGAATGAGACACCGGAGATACTGATAAATAACGCCGAGGTCTTAATAGCCATGAAGCAGACCGGGGGATGGACGATACTCGAACGCGAAATCGAAGTTATGCGTAAAGAGGCCTTTTCTGATTGGGCCGCATTGCCGATAGACGCTCCGGTAGAGAAGATTCTACGCCTCAAAGCGCAAGAGGTAACATTAGCCGAACTAATGCGCCGATTAGATGATATAATTACGCGCGGGGTTGAGGCGCGCGAACAAATGCTTGAGACCGCAAAGGCCAAAGCCGAAGATGCCGCATTTTTGGATGGGCGCGCATCCGGCGATGATGAGATAAACCGGCTCATCAGAGGCCCCCAGATTTCTGGACCGACAACCCCGCAAGGGGCCGGCCAAGAACGCAGCCCGGCAGAAATGAAGGCTGGGTAACTGTAAGAGGGAATGGACATGTCCGAAGGAACGCCGTCCCAGATAGTAGAAAAGCCGGGTGTTGACCCCACAAAGGTCCCACCCGCAACCCAGGCCGAATTCGGCCCGCGACCGTTCGGCAAGGAGACGAAGAACGAGCTGGACGCATTGGAGGCGAGCATAAACGCGCAGTTAAGCGGACAAATCCCGCCTGTCGCGTCGCCCGCGCCCGCACCGGCGGCCGCCATTGGAGCGCAACCGGAATCGGCAATTCCGCCAGCAATCCAATCGGCGGTTACGGCACAAGTTCCCCCAACCGGGGTGCCCGTGCCACCTGGGACGCATATCCCGGACAAGTTCAGGCTTCCAGACGGCACATTAGCCGCCGAGAAGGTACAAGCTGCGCTGGTTAATCTGGAACGCTACCTTGAAAAAGAGCGCGAGATGTCGCAACGCAAACAGGGTTTGCCGCCCAATGTGGAGCAAGCGATTCCGCTGCCGGCAACGCCGGCGTACCCGTATGGGTATCCTGGGAATCCGCCTGCATATCCGCAGACGGCGTATGGTTGGCCTCAGCCGCAGACCTTCGAGCAACGGGTCAATGACGACCTGCAAAAGGACCCCGGTGGAACCGTGGTGAATCTTATGCGGGCGGCAGTCGCAAATGCCGAGGCGCAGGCCTCGATGCAGACCCGCGATTTGCGTATGAAACTCGAACTCTTGGAGATCGCCCAGAGTGATCCGGGCGTCTTTACCAAGGAAGGACTGGAAAGATTGGCGCAAGTGCGCGAGGCGAATCCGTGGCTGGATAACAGTCCAACGCCTTGGACGCACGCTTACCGACTTGCCGGGCCGATATTGCCAAGGATAGGCCAGCAGGCCACCGTGCCTGTTCAGGTTGGGGCAACGCCCGCCCCTGCTAGGATGCCCGCCCCGATACTGCCGGGTGGGCAGATGCCACCGGCCATTCCCATGTCTGGACCGCCAACAATGACCTCAGAATCGGACCTACGCCGATGGTTACAGGATAAGGCTCCTAACAACCCCATGAAGCAGGCAGAGCTTCTTGAGGCGTTGTCAAACGATATGAACCGCCGGCGAGGGGGGGTATAGGATGGAAATGAGAAATGGCGGATACCCTAAGTACAGCCAGTACGCTCGACAACCTGCTGCCCATTTATTTGGAGCGCAGGATGATCGCTCGACTGGTGCCGGTAGAGAGGTTCTACCAATTCGCTGAGAAGCGTCCCCTGCCGCCGAACAATGGCGTGCAGATGACGTTCAACGGTTGGGTGAACCTAGCGGCTGCATCATCGACGCTTAGCGAGGGAACACCCAACAGCCTCGTGGCGTTGTCCAGCCGCAGAGTAAACGTAACCGTGGTTGCATACGGTCGGGGCGTGAAACCCTCGGACGTTGTGCAAATCACCACGATCACCGATGTCGTGAAGGACGCCGTGGACATTCTTTCCACGTCTGCGGCGCTCACCGTGGATAATGCCTGCCAACTTGCGATATTCAAGAATGTGTTGGTGCAGACCGGTACGCAGGCAGACACAAAGACCAAAATCCTGAGTTCCTTCATGACCGCAGCCGCAAGCTCCTTCTGTGCGAACACGGGAACCACGGGCAATTCAAGGCAGTTTGGATTGCCGGCGGTATTCGGTGCGAGCGTGGCGAGTTTGTCGGCTGTCTCAAAGACAGCGCCGACGGCCTCGGCACGGGCCTCTGTGTATTCGATCAGGAAAGCTAGGAATCGCCTAAGCCGGAAGGATGCGATCCCGATGGCGGATGGGATGTTCGTAGGCGTGGCCCATCCGAACTTCATCGATACGCTTGGGCGCGATGCCACCTGGCAGAACTGGAATCAGTACACCCAGTCCAAGGAGACGATGTACAAGGGCGAGCGCGGGCAGGTGGAACAGGTCAGGTTCGTCGCCTCGACCAACGTTCCCCGGTATGCCGTTGCCGCGCACTCGGTCAACTTGACCCCTATCTTCGGGCAACAGTGCTATGCTGTTACCGAACTTGAGGGCGGGATCAAGATGATCGTGAAGAACCCCGGACCGGGTGATACGTCGAATCCGTTCGACCAGTACAGCACGGTGGCGTACAAGGTGAGGATCGTGGCGGCGATCCTGAATCCTTCGGCCGGTTGTATCTTGGCCACCCATGAACTCGTCTAAACGAGGAGGCGTGGTTGTCGCTTGAAAAATCGCCCATCCGAAAGGGTGGGCGAGATTGAGGCGATAAAAAAACGAGGGAGGAAGTTAGAATGAAAAAGGAAAATTTGGGGGCAATCGGCGCGGGCCTATTCGTGGTTCTCGCCGCATTGTTCCTGGCGCATGGCCAGGATTACATAATCAATCGGCCACCAGACAACTACGGCACGCCGACCGCGCCGATTGGATCGGGCGAGATACAAACAAGCGCGGTTACGACGGCGAAGATCGCCGCCGATGCAGTTACCACCACGAAGATCATCAACGCTGCGGTTGACACGAATAAACTGGCAACGGATAGCGTAACCAATGCCAAACTCCTCAATGATGCTGCCAGCCTTGGCAAAGTCAGCAATCAGAAGATGTTTGCCGATTCAGACGGTATTGGCATCGGCACCACAAATCCTAGTACGCATCTCCATGTTGTGTCTGGCAATACCGACACCGGCAAACTCCAGGTAGGCGATGCGACCCACGCATCTTGTCTTATGTTGGGGGACAAAGACAATGCCGGATGCACGGAATGTACCGTTCTGAATGGGGTGATGACATGCACGACGGATGCGGATTGTATATGTGATGGGAGTTAATGATTAGATTAATTCTCATTCTCAAAAGCCCAAACGGGTCTTGCTTTTCGTGCGGTGTCAGCGATGCGGGGGCATTTTCCTGCACGGGGATGGCGTGTCCATGATACTCGGCGCGTTCACGTTGATAAAGAACGAGGCCCCCTGGGTAGGATTCTGTGTCCTTGCCGCCAAGAACATCGTGGACGAATGGGTGTTTTTCGACGGTAATTCTACCGACGGCACCATCGAAATCCTGGAATATCTGCGGGATAAAAAGGGATTGCCGATAAAATTATTCAAAGGACAAGACCCAAAAGACCTCCGGGATGATTACGTGCGGATTTTCAATGATTGCCTTGGACAAGTGAAATCGCAATACGCCTGGTTCTTACATCCGGACATGATTCTCTTAAAAGCGAGGAAACCCGCAATCCATCCGGGGCCACTTTGTTTCTCGGTGGAACTGCGCAGTTTCGCCGGTGAGCCCAATGGGGAAATCCTTGAATATAGGGAAGGACGGATGCCGAAATGGAAAAGCATAATGCGAAACGCGCTCGGCCTACATTATCACGGCTGGTACGGCGCAGTAGACGAAGACATGTATTTCAAGAACATCACCGGAAATCAATACAAGGCTTATGCGGATTGGCGGAGATGTCCTTTCGATATCGTGGAATCGGGCATTGAACTGGCGCATTACTCCGATGTCAGACCTTATGCTCGCCGGTCGGGGCGCATGATAACCTGCCTTGAGAATCAAGGACATACGCCAGAAGGCGCGCGCGAATTCGCTCAACAGCATCCTCGCGTAACCCTAAAATCGGGTGGCCCTTTTGGGCGGTTCTCGTTTTCTCCCGCAGGGCCACCACCGGCAATTTTTGGCGAACACGCCACCGAACTTGCCACTGTGATCGGTAAAAAGCCGGAAGATTTTTGCCCAATACCACTGGAGGTTTCATGCCGCGTTTGAGTTTCGTGGTGCCATATTACCAAAAGCTGAAT
>ERZ1292632.3017-Hain-H43-01um-R2-3017-length-13375-cov-9_pt1 | contig 13375 bp, 15 predicted proteins | sample MGYA00564407_ERZ1292632 | MGnify/ENA primary metagenome ERZ1292632 (study PRJEB36523, sample SAMEA6512637) | groundwater metagenome | collected 2019-01-08 | study: AquaDiva: Metagenomics assemblies of 32 groundwater samples
AAGGAATATCCATTTTTCTCTCTAATATTTCCAATAGCTATGCAAAATATTTCAATATCCGTCATAAACGGACGGGGTCACTGTGGCAACGGCCATTTAAAGCAGTGAGAATAGAGAGTGATGAGCAATTTCTTCATGTATCACGATATATTCACTTAAATCCAGTTTCATCGCACGTTATTAAACAAGAAGTTCTTGATACGTATCCTTGGACATCACTGCCGGAATATCTGAGTACTGTGCGTAATGGAATTTGCCACACTGAAGCATTACAAGGTCGTTTTAAAACGGTTGATGCTCATAGATCATTTATTCATGATCACATTGATTACGCGAAGCAACTTGAGAAGATAAAACATTTGTCGGTGGATGGGGAAGATTGGGGATGAGAATGGGTGTCAACCCAAATCCACCCGACGGGTGGACTACGGGTGGACTAACGGGTGGACTACTATTTCCTACAACGATGTGTCCTATTCTTGCTTCTGGTTGAGGTGAAATTACAAGCCATGGATTCTTACATTGCTTCCATGGCGCTTCCATTTCTGTCTCAAATCCGTGCTCCGTTGGATCACCAGCGGATAAGTCTTTTAGAGATTCATATCGTTCTTTTCGAGCTGTATTCACACTATTATTATACCGTATCGAGCAAGTTTTATTAGAATTGTAGTTCTTCATTCGTATCCATAGTTTCCTGTGGTACAATTCGTGTATGTTTGATTGGATTTATAGCCTTTTTTCGCATGATTTGGGGATTGATTTAGGTACGGCAAATACGTTGGTTTTCGTGCGTGGAAAAGGCATTATGATCCGTGAACCATCCGTCGTAGCTCGCCATAAAAAAACCAAACAAGTCATCGCTATAGGGCGAGAAGCCAAACGCATGCTTGGACGCACCCCCGATACGATTGAAGCATTGCGACCATTAAAAGACGGCGTGATAGCAGACTTTGACGCAACGGCTGCCATGCTTACCCATTACATAAAACTTATTCATGAGCAACCAAAGAGAAAGGGCTTTCCGAGTATTCCTCGCCCAAAAGTGGTCGTGGGCATCCCATCAGGAGTCACTGAAGTAGAAAGAAGAGCTGCAGCAGAAGCTGCTATTATGGCGGGAGCCAGAGAAGCATATCTTATAGAAGAGCCGATGGCAGCAGCCATTGGCGCGAATTTGCCGATTCAAGAAAGTAGAGGTTCATTTATTTGCGATATAGGAGGCGGGACAAGTGAAATCGCAGTGTTATCTTTAGGTGGCATTGTGGTAAACCGAAGCATCCGCACAGCAGGAGATGAGATAGATGAGGCAATTGTTTCTTTTGTCCGACTAAAGCATGCACTTCTTATTGGAGAACCCACCGCAGAAGAGGTAAAAATTGCTATCGGTAGCGCGTATCCTACGCAAAAGCAGGAACGGCAAACAGTGGTAAGAGGCAGAGATATCGAAACTGGGCTGCCTCGATCTGTGCGTCTTTCTGAGGCAGAGATACGTGAAGCAATTGCGCCAGTTGTCTCTGAAATTATTGATGGAATACGCGAGACGATAGAAGAGACGCCGCCTGAGCTTATCGGAGACCTTATGGAGCATGGTATCGTGTTGGCAGGCGGCGGCGCGCAACTTAGAGGCATTGATAAACTGATCGCTACAGAGCTTAAAATGCCTGTGTGGATTACTGATGATCCGCAAACTGCCGTTGTACGCGGATGCGGCAAATTACTTGATGACCCTGTGCTTTTGGCGAAAGTAAAGATTGCAGCGAGGAAAGTGTAATTTATGAACTTAATAGCACTGCAGATATCCTATATTTTTGAGCCGATGATTATAATCTACGTGTTGGCGCTTTTGGGAGGCTCCTATGCAGGATTGACGGGTTCTTTGTGGAGTATCTATATAGCGTCATTGACATTTTTTGTTGGACTTGCGACTCTCGTACGATTGTATTTTACACGAAAGGATAAGACGAATTGGGATGTGTCTGTCAAAAAAAAGCGTTTTGTGCCGCTTTTTGTCCTTACGCTTTTTTTCGGCATTCAGTATTTTGTGATCAGAAATTTTGATAGTAATATTCTTTCTTCGTTATTTTTTCTTTTATTTATGTGGAATATAGGTTTTTTTCTTATTACGCTAAAGATCAAATTATCAGGTCATCTTAGTATTCTCACGCTTGCGGTTTTTCAACTGGTATCTTGGTATGGCCCCGTGGCGACACCATTATTTATATTGATTCCGTTTCTTTCATGGTCACGTATGCAACTAAAGCGACATACGTTTAAAGAAGTTCTCATTGGAATTGGCTACTCAAGTATTATTTTTTTATGGTTAAATTAGGTTCCGCATTTTCTGATACTCTTATTTCGTCTACGCGTTCTATATCTCGTCGTACACATGACGATGTGCCGTGGTGGGCGGGTAGCGGGAGAGTTCTCATGTTTGCGACCCTTCTTTTTGTCAGTTTTTTTATACTTTTATGGAGGCTTTTTGATTTGACTATTGTCCACGGTGTGGAATATAGACGGTTAGCAGATGGTAATAGAACAAGAGAATTAGTTCGCCATGCACCACGGGGGATGCTTTTGGATCGCACCGGAAAAGTATTGGTAGAAAATATTCCTCAATATCGTTTGATAAAGCCGTGTGCACAAGGGTCGAGAGAATGTACTGAAATAATTTCTGAAGAAGTGGGAAAACGTCTGTCAGCAGGCGGGCTTTCGAATGGGCAATTTTTGGAAGTGGATTATCAGCGTAATTATTTAATAAATGACGCAATGGCTCACGTATTAGGATATACGGGTGAGCTTTCAGAGGATGAATTAAAAAGTGAATATTATTCTCTGCGAAATTACGGACTGGGAGATAGAGTGGGCCGCATGGGGATTGAAGCTGTTTTTAACGACAGACTTAAAGGAAGAAATGGTAAAGAGTTGGTGGAGGTGGATGCGTCTGGGGAAATATTACGCACCTTGGGTCGAGAAGAAGCGATGATGGGCGAAGACATCATGCTTTCGCTAGATAGCGGATTATCAGTTGTTGCAAAAAATGCGTTTCCTGAGGGAGAAAAAGGAGCAATTATCGTAAGTAAACCAAGTACGGGAGAAATATTAGCCCTTTACTCGAGTCCTTTTTTTTCGCCAAACGCATTTTCTCAAGGCATGAGTCAACAAGACTATGATGCTCTGATCAATAATATTGATCTGCCTATGTTTAATCGGGCAATTGGCGGCACGTACCCCCCCGGTTCTACATTTAAACTCGTACCAGCGCTTGCTGCTCTTTCCGAAAAAATTATTACACCATCATGGACTGTTGAGGATGTAGGAATACTTAAAATCGGACCGTACACATTTCCAAACTGGTACTTTTTGCAGTATGGCAAGACCGATGGCATTGTGGATATTTATAAAGCATTACAAAGAAGTAATGACATATACTTTTACAAAGTTGGGGAAGCGCTTGGGATTACAAAATTTGCAACTTGGGCCAAAAAAGTAGGACTAGGAAAGCCATTGGGCATAGAGCTTTCGGGTGAAGCAGGAGGACTCATGCCGGATCCAGAGTGGAAAAATGCGCAATTTAATACAGAGAAGGATAAAGAGCAAAGAAACAATGATTGGTATGTGGGAGATACATACCATGTCGCGATTGGGCAAGGGTATCTTCTCACGACGCCGTTACAAGTAAATTTTTGGACTAATCTTATCGCAAATGGCGGAGAAAAATGTGTGCCGACTTTGGAGAAAGAAACGCGCGTGCATAAGAAAAACTGTACACCTATTGGTATAAGCCGCGAAACCATTGCTACTATTACCGAAGGTATGAGACGAGCGTGTGACACAGGGGGGACGGGATGGCCGTTGTTTAATTTCGGAATACACAAATTAGACCAATCAGACCAATTGGTCAAATCGGACCAATTTGTTAGTATTCCCATAGCCTGTAAAACAGGGACAGCGGAATTTGGTGATCCCAATAAAAACAAAACGCATGCGTGGTTTACCGCATTCGCGCCTTTGCCCGCCGATTTACCCGCCGTAGCTTCAGCGAAGGAGGGAGCCAGTGAGAGAGGTGAAACTATTATCACAGGTGAGCCAGAGATTTCTGTCACTGTATTGGTTGAGGGTGGTGGAGAAGGATCAAACGTCGCTGCACCGGTTGCCAAAAAGATTTTTGAGGAGTGGTTTGGGAGATAGAACTACCGAATGTCTGCAAATCTTTTTTCAGATATATATTGTTTGAGAATACATGTTCGAAAATAATTGCCAAGGCTTTCACCAAGATATCTAAATATTCTATCCTTTACTCTACGATCTTCCGTTTTTATATATAGATTCGGTAGATATTGAATTGATCCTTTTTTTGAAGCTCGCATACTGAGTTCCACATCATCAAATTCTCGAGTTTTTGTGTTAACACCCCCAATACTTTTAAGAGCTATATTTGTTATTGCGCAGTTACTTGCTCGAAATGGATAATGTCCGTGAATCATGCGAAAATAGTTATCAGTAATTGGCATAGAAACCCTTCGTAATCCTTCATATAATGGAGTAGAGTTTATAAATGTATATCTTCCAACAACACCGATTATTTTTAGATTTTTGTTAAAAGTTTCAACTATGGTTTCTATCCAATTTTCTGGTACGATACAATCGGCTTCAGTAAAACAAATAATTTTTCCTTTCGCATGTTCTGTTCCAGTTTTTCGTGCGATGTTTCTACCAGATATTGGTTCATGAATGATTATGCAATTGTATTTTTCTGCGATAGAAATTGTATTATCCGTCGATTTTGTATCCACAATGATTATTTCATATAAATATTTAGTTTTTTGATTCATTAATGCATCTAAACATGCTTTTAATCTCGATTCTTCATTTCTAGTCGGGACGATGACTGATGCATAAATTATCTTCTCTGCTTTCTTTTTCATAGAGGATTAGTATATCATGAAAAGACTTAAAAATATGAAAAAAGTTATTGTCACGACAACAATAAATCCAGTTACAGAATCAATCAACAGATTTCAGCACATGAAAGGGTGGGAACTCGTTGTTGTTGGAGATAAAAAAACTCCATCTGATTATTACTTGGATAACGGTCTTTATATTACGCCAGAGATGCAAGAAAAATATGATAAAGCATTGTCTGATGCCATAGGGTGGAATTGTATACAACGACGAAATATAGGCTATCTTTGGGCATATGATATGGGTGCTGACATAATTGCGACAGTTGATGACGATAATGTCGCACTTGATGGATGGGGTGAAGATTTAATCGTCGGAACCGAGGTTGATGTCGCATACTATAACAGTAGTGATCCTGTTTTTGATCCAATAGGGTTAACGAACTACCCCCATTTGTGGCATAGAGGATTTCCATTGCAAAATGTTGCAAAGCGCGTATATCCTACAAAGGAAATAAAAAAAATACGTGTTGATGTACAGGCAGATTTCTGGAATGGTGATCCTGATATAGATGCAGTATGTCGGATGATTTATGCACCCAATTGTACGTTTGATAATACGTATTTTCCGTTTGCGACAAATACTATGTCACCGTTTAATTCACAAAACACATTCCTTCATAGATCGGTGATGAAGGATTATTTTTTGTTTCCTGGTGTCGGGCGAATGGATGATATTTGGGCTGCGTATTATATAGAATCCCTTGGGTATCACGTTGCATACCAGAAGGCTTCAGTGCGACAGGATCGAAATGAGCATGATTTAACAAAGGATATGAAGGCTGAATATTTAGGTTACGAACATAATCTTAATATGGTTTCAGATTTGAAGTCAGACCCGCAAGCCATAAAAAAATATATTCCTGAGAGTGCGTTGCGGAGTTTTGAACTATACCAAAAACACTTTCAATAAATTATTTTACCTTTTGGACCTGTTTTTCTATCCACTCATACGTCGTGGTTAATCCATCCTTGAGTTTGCTTGTGGGTTTCCAGCCGAGTTTCTTTTTGATAAGTCGATTATCTGATGATCGACCACGGACTCCTAACGGTCCTTTAATGTGTTTGATTTTTAGTTTTTTGCCTGCTATGTTCATTATCATGCGTGCGAGTTGATTTAACGAGACCATTTCCTCAGAGCCAATGTTGACAGGCCCTGTGAAGTCAGAACTCATGAGCTTACGTACACCGTTTAGACATTCATCGATAAATAGGTATGATCGCGTTTGTGTACCATCTCCCCACATTTCTATAGTCCCGCCGTCTTTAGCCTGTGCTACTTTTCTACATATAGCAGCAGGTGATTTTTCCTTACCATTATTCCAGCTTCCTTCTGGACCAAATATGTTGTGGAATCGTGCAATATGTACGTTCATCTTGTAATTTCTTTTGTATGCCAGAAACATGCGCTCTCCAAACAGTTTTTCCCACCCATATTCACTATCAGGTGCTGCAGGGTAGGCTGAGGATTCTTCGCAATTTGGATTATGGGGATCGAGCTGATTTCGTTCTGGATAAATACACGCAGACGATGAGAAGAAAATATTTTTGATTTTAGAAAGGTGTCCGTAGTGGAGGATATTTAACGTGATTTGTGCTGAATTATGCATCACATCTGCATCATGATCACCCGTGAATATGTAGCCTGCCCCTCCCATGTCTGCTGCTAATTGATACACTTCGTCAAACGGACGATCAAGAATTTTTTTGCATATGGTTTGATTGCGAAGATCCCCGACGATAAATTCATCAGCCATAGTTTTACTGTATTCTGGTTTTTTAATATCCACGCCTCTCACCCAGAATCCTTCAGTTTTTAATCGTTTGACAAGATGCGAACCGATGAATCCGCCAGCGCCGAGGACAAGAGCAGTTTTTTGTGTAGATGTTTTCATAAAGAGAGATACCGACTATACTAGGTGAAAATGAATGAAGAATCAAGCTATTGGATAGCATTTTCTGTATTTCCTGGCATTGGGCCCGTGCGGTTTCGATTACTTCGTGAGTATTTCGGCACGGTAAAGGCTTCGTGGAGTGCCACTGTTTCTGATCTTTCAAAAACTGGATTAGGGGATAAACTCGTCGCATCGTTTGATAAATTTCGTCATGAGTTTGATATAAGCGGCTATCAGAAGAAATTGGAAGACCTAAAAGTTACAGCGCTCACCCTTGATGATCCACGGTATCCCAAACGATTGCATGAAATTTCTGATGCGCCGATTGTATTATACGTGTTGGGTCACGGAACAAAAATAAATTTAGAAAAAACTATCGCAATCGTCGGAACAAGAAACGTGACACCGTATGGTAGAGAAGTTACAAAAACTATTACGAAAGAATTGGTGAATGCCGGGTATACCATTGTTTCGGGATTGGCATACGGAGTAGATACTGTGGCACATCAAACCGCTATAGATGAAGGAGGAAAAACAATAGCAGTGTTGGGGTGTGGCATTGACATTTCCGCACCCGCCAGTAATGCTAGACTGTATCGCGATATCATAAATGGGCATGGAGCAATTGTTTCAGAGATGCCATTAGGATTACGACCAGACAAAGGATTGTTTGTGACAAGAAATAGAATTATTAGTGGATTAAGTAGAGGAATTGTGGTGACTGAGGGGGCGTTTGATAGTGGAGCGCTTATTACTGCACGATTCGCGGCAGAGCAAGGAAGAGACGTGTTTGCAGTGCCCGGTCCGATTACCAGTGCGTATAGCAAAGGGACGGCAAAACTTTTGAAAAATGGAGCAAAGCTGGTAGAATCTGCCAGTGATATTATAGAAGAGTTATGAAATTAATTATTGTAGAATCACCAACCAAGGCAAAGACATTGTCCAAATTTTTAGGCAAAGCGTACAATATAGAATCCTCGATGGGGCATGTGCGTGATTTGCCCAAAAGCACACTTGGGGTCGATACTGAGCACGATTTTTTGCCGAGTTATATCATTCCTCGTGATAAGGTAAAGCACGCCAATGTGTTGAAAAAAATTGCTAAAAAAGCGGACGAGATTATATTGGCGACAGACCCAGATCGTGAAGGAGAAGCGATTGCATGGCATGTGGCGGAGATCCTTACCGATGCGAGTAAAAAGTTTTCAAGGATTGTGTTTCATGAAATAACCGAGACCGCGATAAAAGAAGCACTCCTTCATCCGAAAACGATTGATTTGCCGCTTGTTGATGCACAGCAAGCACGAAGAATTTTAGATCGATTGGTTGGATACAAGCTGTCTCCGTTGTTGTGGAAAAAGTTATCCAAGCGGTGGTTGTCTGCAGGACGTGTGCAGTCGGTCGCCGTGAGACTTATCGTTGAGCGTGAACGGGAAATAGAAAAATTTAAGAGTGTGGAGTACGTTACTATTGATGGGGTATTTGAAAACCAGATTACTGCCTCGTTAGTTTCAAAAGATGGTGTGAAGTATGAAAGCATGCTCTCGTTTGATTTATTTGATGGAAAGTACACGACGACTGTTACGTCAATTCAAAATGAACAACAAGCGAAAGATCTAATTAAGGATTTTCAAAAACCATTTACTGTTACGTCTGTAGATAAAAAAGAAGTTCACAGAAGTCCATCTGCTCCGTATACGACGAGTACCCTGCAACAGGATGCAGGTCGTAAGCTGTATTTTTCATCGAAAAAAACCATGCAGTTGGCGCAAAAATTATATGAAGAAGGGTTTATAACGTATCATCGGACAGATAGTGTGAATTTAGCAGAAAAATTTATCGGAGAAGTTCGTGAATTTATTTCATCCACACATGGCATTGATTATGTTCCTAAGGCAGCACGACTATTTAAAACAAAATCAAAGGTAGCACAAGAAGCGCATGAAGCAGTGAGACCGACGAGTGTGACAGTTAACAGTTCACAATTAACAGGAAACAATGGTGATATAAATAGAGACCATGTACGACTGTACGAGCTTATTTGGAAACGGGTGGTTGCATGTCAGTCTAGTGATGCGGTCTTTGATGCGACAACGGTAGATATACAAAGTAGCAACGGATATGTATTCGAAACAAGTGGGTCAATTATCAAATTTGATGGGTATTTGCGCATCATCGGTCGCGAGGTGGAGGATAAAGTAATTCCCAATGTAGCAGTAGGGGACGTGTTACGTCTTGAAGCGTTTACCCCTCTTGCGCATACGAGTAATCCTCCTCCTCGATATACGGAAGCGAGTTTAGTGAAAACACTTGAAGAAAAAGATATTGGCAGGCCAAGTACGTATGCACCTATTATTTCGACCATTATAGATAGGCAATATGTCACGCGAGAGGAAAAAAAGTTGGCGCCGACTGAACTAGGGATGATGGTCACTGATTTTCTCGTAAAATATTTTTCATCCATTATCGATTTGCTGTTTACTGCACGAATGGAAGATGAACTCGACGCAATTGCCAATGGGGAAAAGGCATGGCAGCCAGTGATTGCCGAGTTTTATGAGCCATTTGCCAAAATTTTGGCTACGACGTATGAAACGGCAGAAAAGGTGAAATTGACTGAAGAAGCAATTGATGAAAAATGCCCAAATTGTACGAGTCCATTGGTAATAAGATCAGGCAAGTTTGGAAAATTTGTGGCATGTACAAATTTCCCGACCTGTACATATACCAGACAGTATGGAGAAAAAATAGATGTGCAGTGCCCTAAATGCGGGGGCGACATGGTGGTCAAAAAAAGTAAAAGAGGGAAGCAGTTTTATGGATGCAGTACCTATCCCACGTGCACATTTGCGGCGTGGAAGAAGGAGGATATAAAGTGACATTCTTATGTCATCCCGAGTACCATCGAGGGATCTTTTTGATACAATTATTGGTAGTATTTGATATTTGGTAGTATTATCAAAGTATGGATGACAGACGAAAAACAATTGCCGCTCTCACCCTTATTACAGGATTCGTGATTTTAATCGTTGTGGTCTTTGGTGTCGTTATGTCCAGAGGAAAAATACTTTCTCCGGTTCCTGACGAAAGTGTCATTCGTGTCATATTTATTTCACCCACGCCAGTCGTCGTATCTTCTCCCACAGCAGTTCCTACAGAAGTGATTACGAAAAAGCCAACACCGACCAAAAAACCAGTCGTTGCCACTGGTACGCCAAAGCCTACTATAGCTACGACCCCCACGCTATCGACAACTCCGACAACTCCTACGACGACTCCGACGAAAGGCGTAACGCCGATGCCGTAACAATTTTGTATGTTTACCCCTCCTGTTCCGTACCATCTGACGTTAGATGATAGGCTTTTTCTTTTTATCAATTACCTACCTCACACGGTATTACTTGATACAATCGCTGTTACCGTATCAGGATTAGGAACAGGTGGAATTATTTGGTTATTGCTTGCGCTTTGGATCTTTGTTCGGGAAGAGCACAAAGATCATTGGTTTTTTATACCGGTTATCGCTGCAGGTATAACAAGTTGGGGTTTGGCCGAGTTGCTTCTTAAACCCCTCATAGCGCGTCCGAGGCCAGGAGACATTATCGGTGTATGGCGCATAATCAATGATCCGGTCAGTTTTTCTTTTCCTTCGAGTCATGCCACTATCGCGTTTGCGATGGCGACGGTATTGTCTGCGTATGAACCAACGTTTCGTTGGACCTTTTACGTATTAGCCATTTTCATTTCTTTATCTCGGATATATATAGGAGCTCATTATCCGACCGATGTGATTTTTGGTGCAATGCTCGGATGGGGAATTGGATGGGCCAGTTTATTTCTCAGGAGACGAACATCCAAAATATCGCGGCCGCGATGACACGGTAGACGCCAAAAGAAGCGAAAGAATGGGTCTTCACGTAGGTAAGGAATTTTTTGACGGTGATCCACGCGGTGATGTACGCGATAGCACATCCCAAAAGTAACATGCCGATATTTCCCTGAGTAAAGACTTCTCGATTTTTTATCACGTCAAGTAAAGTCGCAGCTGCCATCGTCGGCAGTGCCAGAAGAAATGAAAATTCGACTGCATCTTTTTTTGATAGTCCGGTAAGCATCCCGCCGATAATAGTTGCTGCTGCGCGAGAAACGCCGGGAATTATCGAGATTGATTGAAATAGTCCGATTGTTAATGCGCTTTTGGGAGTGAGGGTTGAGGGAGTTATTTGAACAGTTTTTTTGTGGTATTTCTCAAAGACAATGAGCACGAGACCACCCAGAAACAGTGATGCGGCAGTAATCATAGAATTTTCCAATAAAACGCTTTTGATAAATGGGTAAAGCGTGAATCCTACGATAGCTGTTGGTAAAAACGCGACGATAAGAGGCGTCCATAATTTTTTGTTGGTAAGAAGTGTTTGTGTGTAGAGTGTTGCGACGGCTAGGATTGCGCCAAGTTGGATGATGATTTCAAAACTTTTCGTAAATTCGGTTTGAGGAATGTTAAATACCTTCGCCGCCAATATCATATGACCAGTGGATGAAATAGGTAAGAATTCAGTGACGCCTTCGATGATGGATAAAATAATTGCATGAAGAATGGTCATAGGTAAATGATAGCAGATTGGTATAATAGGGATATGGTAAAACTTACTGCCAAACAATTACGAGTCGCTGAACCTGATAGCGAAATGTTGTCTTCGGTGAAGAAAAATCCGATTACGATTATTGTTGATGACGTTTGGGATACGTATAACGTCGGGTCTATTTTTCGTTTGGCAGAGGCAGTGGCGGTAGAGAAAGTATATCTTTGCGGACAGACGTTGACTCCGCCTAATTCACGAATCAAAAAAGCATCTATCAATACATGGCAGTTGGTGGATTGGGAATATAAAGATACTGCAATTGGGGCAGTTGAGACATTTAAAGAAGCGCATCCGGATGGTTTTGTTTATGCGATAGAACAGAATGAAAAAAGTATACCGTTTCAATCGGTGAAGTATAGACTCCCAATCGCAATTGTGATTGGGAATGAGACCGTTGGTGTTTCAAAAGAGGTGTTGGAAATGGTTGATACTATTGTAGAGTTACCAATGTATGGGATTAATGTGTCATTAAATGTCATGGTCTGCAGCGGCATAATTCTCTACGAAATCATGCGGCAAAAAGAATTGCAAAAAATAAAAAATACATTACTATAAATGATATTCTATACGTTTGTATGAATAAAAAATATATTTTATTGTTTCTTTCGTTCGTATCGTTATTTTTGTTTGTCGTTCTTTCAAAATATGAGGATCGAAGTGTTATTCGAAATCTTGATTTTGCGGTGACGGTAAAGGTGCAGGAAAAAATAGATAAATCAGCACATCTTCGACTGACATCGTTTGTGGATACTATGATGACAGGAGCGACTTTTTTTGCGAGTCCTGAGTTTACGAGTATAGTTGTACTATTTTTGACAATCATTTTATTTAAAAAATATCGTTGGTATGCCATGAGTATTCCAATTGCATTTTTGTGTATTGTGGGAATTGAACTGTATGCAAAATCTATCGTCCATCATCCTTCGCCCCCGTTTTCAATGATCAAACTTCCGACCAGTATTTTCCCTGCAAATTACATAAACGAACAATTTTCCTATCCTTCGGGCCATGCAGCGCGGGCAATATTTTTAGCAATCTTGTCGTTCTTTTTTTTGCGAAAAAAATTGTTGCTGGGTATTCTATTGGTATCATATGTATTGTTTGTTTCAGTAAGTAGAATATATTTAGGTCACCACTGGTTTTCTGATGTTATCGGAGGGGCGCTTCTTGCGAGTGGCTTTGCATTTGCCGTGTTGATGTTTGCCCCTGTTGACGGCCAGGATAAACCTCACTATAATAGGAAAGTACATGAGTGACTAAATGCTTTCGCCTCAGGAGTTTTATAAAACCCCGCATGGCGGGGCTTTTTTGTCCGTTTTCGGACATCCGCCGATGAGACGTGATTCGCTCTTTGTAAGTTCTTTGACCCAGCCACAACTTACTTCTCGCCTTACCTACTATACGTAGCGCGGCTCGAAGGGCGTTTATCGGCGGGTTAAAGCGCAAATAAGAATTTGCTCTTTAACAATCGAATGGTGATAGGATTTTTATTGATGTAAGTACAGCAGTCAAATGCGTCCTTACGTCAGTTTTTTTGAGAGTTTGATCCTGGCTCAGGATGAACGCTGGCGGCGTGCCTTAAGCATGCAAGTCGAACGGAAAAGTAATTCTCGCAAGAGAAAAATAGATCAGTGGCGGACGGGTGAGTAGAAGCAGGGAACGTACCCTTTACTGTGGGACAGCTCGTCGAAAGACGGGGTAATACCGCATGAGGCCGCAAGGTCAAAGTTCGCAAGGACGGTAAAGGAGCGGCCCTGCACTTATCAGCTAGTTGGTGGGGTAAAGGCCTACCAAGGCGACGACGAGTAGGGGGTGTGAGAGCATGACCCCCCACAATGGCACTGAGACACGGGCCATACATCTACGGATGGCAGCAACT
>ERZ1292632.3018-Hain-H43-01um-R2-3018-length-13375-cov-8_pt1 | contig 13375 bp, 19 predicted proteins | sample MGYA00564407_ERZ1292632 | MGnify/ENA primary metagenome ERZ1292632 (study PRJEB36523, sample SAMEA6512637) | groundwater metagenome | collected 2019-01-08 | study: AquaDiva: Metagenomics assemblies of 32 groundwater samples
GCGGAGATGCTCGTTCGGAGGGCCGAGATTGTAAACGCCAAGTAGAACTTGTTGGGCGTATTTGCCTCAAGTATGGTGTAAGCACTCCCACTCAACAACGCTGGATATTGTGTCCCACTTGGCGTGGATACTGCGACGTTAACCCTATTTTGGAACCGCCACTTGGCCACGGGAGGCTACCTCCTCCCTATGGCTCGACCGCGACCAGGCCGGCCCCGAAGCGTGCTTCGTGCTGCGCCCGCGCCCGCGCGGCCTGCTGCGGCGTGAGCTGCCCGCCGTGGTGCACCGTCAACGCGCGGCTGTCGCCGTGCCCGACCCACGCCCACGTGACCCGGTCGCGGTCCAGCGTGGGCTCCTCGGCCGCGAGCAGGTCGACCGCCACGTTCTTGCGCGCGTTGTCCGCGCGGTTCCAGCCATAGGCGCGCGCCAGCCCGTCCCGCTTGGCCTGCGCCGGGAGCGGCAGGCTGCCGGTCGTGGCCGGGTCCGCCGTGAACACGGCGATCTGCGGTGGCATGTTGTCGGCCGCGTAGCCAACCAGGCCACGCATGGCGGGGTCCGACGCCGGGTGCGTCCCGTCCGCCGCCCACTCGCGCGCCGTCGGGTGCCGCCCACCGTGTGCCACGTACCATGCCTCCAGCGCCCCGGCCCGCTGCAACCACTCCACGTGGTTCAGGCGGCGGAACCACGCACGCTGGTACGCGATGTACTGGTCGAGCGGCTTCCAGTTGCCGTCCCACCAGAGCAGCAGGCCGACCGGCAGGTCCGTGGTGTGCGCTGGGCAGGTGCGCTCGAACGCGGCCACGCGGTGCTCGCGCAGCTCGGCGGGCGCGTCCACGTCCCACAGCTCCAGGTACCGGCAACCCGGCGGGTCGCACGTGTCCGGTTCGACCGCCTGCGTCTTGATCTTCACGGTGCCACCTCCAGCTAGGCCTACGGGAACCCGGTCGCGTCGGTCGCGGTGATCGTCGCGATGCCGCTCGCGTTGAACACGATGCTGAGCGTGCCGCCATTGGACGCCACGGCGTCGGCCCCGTTGTCGATCCACACCAGCAGTGCCGACGTGGTCGACACGCCGGTCGACTCGTAGACCGGGAACCGGCGCGCGGTGATGCTGCCGGGGTTCGCGCTCGTCCACGCCGTCGGGTCGGTCGCGTCGATCTTAACCACGTTGAGGGTGTTGGTGACGGCCTTGCCGGCCGACAGCGTCGCGCCACCCGCCGTGTACCCCGTGTCCGTGATCTCGTTGGTCACGTCGTTGAAGTAGTCGTGCGTGTCCTGGTTCGGGGTGTACGTGTTGGTCGTCGCGGCCACCTTCTGGGTGTCCGTGTCGAAGTCGATCTCCTTGTTGAATGCTTTGATGAAGGCCGGTGCATACCAGTACGCGGTGACGGCCATGGCCTACAGCTCCTCGCTCGCGTGTGCGGTGGCGCTGCCCCCGGCTGCGGCGGCGAACACCGTGGCGTCGATGCCCAGCCCATCCAGCTCCGCTGCCAGCCGTGCATGGATGGCGGCCACCCGCGCGGCAACCGCGCGCTTCCCCTGCAGCAGCTGCACGCGGTCGGCCTCGGTGCGCAGGTCCGCCTGCCGCACCACCAGCCCCTGCTTGTACTCCTCCAGCTCGGCGTCCGACCGCCCGTCCAGGTCCACCACGTTTGCCTTCACACGCTCACCCCCGGTGGCACCGCCACCAGCTCCTTGTACGCCACGATGGCCCCGCGCGTCCCCGGCGGTGCCCACACGCGCCGGCGCGGCGCGCGTGCCTGGATACACGCGGGCGCGTGCGCGATGAACAGCTCGGTACCCATGTACTCGTTGCACAGCGGGCAGTGCTGCGTGTTGCCGGGGTCACCCAGCGCCTTATCCATGCCCGCCGCGTCATGCACCGAGACCAGGTCGTCCGGGTGCGTGTTGCGGAACGCGCGCGGCGCGCGTGCCCACGCGCGTGCCACCGGTGCGTGCACCACGTAGCTCCGTGGCCCGGCTGGTCGTGCCTGCTCCATCCCTGTCATTGTATCACGCGAGGCCCACCGTCACCTCGACGACGCCGTCAGCGGCGGCCAGGTCGAGGTTGGGCGTGGCCTCCGCCAGCGAGTTTGGCCGAGCCTTGTTGCTGGTCAGGTTGAAGCCAGCGTCGCTGGCCCAGGTCGCCCCGCTGGTGCCCGTGCCCAGGTCGTTGGTCAGGTTGCCGCGCGTGAACAGGTCGTACTCGCACTTGTCGAGGTTGCGGTAGATGTAGCTCGGCACGAGCACCACGGTGCTCGTCGGCAGCTTGCCCACCAGGCCGCGGTGCTTGATTGCCTCCACGTACCACCAGTCGTCCACGTAGGCGCTCTGTGCCACGTCGACCGCGCGGTCGGTGTAGCGCACCAGGTCGCCCAGCTCGACCGACAACATGGCCACCGTGGCGGCGTCCGTGTTCCACTGCAGCTCCAGCTCCAGCCTCGGGTACGGGTAGCGGTGGGTGCGCAGCGTGGCGTACGCGTAGTCGCGTGCGCTGACCGAGTCGTCGGCGAACGGCACGCGCAGCTCCACCCCGCGGTCCACGTGCAGCGTCGGCACGCTCTTGGAGGCCACGAAGCGCGGCAGTTGCCCGGTGAGGCTGACCGGCTGCCCACGGAGGCGCAGCATGGTGACGTAGATGGTCCCCGCGTCGCTGTTGACCAGCCGCAGCCGCGCCGCCGCGCCGAGGTCCGTGACCGTGACCGTCAGCTGCGCTGTCTTGTCGGTGCCGGTGCCGTTGGCCGCCGTGTTGGCCAGGTAGTCGACCACCGCCACCGGCTCCGTGATGGCCGCGAGCAGCGCGCCGTACTCAAACTCTGCCTCGTAGATCTGCCCGGTCGTCAGCGCCATGCTGTCGGCCGTCGGTCGGGTGTCCTTCCCGCGGCTGAACCGGAAGACCTCCTGGGCGCCCTGGCCCAGCGTCAGGATCGTGGCCGAGACCGTGACGGTCGAGACCAGGTCCTCGTCCACCACGCGGTACGCCTGCGCGTACGGCCGCACCGCGGTGCCGTCCCCCCACGTGTGGTCCACGGTGGTGCCCAGCCGCGCCTGGCGGCTCTCGAACCGCAGGCGTCCGTCGGCCCGCTCCCACAGCAGGCCACCCAGCTCCGACTGCACGGCCTCTCGCAGCGCGTCCACGGCACCCTGCGCGCGGACCCAGTGGTAGGGGAGCGCCTGCACGCCGTCATCGAGATCGTAGTCCGTCGTGCCGAGCCCGGCCGCCGTGAGGATGGCCGCGATCGCGCCGTCGGTGTCCCGCGTGGTCGAGAGCACTACGTTGACCGGCCGCAGGTCACGCAGCACGCCGGCGAGGCTCTGCGCGGTGAGCTGCGCGCGGCCCGCAGCGCCGATCGCCCACGTGTTGCTCTGCTGCTGCAGCCAGCCGGTCCAGAGCACGTACTCGGTGTTGCTGAACGTGGCGGTGATCCGTACGGGGGTATCCTGTACCACCAACCCGTAGAGTGGCGAGCCGGTATACTCCGGCGTGAAGGTGCCGTCGCGGTTGACCAGGCCCAGGCTGACTTGCGACGCCAGCATGTTGCCGTCGGCCCCGCGTCCACGATCGACGTTGAAGCCCCCCGCCGGTGCCTGCAGGTACGGGGTCAGGTCAAACTCGTACGTGTCGTCGCGGTCGAAGTCCGCCTTGATGTAGAACGTGACGTCGGCCATGCTACATGACCCGGTCCAGGTGGTGCTTCAGCTCGCGCGCCAGCTCACCGTAGTCGTGCCACCCGTTGGCTATCACGGTCACGTTGATGGGGCCACGACCACCGCGGTTCTCGCTGGCCGGGGTGATTCGCTCGCCGCGGTGGACCAGCGCCAGCATGTCCCTGGGTACGTAGTCGGTGCCGGCGGCGAAGCCGGGCAGCGGCAGCACGGTGGTCCCCGGCGGGAACTGGATGGGGCCGCCCAGGATGTTCTGGAACTGCTCCTGCGCACCGGGGCTGAGGTTGCCGAGCAGGCCCGCGACCTGGCCCGCCGTCAGGCTCAGCAGGACCGACGTCGGGAGACCCGCGATCTGCGACAGCTGCAGCGCGTCCAGCGCGCTGATGTGGCTCAGGAACCCCGTCGGCACCTGGCCCGGCCCGCTGGGGATCACCGTGCCGCCCGCCGCTGCGGCCTTGATCTTCTTCAGGGCCTCCTCCACGGTGATAGCGCCCATCTCCAGCTCGCCGACGATGTCGCCAATCATCCTCTTGACGCCCTCGGGCAGCCTCTTGAGGCCCATGAGCCCCGCATCCACGAAGCCCTGGATGTTCTCCACGATGAACCCAGCGCTGATCCCCATCGCCGACGCGAGTCGCTGGATGTCCCGCGCCATGTACTCCGTGTTCGTGCGGAAGTCGACGGCCCCGCCCTGCATGATGGTGTTGATGCGGCCCATGACGTTTTCCAGCGTCGCGATGGCCTCCGGGGACTTGGTCAGGATTGCCTCGTTGAGCGCCCCGATGAACTGCGTGCCCAGGAACGCCGCGTCCTTGGGGCTCAGCTTATCCTTCAGCTCGTCGCGCATGTCCACGGCCAGGCCGGCCAGGTTGGCGATCGACTTCTTGCCGCCGACGGTGAGCGCCTCGTCCAGGGCCGCCATGAAGGTGGTCCCGGCGCTGCCGATCCGGTCGAGCAGCGCCTTGTCGGCGCTCGCCAGTGCCAGTGCCTCGGCGAAGCTCCCGACGGTCAGCGCCGCACCCTCGCCCATGCGCCGCGCCAGCTCGCCGAGCGCAGCCTCGAACCCAGCGTAGTCGCCGGTCGCCAGCCCGGCCGCAGCGGCGTCGATGAGCGCCTGGCCCAGCTCCTCCGCGCCAGGTATGCCTGCCTCCTTGGCCTGCTGGACCAGCTGCATGATGGCGGTGGCCAGCTGCTCCCCGCTCGCCGTCGTCTGCTCGCTTATCGCCTGCGAGAATGCTGCGTAGGCCGCGGCACCGGCCGCGCCAAACAGCTGCTCCAGCTGCCTCTTCTGCAGCTCCTTGGCCACCGCGTCCGCGAAGCCCTTGACCACGTTCTCGGCCGCCTTGCCACCGCCACCACCGCTGACGTCGAACAGGCTCAGGTTCTTGGCCTGGTCCTGGATGTCCGCGAGGACGTCCTGGTACGACTGGACCGGTTCCCCCAGCAGCTCGCCCGGGCTCTGCCCGCCGTAGCTGACCATCCCGGCCCCCAGCGAGCCGACGGTCGCCCGGACGCGCGCCATGAGCGCGTTGAGCCCGAGGAAGCCGCGGCTGACCCCGACCACCGCGGCCTGGCCGAGCACCGTACCGGCCGCCGCCGCCGCCGCAGCACCCGTGGCGAGGGTGCTGGTGACCGGTGCCACCACGCCCTTGGTGGTCGCCGCCGCGGCGGCTGGTGCGGTGGCCAGGATCGCCTTGGTGGCCCCCTGCATCGCCAGCGCGGTGGCCTGCGGTGCCAGCACCGCCAGCGCCTGCAGCGCCCTGGCTGGGTCGGTGGCCATGAGCTTCGTGAACAACGCCACGTACTCCGGCCCGCGCTCGCGCAGCACCCCGATGATCACCTCGAAGTTCGTCACCCCGGCGGCCTGCATCGCCCGCGACACCAGCTCCAGGTTGCGCTCGAACGTCTGGTACGCCTGGATCATCCGGTCCAGCTCCTTCATCCACTCTTTGAAGGTTGCCTTCACGTCCGGCAGTATCCCGGACAGCGACTCCTTGATGCGCTTGGCCAGCTCCTCCTGGGCCTTCCGCAGCTCGTCGGCCGTCTGGATGCCACCCTTCTGTGCCTCGTTGACCTTCTCGAATGCTGCCTTGGCCTCCAGCAGCAGCGGGTTGAGCTGCTGCAGCAGCTGCGGGTGTTTTGCCGTGATGTCCAGCAGCTGCTGGTACGTCGGGTTGAGCTTCTCGATCTGGTCGACGTGGAGCTTCGAGGTGGTGGTGGCGCTGCGCAGCCTATCCTCCAGCGTCATTATCTCCATGTTGTAGTCCTTCGACGACGCCTTCATCTGCTCGTAGATGAAGGCGAGCCGCTCGTTGACCGGGATTAGGTCCTTGGATACGCTCAGCAGCTGTGTGACTTTTTCGGTCAGCTCGATTTGCTGCGCCAGGTCGTCTGCTGCACCCTCGCGTATCAGGTCGCGCACGCGCGCCACTGCGTCGCCGTACTCCTCGGTGTACCTCGTCAGCTGTTGCTGCTTTAGTGCTACGCCGGTGATCCAGTCGAGGATGCCGAAGCCGGTGAGCTTGCGCAGTGCCACCTCGATCCCGATGACGGCCACCGACACGCCCAGCATGGCGACCTTGGCCGCGCCCAGGGCCGTCACGGTCTCGCCCATGGATGCGCTGGATGCCTCACCCACGTCGTCCATCGCGCCCCCGAACCCGAGCGCGGCCTTGGTGCCCAGCGCGAACGACTGCACCCAGACGGTGGCGGTCTTGGCGATCTCCACCGCCCGGAAGGCCGCCGACATGGCCAGCATGGCCCCGCCCACCACCGCGGCGGCCTTGGCTATCTCGCCCAGGTGCGGCACCAGCTCCGTGTTGGCCACCGTGGCCAACTTGGTCGCCCACGTCGTGACCTGCGTGACCGCCGGCAGGAGCACCAGTCCGAGCTGCACCGACAGGCCGTTAATCGCCAGGTGCATCTGTTCTGCCGCCTGCTTGTTGTCGTAGATCGCCTGCGTGGTCTTGCTGTCGAGCACGAGGCCGAGCTTCTCGGCCTCCTTCCCCATCGCCTCCAGGCCGCTGCTGCCCTCGTTTAGCAGCGGCAGCATGTCCGCACCGGTGCGCCCGAACAGCTGCATGGCCAGGGCCGTCTTCGCGATGCCGTCCGGCATACCCGCGAACCGGTCGGCCACCTGCTTCAGGATCTCGGTCGTCGGGAGCAGCTTGCCGCTCGTGTCCTGGACCGTGATGCCCAGGCGCTCCAGGTTGTTGACGAGCGCGCGGCCCACCTCGAACACCATGTCCTCGCTGTCGGCGACGCCCGCGAGGCCCTTCGAGAACTTGAGCAGCGTCTTCTCGCCGGCCTCGAAGCCAATGTTCACCTGGTCGAACGCGTAGTGCAGCTTGGACGCCTCCTCCGCGGAGGTGCCCAGCTCCCGCGTCATCTTGAGCACGTCCGTGCCGAGCTGCTGCACGTTGTTGATCGCGCTCTTGAGCGCGAAGGCGGCGCCGAGGCCGGTGCCGACGGCGGCCAGCGGGCCGAGCATCTGCTGCAGGTTGCCGCGGAAGAAGGAGAGGACCTTGCCGTGCTCGGTGCCCAGGCTGGCGGCGTGCTGGTGCGCCTGCCCCAGCTTGTTTATGTTCCCACCGGTGGCGACCGCGCCCGTGCCCAGCTGCGACAGCGAGCCCTGCACCCCGCGCAGCACGCCGGTGGCGTGGTCCACCGCCTGGATCACCACCTGCAGCTCGGCCTGGGTCGTCACGGTGCTACCCTACCTGCGGTCGCCGGAGCGCCTGCACCGCGAACACCCGGTCCACCCAGCTGCGTGGCAGCGCATCCAGATCCTCGTCCGACTGCGCGCGGTCGACGGTCTCCACCGCCCGCGCGTACGCGCGCAGCGCGAGGATCTCCTGCACCAGCGCTGGGTCGAGCTGCACCGCCACGTCCGGCGTGCACCCAAACTCCTCGCAGACGCGCGAGACCAGCCACGCCCCCGGCGGGGAGCGGCCCTCGCCGCGCAGGAACTTGTCGAAGGCTAGGAGTCTTTTGGGTCGCCGTCGGCACCGTCCGCCCCCGCTCGGCGCCCCCCTGCCTGTGCCCCCGTCAGCCAGCCGATCTCCTCGGTGCTGAGCCGGCGGAGGACCGCGACGTCCGGCGGGCTCGGGTACGGGGCGTCCGTGTCGTCGGTCCAGGTCCAGCTCACGATGGAGGCCGCGAGACCGGCGACGACCTCGCGCATCCGGTCGGCCACGTGGCGGGCCTGGTCCGGGTCCGTCAGGTCCATGCTGTTCACGGCCTGCAGGTCGAGCGCCGTGGCCAGCTGGCCGACGGTCGCGCGCCCGCGGAACCGCACCACCTCGCCGACGTGCGGCCGGTATGCCTGCCCGTCGACCTCCAGCTCGAAGTCGTCCGCGAGCACCTCGCGGACCGGCGGCTTGCTCTTCTTGGCCATGTCCCTCTGCACCTCCAACGGTGGTTGGGGGACAGCATCACGCGGTGCTGCTCCCGGAGCCTGGGCTTACACCTCGGTCACGGCGCCGGTCAGCGCCAGGACCATCTCGTACCGCGTCAGGCCACCGGCCTTGCCCGTCCGCCGGTAGCTGCGGATGAAGGACTCGACCGAGGTCGTCTTGGTCGAACCCCACGTGACCTTCAGCGTGCGGCTGCCTGCGCCCGAGGAGCCCAGGTTGCCCACGTCGTTGAAGACGACGTCCGGACCCGTGGTCGCCGTGTCGTCGTAGAAGCCGCGGAGCGAGATGTCGCCGACCTTGCGCAGCTTGGCGAAGAGGACCTCGGCCCAGGAGTCGCCGAACGTGTGCGAGTCCTCCAGCACGGCCTCGATGTTGACGTCGCCCATCTCCAACACGTACTGGGACATGTCGACGAGCGTGCCCGCCGCGTTGTCGAACTCCACCTTGATATCTGGACCACCATACTTGGCCATGGCCTACCGCTCCTTTAGTTGCGCTTGAACCCGATGAAGATGCTGGCGCTCTGGCCCGTGCCCGCGCCGGTGAAGGTGTACTGCCCCTTGGTGTACTGGTTGACCGTGCCGGTCACCGCCACGCGCTCCGCCGCCGGGGCGGCCGTGACCACCGTGGCCGAGACCAGCGCCGGGTAGCTGATGTCGTCCGACGAGTGCAGCACCTTGAGCGCGAGGTTGGTGTACCCACCCAGCACCAGCACCGGGACCTGGAAGTACGCGCTGCCCCCGAGCGCGCTGCTCGCTGGGTTGTCTACCCGCGTGCCGTCGGCCGTGGCCCCGGAGACCGTGGCCAGTGGCCAGTGCACCAGGCCCTCCTCCAGCTTGCCGCTGCCGCGGTAGTCGGCCGCAGCCTTGTGCAGCGCGCCGCGCGTCGCCGTGCGCCTGTAGGTCGTCTGCACCGGTCCCTCGAAGCCGAGGAACTTCTTGGCCACAGTGTTGCCCTCGAAGCCCAGGCAGGCCACCAGGCTGTTGCCCGCCATCCCGACCAACGCCGCATTGGAGGCGCCGACCCCGTCGTCGTAGAAGCCGCTCGCGTTCATGGCGAACTGCCGCAGGTTGACGAACGCCTTGGACTCCCACGCGTCGCCCAGGACGGTGGTCTCCTCCAGGATCGCCTCGTGGTTCTCCTCGACCGCCGTCATGTAGCTGTGGACGCTGTAGCCGCCCACCAGGAGGAACCCGATGTCGGCACCGCTGTACTTGGGCACGAGATACCCCCAGCAGGTTCCTCAGATCCACCCGAGTGACCTAGCCATGGCACGCCCACCACCGGGGCGCCAGCCACCAGCTCGGGCTCCGTGTCTACATCGGTTACGCGTTCCAGCACGCCTTGCTCCAGCAGCCACGGCACGCTCTCCTCCGGGACGTCCGCCACCAGCTCACCGGGCAGGTGCACCACCATGCCCCGCTCCTCCCACGGCACGCCCTCGTGCGCGCGCAGGCGCGCGAGGACCGCGGGGTCGGTCGGGTAGCTCAGCTCCACGAGGATGCGGTACGTCGGTCGTCCCATCCCTATTATCTTAGCACGTGTGCTCACGGCTCGGTTCGGGTGGGGGTTGACAACTATTCCGAGGGGGCGTAGTATCTCAGGTGTAGGAGGTGCCCCATGGAAACCAACCGAGCCACCGAGGCAGATTGGGCCGCATACCGAGCGTGGCCGGCGAAACGGCCGCAGCGCAAAATGCGTACTCCTGAGGAGGCTGAGCGGGCTGCCGAGCGAACCGCCGAACTGGCTGCCGAGAATCACTATGGGGGATTCTCGGACTAACCCCCCGCGCGACTTCTAGGGTGTTAGGGCGACTGGCGATACGGCCAGCACCCGGAGAGATACAGAGATGACAACCCCCACGATCATTACCCTTACCGACCCGTACGCCAGCAGCGAGCGAGTGTGTGACTACGAGTGGGCCAATCATGGCCGCCTGCCGGTGCACGTCGCGAGCGAGTGCCACCTGCTCGCCGGCCTCAACCCGCGCAGCCGAGACGTGCGCTGCTCGGTCTGCGGGCAGGAGTGGAACGAGGGAGTTGTCTACGCCCGTCATTGGCACTGCGCCTTTATGGGTTCCGATGGCCAACGCGAAGCCGCTCATCCGATCATCACCTACGGCGATGTAGAGATTCGCTTGGACCCTCCCCTATCGTCCTATCACGTGCGCCCATGACCCGGCGTTTCCGACATCCGTGCGGCGTGGCGTGCGAGGAGCACCTCGGCGTCGTGCGCGGCGCTCAGGAGGAGGTCGTACTCATCCCCGTGCGCCAGTGAGCGCACGACGCGTTCGTGTAGCGTCCGTAGCGCTGTCCAGGCGTCCTGGGTGTCGGGTGGATGTCCCGGACCGTGGTCGTCCATCTCCGCGGTATCACAGCCCGGCGTTCCCGACGCCGTGCGCGAGGGCACGGCGGAGGTCGGGCCGCAGCTCGGACCTGCGGACGGGGAACTGGAGCCCCGTTTGGCAGCCGTGGCGATCGAGGGCACTGAACAGGTAGAAGCGGTCGTCACCGGTGCGGAAGACCATGAACCTGCACCAGCGCCCCCGCACGACGGCCACGTACTGTTTGATTTGGATCTCCGGGGCGTAGCTCACGGGGCCAACACCGCGAACGTCAACTGCAGGTCCTGTCCGACGAAGCTGCGGCCCCCGAGTGGGAAGGTTCCCGGCTGCGACCAGCCAACACGCTCGATCACGCCATCGCCACCCAGGCCACCATGTGTCCGCAGCGCGGCCAGCACCGCGACGCGCAGCGCCCGCACCAGCGACGGGGCCACGGCGGTGCTCTCGTCGTGGACCACGAGCCGCACCTGCTCCGTGTGTACCTGGTCCGGCGCGACCATGCCGCCAAATGCCCACGTCTCGTAGCCACTCGACCCGTACAGGATCGCGCACGGGACGTCCTCGACGTTGGCCGGCGGGTCCGCGTAGACGCGCTGCAGCGTGGCCGGCACCAGCGTCTCCAGCGCTACCACCAGGTCTGCCCGACAGGTCTCGTAGCTCATAGCTTCCCCCGCCAGTTTATCTCGATCTGCAGCACCGCAGCGCGCAGCACCCCGGCCAGCTGCTGCTGCGCCAGCGCGTAGGCCGCCGCGAACGCGTACAGTCCCTTGGTACCCCGACGCCCGATGGCACGTGCCAGGACGAACGGTGGGATGTCGATGCCGTGCTTGTCCGCCCACCGGGCGATCGGCGCCACCGGCGGCATCTTGCCTGGTCGGCGGCCCACCTCCAGCACCGGGGCCAGGCGCTGCATCGAGTACACGCGCCCCACCAGCGGCGCGCCCAGCGGGGTCAGGTCGCTCTGGATGCTGCGTGCGAAGGTGCCGGTGTCCACGCTGTGTGGCTTGGCCTTGCGGCGTGCCTCGGCCTCCATCTGCAGGAGCACCCCCCGCAGCTGGTTCCGCAGCGGGGCCAGCACGTGCTCCGTCCCCAGCCGCTGTACCAGGACGCCGATGGCGGGGCGCAGGTCGACGCGGTCGCCGGCGCTCACGGGGCGTAGCCCAGGAGCGCGGCCTCCGCCCCCGTCAGGGTACGCACCACCTCGCCGTCCCTGGCGTCGTACGACTCCGAGTACAGCCACGTCGTGGGTGGCCTGTCCCTGGCCGCGGCAGTCTGCCAGCCGTGGGCGACGCCGAACCGGCGGAACCGTGGGGACCGCAGCGTGGCTTGGCGGCGCATGGTGGGCAAGACGCCGTCCCACGTCCAGTCATCCACGGCGTATGCGCCAACGGTCGACGCCACGCGGAACATGTCCGCCACGGCGCGAACCGGGATGGTCCCGCAGCCGGAGCACCAGCTCGGGTGCTCGGTGGGGTGCTTGACACGCGCGCTGCAAGCGACGCAGTAGCCGACGCGGCAGTGGCCGCAGGTGGTCGGGTAGTCGTCCGCCTCGGTGGTCTCCAAGCAGTGCGCGCAGACGAAGTGATTCACGCGAAGAACCGCCGCTGGCGCCCGTAGTTCTTTACGATGTCATGGATGATCGCCGGACCGCGTGGCGAGACCGACACCGCGGCATCGATGCTCTCCAGCGTCAGCGTGTAGCCGCTGCGCTGCAGGTCGCGTAGCTCCCGCGCCAGCATGACGGTGGCCTCCCGCACCGGTCCCGGCACCTGTGGCCAGCCGAAGATGGCCGTCACCTGCACCGAGCGCTCGTTCGCAGGCCAGGTCGTCAGCACGCTCCCAGATGGCACCACCTGCAGCCAGGTATACGGCTGCGGCTCCGGCCCCAGCGCCGCGTTGGGCTCGCCCACCCAAAAGTCGGTGTTGATGACCAGCGTCTGCTCGTAGACGTGGTCGTTGTCGAGGTCCACCTTGACGACGAGGCCTGTCGTGGTCGCGATGTCGTCCGGCAAGTACAGGCGCGTGCGCGCGTCCATCGCCCAGCGGATGTAGTGCTCGTCGAGGCGCTGCAGGATCGCGTCACCGCCGTCGTACACGCGCACCTGGACCGCTGCATCCTGTCCAAAGAAGCGCCCGCACCGGCGGTCCAGGTAGCGGCAGATGGCCTGCAGCTGCGCGGCCACGTCGCCATCGCTGGCGCTGCCGCTGCTGTCTACGCGGGCCTTGTACTCCGCGACGCTGGCGTACGGGTCGCCGATGGCCACCTAGCTATCCTCCCGTGAGGTGGCGACGCGCCCGGCGCGCCCAGCTGGACGTATCCCGGTCGTCAGCCCGGTCACCATCGGGATTGTTGGCCGCTGCCACCACGGCGTGGTTGTCGGTCAACCAATCTGCGTCGTCCTCGGCCACGTCGTCCTCGGCGACCAGGGCTTCCTCGGATACGGTGTCGTTGCTCGCCACGTCAGCTACCTCGGCTAGAATTCGAGCTTGAAGCTCACCGAGAGATGGAACCTCCTCGGTCGCGGTGTCGCTCGCTCCGTCGGTTCGTGGGTCGTCGGTCTCGGGATCGACCACGGTCACCGGCAGCAGGTCGGCGTACCCGCCACCTACCCACGCCAGGCCGGTGGCGTCGCTGACCTCGTACACCTGCCCAGGGTAGAACTGCCCGGCCGGCCCGCTGGCCAGCGTCCGCATCCGTATGCGCATCATGGGCCCACCCCCCTATGCCTTGGCGATGCCCCGCACCGTTGCCGTGCCGGACGTGTCCGGCGCAGAGCTCTTGATCTTCACGCGGTAGTAGGCGTACGGCGCCAGCGGCGACACGGTGTACGTACCAGTCGCGCTCGCGGCCACGCTCGCCCCCGCCTGCACGACCTGCTCGTCGCTGTAGTCTGCGGCGTTGGCGCCGTAGACCTCCCACGTCACGTCGTTCGTGATGACCGCGATCGTG
>ERZ1292632.3019-Hain-H43-01um-R2-3019-length-13374-cov-10_pt1 | contig 13374 bp, 22 predicted proteins | sample MGYA00564407_ERZ1292632 | MGnify/ENA primary metagenome ERZ1292632 (study PRJEB36523, sample SAMEA6512637) | groundwater metagenome | collected 2019-01-08 | study: AquaDiva: Metagenomics assemblies of 32 groundwater samples
AAGAGTAATCCCTTCCGTGCCCGCCGGGCAAGGGCCTGGACGACGCCGGGGACGACCGAGGGTTCGAGGTGGCTGAGCACGCCCAAGGTCAGCACGAGGTCCGCCCGCCAGCTCTCATGCCAGTCCTCGACCTCGTAGAGGTTCAGGCACGCGATCGTCGCCTCCGGCAGAGCGTGCCGGGCCGTCTCTACGGCCTCGGGGCAGATGTCGGCGCCGAGGAGGCTCAGCGCCGGATGGTGCCGCCGGAGCACGGCCAAGTTGCGCCCGGCCCCGCAGCCGACCTCCATGACGCTCGCTGCCTCCGGCCAGTGAGCCAAGCCCGCGATCCACTCGGCCCGCCGCTGGGCGCGGTCGTTTGATTCCGGGCGATCAGAATAACCATCGAGGTAGGTGTCCGTCCGCGTGGCGATCCCGGCCCACTGGCGTGCGCTCATCCGCCGGACGGCCCGGATGTCGTCCGGGCGGGGCCAGCGGAAGCGGTCAAGGGCGCGGAGGAGGAGGTTCATCGCGCCGCCCGATGGTACGCCACGACGGCCTCTTCGTACACCGCCCGCACTCCATCCACGGTGCGCTGCCAGCCGAAGTGCCGCTCGGCGTGGGCCTGGGCGGCGGCCCCCATTCGCTGGCGGAGCTCGTGATCCTCCGTGAGCCGCATGAGCGCCTGCGCCATTCCGGCCGAGCCCCATTCGAGAAAGCCCGCCCCGTCCGGTACCATCTCGGCGGCGGAGGCCGCGCGCCGCATGACCACAGGCGTGCCGCAGGCCATCGCCTCCTGGGGGGCCAAGGCGAAGCCCTCGAGGGAGGAGGTGTGCAAGAAGACGTCCGCCCGGTTCAGGACGGCCAACTTCATCGGTTCGTCCACCCGTCCGAGCAGGCGCAGCATCCCGCCGACCCCGCACCGCTCGGCCTCCGCGACAACGGAGGCGCGGAGCGGCCCCTCGCCGATCCAGACCAAGCCCACGCGGTCCCCGTAGCCGGCCCGGCGCAGGAGATCGAGGACGCGCACGGCGAGCAGGGGGTCCTTCCGCTCGATCAAGTGGCCGACGCTGGCCACCACGAAGCGCCCGTCTCCGGGCCAGGCCCAGCGCCGGGCGGCCTCGGGATCGGGGTGATAGCGGTCGGCCACCCCCGGCTTCACGACGCGGAGGCGGGCGCCGGGGGCCAGGGCCAGGGCTTGATCGCGGGCGAAGTCGCTGTCCACGATGACGAGGTCGGCCCCCAGGAGCACGCGGCGCTCGAGGTGCTGGTTCAGGGGCGAGGGGTCGAGGTGGTGCAGATGGGCGACCACGGGCACCGGCAACCGCCAGCGGCGGCGGGCCAGCAGACACGACGGCCCCGTGAAGCGGACGGAGTGGGCGCGCAGGAGGTCGAAGCCGCAGTCCTGCCAGCACCGCCGGATGGCGCGCGGCCAGAGGAACGGGCCGACCCACCATCGGAGCCCGCGCCAGATCGGCAGGCGGTGGAGATCCACCTCTTCAGGGGCCTCCTTGCCCCGGGCCATGAGGCAATGCACCCGGTCACCGGCGCGGCCCAGGGCGGCGAGGAGGTTGTGCTCATAGGCTTCGCCTCCCGACGCTGACCCCGCCGCCGCCCCCGCGTGAGGCGAGCAGATTCTCACCGCCCGTACCCCCGCGCCCGGCGCTCCATGAGCTGATCCAGCACCTCTTCCATGCGCGGGGTGAGGTCCTGGCCAGCGTCCAGCCGCTGTTCGGCGCTCGCGAGGAACTCTTCCTCCCATTCCGTGAGACGGTCGGCAAAATGCCGGCGAAGCGTGCCGATGAACTCACGGGCGTCGGCGGGGGTCACAGCGGCCATTCCCGCACGCGGAGGTCCTCAAACCCCCACTCGTTCCAGTCGGCCCCCTTGCGGTCCTTGAGCTTCAGCCGGTGATACATCCTGCCGCCCGGCAGTACCGTGATCGGCTCGTCCGCGTCGATCCCTGGACCGAAGGGCTCGCCTAGACCGTCCTCGCTGTAGACCGGAAACGCGCCGAGCTGCTTGCAGAACACCGGCACCCCGGCCGCCCGGCACTGCGTGATCGCGCTTCGCGCCCAGGCGAGGTCGAAGGGCCTAGCACCGGAGCCGGACTCACCGCCGCATACAAGCCAGTCAACCGCTGGAAGGCGCTCGAACTCGTCTGGCTTGACGCCGAGGAGTGTGCCTCCAGTTGATCGAACAGATAACGCGCCGTTCTTGTTACTCTCGGCCCGGTAAACCCCGGACGTCGCCCAGAGGTTCGTACCGGGAATGTCACTTCGAACAGTTCGTAGCAGTCGCAGCCAGCGACCGAAGGCAAAATCTATATCTGCCAAGGCGGGTTCATAGCTCACCCACCGCAGCGCCGCCGGCGTCTGAAGCAGCAGCGGGATGCGTTCGTCGGCCGTCGCCTGGTCTTCAACCGACACGCCGAGCCAGACGTTCGAGTACGGTGCCAAGGCCCACGCAATCCGCCCCGTGTCGGCGCAGTACGGGCAGCCGTCGCCGCCGCATACGTGGTGCCGCACGGCCGCCTTCGACAAGTACGCCAGCATTCTCTCCGGCCTCTTCGTGAGCACCTGAAACGTGTGCTGCGCCGCGAGCGCCATCACCGAGAAGATGCGGTCGATCCACTCGTCCGGCACCTTCTCGTGGAAGAGATCACTCATACTGTTGACAAAGATGCGGCGCGGACGCTTCCAGAGAAGCGGGAGATCGAGAACCGACTCCACAAGGTGGACTTCGCCAGTCCAGCGGATGTCGTCGCCGACTTTCTTCGTCAGGCCAGCGTAACCCCTGACGCCCATCGCCGCGAGCCGCCACGCCATCTTCTCGGCGTAGCATCCGCCCTGGCCCTGCGGGCCACCGCAGCCGAGCGAGACGCGCGAGCAGCCGAGGAGCGGGTTCCATACGTCATTCGTCCATTGAATGGTTGTTTGCCCCATTAGACGAGCTCCCAATCTCCGCGCCCGACGGGCCTAAATAGTCCGCGCGCCCGTCCCTTTGACAATGCGACAGCGACGGCGTGGAGTCCAACACCGATGCGTGCGGCGAGCACGCTTCGATGTAAACGGCGATCGAGTCGCAAGGCGTCGAGAATGGAGACGATGCGCTCGGAGACGTGAGGATTGTGGCCGCTGATATAGCGGCGCGGACGACCGAGCGAGTCGTACCGTGAGAACAACCCGCCGCAGTCACACGCACACGCTACGATAGGATTCGGCTCATCTGGAAGCCGCAGAGCGCAATCGCGCGCCAGCCGATGATGAACTTGATGGTGCGCGATTGATGGCATAACCTCTATATTCTCTGGTCGGTTGTCCGTCTTTCTACCGTTCTTGTGATGCGGAATCTCGCCTAGTTGGAGCCTCCGACCGAGAATCTGTTCTCCAACCAGGCGGTGCTCGTATACGTAACCACGCACGTCAGCGAGGTGATGCCCCGGCATCCGAAGCAGTACATAACCATTAGAGGCGATGACGCGCCCGCCTTTCCAGTTCGGATTGCCTCCGCGCCGCTGGTCAGCCACGGGCGACCTTCCGCGCCCTCATCTGCGCCGTGATGAACTCCGCGATGTCGCGCAGGCAGGTCGGCTCGTAGATCGTCCCGTCATGAGGGAAGAAGGCGTAGGTGCGCCAGCGCCCGAACCACGCTACGCGACCGAGCAGCGCGTCACCTTCCTTGGCTGAGACGGCCCAGGTCCGAGTCTTGCCGGTCTTGCTGAGGCCGAGGTCCTCGAATCTGATCCACTTGCTCTCGGCTTGGTCAGCCACGACGCCTCCGGCCGCATCCGTCCGCGCACAGGATCATCGGGTCGTACCACGCCTGGGCGATGATCATGAGGTTCCGCGCGTAGCGCCGGCGCCGGCACTTATGACAGCGCACCTGGCGGCGCGGGTTGGTGCGGTGGTGGAACGTCTTGCGCGGGGATCTGGCGTGCGGTCCGAGATAGACCGTCTCGCTCCACCGCGTGAGCGGCTGCGCGTCCGGCGGGCGGCAGAGCGTCACGCCGTTCCCGACCAGACAGGGGCTCATCGGTTGCCCTTCCGGCGCGCCGCTCGCCGGATCGCCGCCTCCGCCCGCGCCCGGCTCACCCGAAACCGCCGCGCCAACTCGCCCATGCTCATACCGCAGGCGAAGGCTTCCACGAGTCGGCCGGCGCGGAAGGCCGAGAGACAGCTGCGGGGCGTCACGCGACCCTCACGGGTTGAGGGAACTTGAGGACGACCACGCCGGAGGCGGTCTCGGCGGCGGCCAGACAGAGGCATGTCCACCAGCCCTTACCCCGATACAGAAAGTGGAGGCCCGCCCGTGTCCCGCACTGCGCGCACTCGTAGTAAGAGCGGCTCAACAGCGGCAACGGGTAACGCGGGGGGATATCGGGGACCTCCGTCCATGGCTCGGGTGGACGCGAGAGGCGTGGCACGAATACCGCCTGCGGCTCCGGCGTGTGGTCATCGTCGTTGCACTCGGCGCAGACGATCAGCCCGTAGCCGCCACCGAAGATCCAGCCGGGCCCGCCGCAGAGGTCGCAGGGGAGCCCGTCGCGCGCCGCCGCGAGGTGGTCCTGGGCTGTCGCCGCAGGATTCCAGGGAACCATCACTCCCTGCCGATCAGCCGGAACAGTTCCTGCGTTGACCCCGCCTTTTTCCGGATCTCTGAGCGTTTCCAATCTGGCAATTGGGAATGTTGTGAGCAAAATCTTTTGTTGAGTTTCGTGCCGTCTACGGTCGGTTCTTGGCATCCGGGAATCAAACAATATCGCTCGTTACAGACGGCATCGCTGGGCACTGGATTGAGGCGCGCGAAGTCACCGAAAGCCTTGACTGCCATTGTGTTGTAGGCGACAGCCGCTTCCAGTTCCGTTCGCCAGTACGTGGCCCGCTCAACGCCACCCGTCTTCACCCTGGCTGACCAGTAACCATAGCGATGCCGCATCACGCCCTTAAATTCACTACGGAGATGACCTCTAACACTGCGGTTCCACTGATTTTGCGCCTTCGTCGCAAGCCGAAGATTGGCGCGGCGACAATCAAGGCCATCGCCGTTGACATGATCAACCTCAAGATCAGGCGGAGCATTCAGGATGAAGCGATGGAGGAAACGGTACGAGTTGGTTCTGGTCGGCGTGCGGCGGGCATACCATGTTCTGTTCCCAGAACTAGCGTGCCATTTGTACGCCCGAGCCCGCTCCCAGTCCTGATCATCCACCAAAGCAACGTGCCATTGGGTCAGCATAATCGCCCGCACGATATTCATGATCGCTGACCGATGATGTCCAGTAGTTGGGCGAAGACGTATTGTTGATCCTCCTCCGTGATCCTAGGGCCGCTCGGCAAGATCAGGGCTTGCTTGTAGAGCAGCTCAGAGACGCTGCACGGGCCGGGGTTGGCTCCCAGGAAGGCCGGCATCCGGTGCAGCGGGACGAACCCTGGGCGAGTCTCGACGCCGCGCTCCCTGAGGGCGAGCCCGAGGTCCTGCGGCACGAGGTAGCAGAACTCGGGGTACAGAATCAGGCCCGTCAACCAGGCCACGCTGTCGCCCCGGAGGGCCTGGAACTCGACGCCCTCGACGTGGGCAAACAAGGCCCGCCAGCGCCGCTGGACTTCGCGACGGGCGGCGATCAACTCATGAACCCGGTGCAGTTGGGCCAAGCCGAGGGCGGCGAGGAGGTTGCTCGTCATGAGGTTCAGGCCGGGCTCGACCGACCAGTAGCGCAACACATGCGTCGGCAGGCCGTTGTTGGCCAAGCGCCGGACGCGAGCGGCAAGACTCGGATCGTCCGTGACGACGACGCCCATCTGTCCCGCCCCGACCAGTTTTTCGCCACGACAGGAGAATACGGCCATATCGCCGAAGGCACCCACCGGGCGATTCGCGAGCGTAGCCCCGTGGGCTTCGGAGGCGTCCTCGATCAACCGCACGCCATGCTCCCGACAGAGCGCCTCGATGCGGTCGATCTCGGCCGGCACCCCGTAGGTATGAGGGCAGATGACCGCGGCAACCTCCCGGCGCGAGCGCAGCATCTCCTCCAGCTCAGTCGCCCGCATCGTCCACGTGCCGAATTCGCAGTCGATGAGCAGCGGCGGTTGCCTCGTCGCCAACAGGACGGCATTGCCCACGGAGTCGCAGGTGTAGGAGCACGTGACGACGCGCTGGCTCTGCGGCACATCCAGCGCCATGACGGCCAGCCAGAGGGCGGCCGTGCCCGAGCAACACGTCACGGCGTAGCGCCGCCCCGCGAACGCCGCGAACTCCTCTTCGAATCGCTCGACGAATTTCCCGCTGGTGATCCACCCACTGTCAAGGGCCTGCAATAAATACTGGCGTTCCAATCCGCCGAGATCGGGCGCGTTCAAGGGCACGCGGAGGTCGCTCATGCGGCGCCGATCCGGATAAAGCGGTCGCCCCCGCAGCAGAGGCAGTAGAAGCGCCGGAGCGGCGGCCCCAGGTGGAGCCCCTTGGCGTTCGACTCCTCGACCATCGGCCCGCCACAGCGCAGGCAGCGCGGCTCAAGCATGGCTCGCCTCTAGCATGTCCTCGGTGAGCAGCACGTCGGGGGGGATCGCCCGGCGCGCCCGCCGGCCGAGGAGGTCGCCGATGCGGTAAGGGGCCAGCCCCGTGCCCGGCCCCTTCGCGCAGAGGGCGGAGCGCTCCAGGACCTCGCCCACCCCGATCGCCCGCGTCGTGACGAGGCTCTTGGCCAGGCGGTCGCGCACGGCGCGCTCGGAGGGCAGGACGGTCTTGGGGTGGACCACGAGCGCCGCTTCCACGTTGCGGATGTCGCGGACCAAGCGGCGCAGCCCCTCGGGCTCGAGCGAGGCGCTATGGTCGGGGCCTTTCATCGCGCGATCAAGTGAGAAATGCCGCTCGATCACCGAGGCCCCCAAGACGACCGCCGCCACGCTCGTGGCGATGCCACGCTCGTGACCGCTGTGGCCATGGAGCACGCTGTAGCGCTTGCCGAGCTTCGGCCCGTAGCGCAGGTTCAACTCGCCGTTGGCCGCCGGGTAGACCGAGCAGCAATTCAAGAGCACAAGGTCCTGCGTGGACCGCCAGATCAACCGGACGGCCCGGTCGATTTCCTCCTCCGTGCTCATGCCCGTGGAGAGCACGACGGGCACGCCCATCCGCGCGACGGCCTCGAGGAGCGGCGGGTTCGTGAGATCGCACGAGGCGACCTTCACGCAGGGCACGCCGAGGTCGGCGAGGAAGGCGGCCGAGAGCAGGTCGTAGGGGGTGGCGAAGAAGAGCAGACCGAGACTCTCGGCCCGCGCCTTGAGCCGGGGCCAGGCCTCGTCGGGGAGTTCAAGCGCGCGGCGGTGGGCACCGTAATTTGCCCCGAACGACCGCTCGTTGACGTAGGGGACCGCCTGGGCGTGCTGCGTCAGGATGCTGTCGATATGGCGGCGTTGGAGCTTGACGGCGTCCACTTGGCAGATCGCGGCGACCTCGATCATCTTGGCGGCCAGCGCCGGGTCGCCGTTGTGCGATACACCGATCTCGGCCACGATGAAACAGGGCCGCCCCTCGCCGATCTCGCGGTCGCCGATCCGGAGGCGCTTCATTTACGAAGTTCGCCTCCGAGGAAAATGCGCTGCCGCGCCTCTTGAATAGTCATCCGACACCAATCACACTCCACCTTGCCGGTCAGTTCGTTCAGGCGCACCGCCGTATGGCGGCACTGAAGACATGAAGCGATATACAGCGCGTGGAGTGCTTCAACGACGGTTTTTTGGTCGCCGATCCGGCGACGTTTCATGCCAGGATCGCCATACGTTGCTCCACCGCCCACCGGATCAGGTTGCGCACGATCTCCCGCACGGCCCCCTCCGTGTCCACGAGGGCCTGGATCGGCTTCTTGCGGAGGGTGATCTGCCGTTGCCATACGGACGCCAGCGGCCACGGCTCGGGGCTCTCGTCGATGACGATGGAGACCGCCAGCAGGGCCGCCCGGGCAGCGAGTTCTTCCTCGGCGATCTGAGCGAAGCGGGCGGTGTCGAGGCGGAGGCTCAGCGACGGACCCTCCACGCCCAGAAAATGACCGCGCCGACAACAGCCACGCAGAAAATGAAGACTCTCATCCCTGCGGTGTCTCCACGGGAGCGACACGATGCCATCGGACACGACCGCCACCGCCCTCGCGGTGCTCGGTCGCTTGCCACACCGACGGCACGACATCCGCCTCTCCATCGGCGATGATGCTCCCGCCGGACCACCAGGAGGCGTCGTGGCAGGGGAAGCCCCACCGAGAGCGCGCCTCATGCACGACCCCGAGATGATACTTCCATTTCGGGTCGTGCTGATGCTCGATGAGATAGGCGCAGCCAAAGCCGCTTGGGACCCACGCCCGTTCGCCGATCAGAAGATTTCGCACCTGCTCCAGCGCGCGCACGGAACTGAACGGCGACGTTGCCGGTACGTAGTGCCGGTAATAGAACGAGTCGTACCCGGCTTGACCGCGGTGAATATCGGCGCCGATCGTTCCGACAACGACCAGCGCGATCCCAGACACGATGGTAATGGCGACGATGATGGTCAGCGTGTTCATCCCTCAACCTCTCCCGGCGTCCATTGATTCTCGTGGGCGATCGTCTCGGCCAAGAAGAAGTCCTCTTCCTTGTCCATTTCAATGCTAGCGCGTCCGATCGGCGCGGGCCAGCCGAGGATGCGATCGCCTTCCAGCGAATTCCAGCCAATGAGGATGTCGGCCCGCACGGCGTCGATGAAGCCGCACGCCGCGTAGGTGTCGAGCAGCGCTTGGCGCGGGTGGTTTGCCCGGTGGTGCTCCGTGGCAGGCTCGAGCCAGACCGGCTCGTAGCGCGCCCGCACACACTCAGTCCCGAGGGCGCGGTACATCTTCTGCGCCGACACTTGGCTTGGCAGCACCGAGCGCACGGAGTGTGCCTCGGGCACCGCGCGAAAGAGCGAGGCGCAGTCGGTGATCTCCCGCTCCCGCCGGAACGGGGCCGTGGGGCGCAGCAGCACGATCACGTCGTCGGGCTCCTGGTCGATCTGCTGGTAGGCATCCAGCACGACGGGGAGGTCGGGCGTCCGGTCCGTGGCGAGCATCGGCGAGCGCCGATGGACGACGAGGCGCTCCGCCACCCAGCCCAGGGCCAAGACCTCGGGGTCGTTCGAGGTCAGGATCACCACGTCGCAGGCCGCCAGCGCCGGGATGATGGACCAGGAGACCAGAGGGTAGCCAGCCAGAACACGCGCGTTCTTCCCCGGAATCCCTTGGCTACCAGAGCGGGCGGGAACCACTCCGATGATTCTCATGCCGGAGGCGCGCCCACGCGGTAGCGGAGATACGGCTCCTCCGATGGCATCACCCGCCGGTCCCCAGAACCAAGGACTTGTTCCGCAAATCTTATGTTCCTCACGTAGTCTAGTGACTCCTCCGGCGTCCGCGCCACCGCGTAGTCGGCGTTCGCCGAGTCCGTATCGTCCAAGCGAACATGAAATTCGATCACGTCCACGTCGCCAACCGCGACGGCGAGGGCGCCGGTCCACGGATGGCGAGAGTGGTCGGACAGGCCGATTCGGTAGCCGCGATAGTCCCGCAGATTACGGAGTCGTCGAAGGTTCATCTCTTCCGCCGGCGCGGGGTACGCGCTCAGGCAGTGGAGCAAAGTGACGTTCGCTTGCTTGCCGCCTGCCCGTGCCCAAGCATTCAGAATGGCACCGGGGTCAGCCGCCATGCCGAGGCTCACGATCAGCGACTTGCCGAACTCCGCGTGGAGCGCGATGAAGTGGGCGTCCGTCGCCTCAAAACTGGCGATTTTGAAGCGCTTGACGTAGGGCGCGACGACCGCCAGATCCTCGGGCAAATAACAGGTCGCGATCAGTTCGATCCCGCGATCCTCGCACGCCCGCTTGAGGGACGGGAACCACTCGCGCGGGAAGGCGAGCGTCCGGTAGGCGGCGAGGTACTCCGGCGCGTGGCGGCGCTCGGCCAGCCGGTCGGGAGAGGAAAGCCACTGTGTTTTGACTGCATCGCATCCGATCGCCGCACACAGGCCAATCAGTCGAAACGCTTTATCGAGCGAACTGTCGTGGCAAGCCGCGACCTCGCCTACGATGTACGTGTGGCCCATAGCTTTCTCCTGATGATCTTGTAGACAAGGACGTGGCTGACACCGAACCTACGCGCGAGTTGTGGACCGGATAACTTACCGACGGCTGGCCGGCGACCTCCATACAGCTCTCGGATCAACGAGACATCGGCGTTTGTTAACTTCGAGCGCCCGTGCTGTTCTCCGACAGCGCGCGGCTGATAATTGAATCGACCGCGGGAGAGGCAATCGGCCATGTTGTCGATCTGCGTCCCCGCATACACGTGGGCGGGATTGACGCACACGGGAAAATCGCATCTGTGGCACACGAAGAGTCCTTCCGGAATCGGTCCAATGTAGATTTCGTGAGCTAGCCTATGGGCGCCCCGATGCCTGCCACGCCGCCCGCTTGGCGCTTGGCCATAGCCGGTGTCCCCGTATCCTCGTAGCCAAATCCAGCACCCGGTATTCGGTTCCGGCTCGCACTGAGCCTCAAACCAACTTCGCACCTCTTCGGTCATGAGATCGCCGGCGGCAACAGCCCGAGATAGAACCGATGCCACGCTCACCGCGTCACCGCGCTGATAGGATGGTCTGAGGATCGAATCGGCTTCCCGTCAATCCCCCCGTGCCAGCACATTGGCCGTGTCAAGGCGGCCGCCTCGGCGATCAGGAAGCAAGCCATGCCCGGCCTCCGTGCTGGCGGTACCAGCGGTAGGTTGCCGCGATGCCCCCGGCGAGGCCATGGTGCGGCGCCCAGCCCAGGTCGCGCAGTATCGTCGCGTCGAGCCGCTCCTCGTAGCCGGACTGGGAGAGATCCTCCCCGAGAACCTCGGGATCGCCCGCCATGCCTGCCGCGCGCATCACCAGGCGGGCCACCGCTTCCGCGCTCGCTTCTGCCTCACGGTCGGCCACGTTGACGGCGTGGCCGGGGAGAGTATCGACCCGTTCGGCGACGAGCAGGTAGGCTTCGACGACATCGCAGACGTGCAGATAGCCCTTGAGCGCCGACCCGTCTGAGCGGAGCGTCGGGCGCTTGCCGTCGAGGCAGGCGAGGATCGCCCCCGTGACGAGGTGGCTTTCGTGGGGATCCGCGGGACCGTAGCTGTTGACGTGGCGGAGTGCGGCGGCGCGGAGGCCGTAGGACTCCCGATAGCAGCGCACCGCCAGATCGGCGGCGATCTTCGACGAGCCATAGGCGTCAATCGCTTGCAGGCGATCAGACTCCGTGTGTCGCCAATCCCCGCCCCGCGTGCCGCTCAGGTAGACGGTGTTCGACGACGCGCAGACGACGGCCGCGCCCGGCGCCGCCCGCCGGATCGCTTCCAGCACCGCCACGGTCCCCATCGCGTTGACGGCGAAGGCTTGAAATGGAGCCGCCTGGCAATCGGAAATGTGCCCGAGCCCGGCGAGATGGTAGACGACATCCGGCCGAAGGCTCTCGATCGCCTTCATCATCTGACCGAGATTGGTGACATCGGCCGCGATCACGCGAGGATGCGTCACACCGCAGAGCGCCCGCAAGGAAGGCGAAGAACTCGCACGGTCGATCCCGATGGGCTCAGCCCCGCGATCCAGGAGGGCGCGAGTTAAATTGCTGCCGACGAAGCCACAGGCCCCCGTAATGCAGACGCGCCGACCGCGCCAGAAGCCGAGGAGAGCGTCGTTTGGGTCAGCCACGGAGACTCCGGGCCGAGAGGCCAGGGGCTTCGTCCACGGGCGTCGGCGGGTCTCGTTGCGCCTGCGTGGCACCGCCCCCGAGAATTTGCTTGCCCAGCCGCTCCCCGCGCGGCGTCCCGGACCAATCGAGGCGCTGCAGGATGTCCAGCACGCCCTCGAGATCCTCGGCGACGAGGGTCACCTCATTGTCCCAGAGCCGCAGAGCCACGATGAAGCCGTTTTCGACACGGGCGATCGTGGCAGTGCCGGCCCCGTAGCGCGTGTGCTCCTTGTCCATCGTGTCCCCCCTGTTTACGGCAGTGTCGGTTCGCAGCGCCAGACCCAGAGTTGACGCGAGGACGGCCAGCCGGCGGGCACACCCACCACGTAGCCCGTGCCCTTCTCGATCGGCTTGACCAGGAACTTGGCGTAGTCGTCGCGCTGCCGTTGGCGTTCCTCCACGCAGGCGCCGCGCGTCTCGAAGGCGGCGACGGGCAGCCAGGAGGTCACGGTGACGCCGGGGCCGGAGCCGCCCGCGGCGAACATCAGAATCCACGCGGAGACTAACGGAATCACGCCTCAGCCCCTCCACGATCGCGCCGCCGCCAGCCCGGCCACCGCCCCGTCCAGGGGCAGATGAGCCGGTCCAGGCCCCACTCCCGCCACCGCACCAGCGCGAACCGGCACGACTCTAGCCGAGTCGGGTCGAGGTGCGCAACCCAGAAGCCTTTGGACCGATCTAGCGGGCGCCAGTTGGCCCACGCCACGCGCCGCCGACGCCGGAGGGCCGACGCGAGATCGGCGCGCTCGGTGACCCGGTTGCCCTCGAAGAAGACGATGGCGCGGGGCGCGAGGTGATGCCAGTACGGTCCGTGCGGGCCGTCCACGACGACGAAGTCGAAGGGGCGGGGCGGCGGCGTCCAGTCCGGCGTTCTCACGATGTCGGTGCCGACGAGTGGTCCGAGCCGCCGCTCCCAGAGCGCGCGGCACTCGACGTGCCGTTCTTCGAGCTGATAGCGGAAGGATGCGTTATCCACCGGCGCTGTCGTGAGGATCGCCGCCGACAGCGTACCCAGGCCAGCCCCAGCTTCGTAGAGGTGCTGGGGCCGTCGCCGCCGGAGCCAACGCAAGAGCCCTTCGATAGCGTAGGATGTCGCCACCTGCTCCGAGCCTGGGAGCGCCCGGAACACGGCGAATAGGTAACGAGCCTTTGCGCTGACCCTCACGCTACGACCTCCACCACGTTGACCGCCCGGCCTTCCTCGACCCACGTCCGCCCGCGCAGATCCTCAAGCGCCTTCACCGTGAAGCCGAACGCCCCCATGAGGGCCAGGACGGCGTCTGGCGAGGGGAGGTGCCCCGGCGTGTCCACGGACACCGAGAGATGGCGGCAGTGCCCGGCGGGCTGATCCTCGAAGGAGAAGGCGCAGCGGTAGCCCATGGGGACGTCCACGACGTGCGCCGCGTCGTTGCCGATCGGGGGCGCGTCTAGTTCCATCGTCGCCACGAGGCGGGCGCGGCTCACGGGGTGCGCCTCGGCGTGCGCGATGAGCCGGGCGATGGCCGTGCGCTCCTCGGGGCCGATCAGGAGGGCGCGCATGGTGCGCACGCGCCCGCACCCGCCGGTCAGGGACTCGGAGCAGAGGAGCAGCCCGTTGCGCTCCACGATGGTGCCCTTGCC